>Ga0073928_10001298_pt1 | contig 49102 bp, 41 predicted proteins | sample PaiPotPPA55metaG_FD_76969 | JGI IMG/M metagenome (GOLD analysis project Ga0073928, IMG submission 76969) | Iron sulfur acid spring bacterial and archeal communities from Banff, Canada, to study Microbial Dark Matter (Phase II) - Paint Pots PPA... ...
GTTGTACGTCTGCTGCGGCGGATACTGGCCCGGTCCGGGGAACGGTCCGGCTCCGGCGAGCGCCATGCCGCCCTTGGCGGGAGCGCCGCGACGTTGGCGGATGCGGATCTCGCTGCCGAGCCAGACCCCGCCGCCGAGGACCATCAGCGGGCCGAGGACGAACATGATGATGGCTTCGCGGTGGTTCGAAGACTCCTGCTGCGACATGTTGTTGTCGCTGGTCGAGCCGCTCTGGGTGACCTCGCAGGTGTCGCCCTGCTGCATCGTCTGCCCACCGCACTGAGCGGGGTTCTGCCACGTCATCGCGCCGCCGACGAGCAGGATCACGCCGAACAGCATGCAGAGCACGGAATATATCAAGCTCTTGGTTATGCCGGATCGCAAGGTGGATCTTCTGGCCATCGCGGTTCGGTCTCCAGGCATCGAAGGGTTTGATGCGGACCGCTCACTTCACCCCGTCGCGGCCCCGCGTACCCGGATCGTCGCCGGGATTGGCGCATCCTACCGGGTAAAGCCCTTCAGTGCACTGATGCTCTTGCCCGGACCGGGCCGGCCCGACGTCGTCGGTGCGGGCCCGGTCCGAGTTCTTACGCCGCGCCCCTCAGACCTCTGCGTCCGCGGTCTCGGCCGCGACCGCTACGTCGGTGCTGGAGTGCATGAAGCTACGCCAAAGCCGCGCGTAGGGGCCCTCGGCCGCGAGCAGGTCGTCGTGCGCGCCGTCCTCCACGATCATGCCGCCGTCCAGCACCAGGATCCGGTCGGCGCGGGCCGCCGTGGTCAGGCGGTGCGCCACGACCAGGGTCGTGCGGGCGCGGGAGACCTCGTCCATCGCCCTGGTCACCGCGGCCTCGCTGGCCAGGTCCAGTGCCGCGGTGGCCTCGTCCAGCAGCAGGATGTCCGGGTCCACGAGGTAGGCCCTGGCCAGTGCCAGCAGCTGCCGCTGGCCGGCCGACAGGCTCCGGCCGCGCTCGCCGACCTGGTGCAGGTAGCCGCCGGAGAGCTTGGCGATCATCTCGTGCGCACCCACCGCCCTCGCGGCCGCCTCGATCTCGGCGTCCGTGGCGTCGGGCCGGCCGTAGGCGATCGCGTCGGCCACGGTGCCCGGGAAGAGGTACGCCTCCTGCGGCACCACGCCGAGCCTGCCCCGGTACCCGCTCAGTTCGAACTGGCGCAGGTCCACGCCGTCCACCCGGATCTCGCCCTGAGTCGGGTCGTAGTAGCGCGCCACCATCTTGACCATGGTGGATTTGCCCGCGCCGGTCTCGCCGACCAGGGCCACCGTCGTGCCCGGGTCGATCACCACGTCCACCCCGCCGCCTGCCGCGTCGCCGAGAGCCGGGGCCGCGTCCGGCGTGTAGCCGAACCTGACGTCCTTGAACTCGATCAGGCCGGTCAGGCCGGTGACCGGCTTGGGCTGCTCGACCTCCGGGGTGTTCGTCCTGGTACGCAGCAGCTCCCTGATGCGCCGCAGTCCCACGGACGCCTGCTGGTAGCTGTCGAAGACCTGGGACAGGCTCTGCACCGGCGAGAAGAACATGTCGACGTACAGCAGGTACGCGATCAACGCGCCCGCCGACAGCGCGCCCTGGTGGATCAGGTGCGCGCCGTAGACGATCGCGAAGGCGGCGGTCAGGTCGGCCAGCAGCTGCACGAACGGGAAGTAGGTGGCGATGTAGCGCTGCGCCCGGAGCCGGGAGACGCGGTATGCGTCGGTCTTTCCGGCGTAGCGGTCGCGGTTGACGCCCTCGCGGCGGAAGGCCTGGGTCACCCGCATCCCGGCGACGTTCTCCTGCAGGTCCGCGTTGACGGCGCTGATCCGGTCGCGGGCCTCGTTGTAGGCGATCGCGGATCGACGCTTGAAGATCACCGTGGCGATGATGAGCAGCGGGACCACGGCGAAGACCACCAGGGACATCCGCCAGTCGACCACGACCAGCGCGACCGCGATGCCGAAGAAGGTCAGGATCGAGATGATCGTGGTGGACACGCCGTTCTGCAGGAACGAGGAGAGCGCGTCGATGTCCGTGGTCATCCGGGTCATCAGCCGGCCGGCCATCTCCTTCTCGTAGAAGTCGAGGCCGAGCCGCTGCATGTGCGCGAAGGTCTTCATCCGCAGCGAGTAGAGCAGCCGCTCGCCGGTACGTCCGGTGACCATCGTCTGGATGGACTCGACGATCCAGTCGGCGACCACCAGACCGCCGCCGATGATCGCCATGGTCCCGATGACGTGGTACGCGGCACCCTGAATGCCCTGGTCGACGCCGGTGCGGATCAGGGCGGGGATGGCCAGCGAGGCGATGGCGTCGGCGGCCTCGAGCAGCAGTCCGAAGACCAGCAGCACCAGGAAGGGGCGGAGCAGGCGCTTGAGTGAGAACTCGTAGTCGGCCTTGCGGATCTCGGTCTCGTCGACGTTCGGTACGTCCTTCGCCGGGGGCAGCGCCGCGACCCGCGCGAGCAGTTCGGGAGTGGCCGGCACCGCGGCTATCAGCCCTCGTCCGCCACCGGCTCCCCCACCGCCACCGCCTCCGCCGCCGGCCGGGACGCGGTTGGCCGCGGCCTGGGCGGCCCGGGCGGAATCGTTGAACGCCGGCAGCTCCTCGCGGTTCCACAGCGCCACCGTGACGCCGCCGACCTGGCTCGCCTCGTGGTCCACCGGCAGTTCGCCCGCGTCCACGCCCTCGGCGTCCTCGCCGGGACCGGAGAGCAGCAGCCGGTAGAGCGCGCAGTCGCGCTCGAGCTCCTCGGCGGTGCCGACCGCGACGAGCCGGCCGTGGTCGAGCACCGCGATCCGGTCGGCGAGCTGCAGGGTGGAGCGGCGGTGCGCGATCAGCAGCGTCGTGCGGTTCTCCATGACCCGGTGCAGGGTGGCATGGATCTCGGCCTCGGTGGCCGCGTCCACGGCCGAGGTGGCGTCGTCGAGCAGCAGGATCTGCGGGTCGGTCAGCAGGGCCCTGGCCAGGGCGACGCGCTGGCGCTGGCCGCCGGAGAGGGTCAGCCCCTGCTCGCCGACGACCGTGTCGTAGCCCTTCGGCAACTGCTCGATGAAGCGGTCGGCCTCGGCGGCGCGGGCGGCGGCGCGCACCTGTTCGTCGGTGGCGTTCGGCGCGCCGTAGGCGATGTTCGCGTGGACCGAGTCGGAGAAGAGGAACGCCTCCTCCATGACCAGGCCGATCGACTTGCGCGCCGACTCGGTGGTCACCTCGCGCAGGTCCTGGCCGCCGATGCGTACGGCGCCGATCTGCGGGTCGTAGAAGCGCGGCAGCAGCATGGCCAGGGTCGACTTGCCGGAGCCCGAGGTGCCGATGACGGCCATCGTCTCGCCGTGCCGGACTTTCAGGTCGAATCCACGCAGCACCGGCTCGGACGGGATGTAGCCGAAGGTGACGTCGGTGAACTCGACGTCCAGCGCCTCGTGCGGCAGATCTGGTGCGCCCGGCTTGTCCTTGATATCCGGCTTGGAGTCGATGACCTCGAATACGCGGATGGCGCTGGCCCGCACCTGCTGCCCGAAGGTGATCAGGGTGGAGAGCATGCGGACCGGGCCGACGAAGGAGGCCAGGTAGCTCGAGAAGGCGAAGAAGGTGCCGATGGTGATCTGGCCGTGCAAGGCCATCCAGCCGCCGAGCGCGAGGATGCCGATCTGGCCGATGGTGGGAATCGCACCGAGGGTGGGGTTGTACCGGGCGGTCAGCCGCACCGAACGCAGCCGGGCCGCGAACAACGAGGTGGCGGCGCGGTCGAGCTTGTCGACCTCCTGGGCCTCCTGGCCGAAGCCCTTGACCACGCGCACGCCGGTGACCGCGGACTCGACGACGCCGGCGAGCGCGCCGGTCTTCTGCTGGGCGTCCCAGGTCGCCGGGAAGAGCCGGCGCCGGGCGAGCACGTTGACGACGAGCAGACCGGGTCCGACGGCGAGGCCCACCAGGGTCAGCTCGGGCGAGAGGAAGAGCATCGCGACGATCGAGCTGAAGAACAGCAGGATGGTCCCGGCGAGCATCGGCCCCATGCCGATCAGCTGCGAGACCATGTTGATGTCGGAGGAGGAGCGGGAGACGATCTGGCCGGTCTCCAGGTTGTCCTGGCCGCGGCCGTCGAGCCGGGAGAGCGAGTCGAAGACCTCGGTGCGCAGGTCGTTCTGCACCTCGATGCCGATCCGGCCGCCGAGGAAGCGGCGGTTGCGCGAGACGACGAAGTTGAGCAGGGCTATCGCGATCAGCGTGAGGGCCCACGGCAGCACCGGCTGGTTCCCGTGGATGATGACGCCGTCGATGATGGTGCGCTGCACCAGCGGCACGACGACGCCGATCCCGGCTATCGCCACGGAGCTGCCCGAAGCGATCAGGACGATCTTCTTGTACTGCCAGATGTAGCCGACGAGCCGACGCAGCCAGGCGTCCGATCCGTCTCCCCGCTCTTTCCTCGTGCGTCTCGCCACACTGCTCCCCTTCAGGTCGGTTTAAGCTAGCACAGCATAAGTGAGGTTACCTCACCAACGCCACTCCTTATCCACTCTGGCTACAATCTGGTATCAGCTCGGCAGGCGAAAGCTTGATCTGAAGATGGGACGTCGTGCACACCGAAGCATGCTCCGCGGTCGACGAGATCAACCTGTTCTCAGAACGTCCTGGCGAGCCGAATCTGCACTATGCGGAGGCCGCGCTGGCCGGCCGGCTCGAGTTGCCGAGGCTGCGCGCGGCGGTCTCCGCGGTGCTCGCGGCCCATCCCGCGGCCCGGTCCCGCTTGGCCACCACCTCCCCGCTGCGTTTGTGGACCCAGTGGGCTATACCCGACATAGCCGAGACCGACCCCGTTCAGGAACGTACCGTGGCGAGCCGCCGGGAGCTCGCAGACGCGCGCGAGGAGATATTCGCGACCGCGCTGCCGACCCAGACCGGCCCGCTGTTCCGGCTGCACGTGCTGACCCACAAGCGTGTCACGAATCTGATTCTCGCGGCGCACCACGCGCGCTTCGACGGCTACTCGGCCCTCGGCCTGTTGCGGGCCATAGCCTCCGCGTACAGCGGCGGCGAGCCGACGGCCCCGCCGGTGGAGCCGCCGCCGGTGCACAGCGGCACTTCGCGTCCGCCGAACTATCAGGGCCCGCCGTTGCGGATCGAGCCGGGCCGTACCGCGCAGGACAAGGACCTGCCGACGGACGGCTATCGCTTCCGGCACGTGGCGATGGACATACGCGACCTGACCAACGCAGCGTCCTACTACGCGGACGCGACCGTCGAGGACGCGCTGCTTGCCGAGGTCGCCAGGGCCGTGTTCGAGTGGAACGCCTCGCGGGGCAAGGCCTGGGGCCAGGTGCGGGTGACCGTGCCGATCGACCGCAGGCCGCCCGGGGGGAAATCGCTGAAGCTGGGTAACCACACCGGGTACGGGACGGTCGCGCTCGACCTGGCCGAGGTGGCCGGCAGTCCGCTGGCCGCGGTGGCCGCGCAGACCAGGCACCTGCGCACGACCGCGACCGAGGTGGACGCGATGGCGCGCACTTTCGCCGAGCCCTGGGCCCCGTTCGCCGTGCGCAAGGCCATCAAGCGGCCGGTCGACCGGTTCACGGCCTCGCGCGTGGACAGCACGATGGCGGCGACCCTGGGCGAGGTCGACCAGCTGTGGTTCGGCGCCGTACGCACCGGCGCGCTCTGGTACGCCCCGCCGGCCCCGCTACCGATGGGCCTCGCGGTGGGCGCGGTGCAGTTCGCGAACAAGATGCATCTGACGCTGCGTTACCGGCGCGCGCTGTTCACGGAGCCGCCGTTTTGGGGTAAAGGGTAACGGCGGGGTGAGGGACAGCGCTCACAGGCTGCGGTCGTTGGCCCAGCGGGAGAGCTCGTACCGGTTCGAGAGCTGGAGCTTGCGCAGCACCGAGGAGACGTGCGTCTCCACCGTCTTTATCGAGATGACGAGCTCGCGGGCGATCTCCTTGTACGCGTAGCCGCGGGCGATCAGGCGCAGCACCTCGCGCTCGCGGGCGGTGAGGCGGTCGAGTTCCTCGTCGACGGACGTGGCGGGTGCGGCCGCGCCGGGCGCCCCGGAGAACGCGTCGAGCACGAACCCGGCCAGCTTGGGCGAGAAGACCGCGTCGTTCTCGGCGACCCGGCGCACCGCGTCCACCAGGTCGACGCCGGAGATCGACTTGGTGACGTAGCCGCGGGCGCCGGCCCGGATGACGCCGATGACGTCCTCGGCCGCGTCGGAGACGGAGAGCGCGAGGAACCTCGTATCAGGGGCCTTACGGCCGCCGAACAGGCACTGGCGCAGCACCTCAAGGCCGCCGCCGCCGGGCAGGTGCACGTCGAGCAGCACGACGTCCGGCTTGAGCTCGGTGATGACGGCGATCGCGCCCGGTGCGTCCTGCGCCTCACCGACGATTTCGAGCGCGCCGCCGGCCGCACTGTCGAGTTCGGCGCGCACGCCGGTGCGGAAGAGCTTGTGATCGTCCACCAGGACCAGCCGGATCGGCCGCGTCATCGTGCTCTCCACCGCTGCTTGCCCCTTTGCCTTTCGCCGGCCGGCCAGGACGGCCCGGCTTTTCTCAACGCTCTGCTTTCTCGGACTTCTCTGCCTGCTGCGTCTGCTGTGTCTCCTCCGCCGCCCCCGGCCTCGCCGCCCTGGCCGCCGAGCGCTTCGCGGTCAGCCGTACCTCGGTGCCCTCGCCCGGCGCGGTCCGGATCTCGGCGTGGCCGCCGTGCCGGTGCATCCGGCCGACGATCGACCCGCGCACCCCCATCCGGTCCGGCGCGACCTGGTCGAGATCGAAGCCGGGACCGCGGTCCTTGACGAACACCTCGACCCGGTCCTCGGCGAGCTCCGCGAAGACCGAGATCGCGGCCTCCGGCGCGTACTTCGCCGCATTCACCATAGCCTCCCGCGCCGCGGCGACGCACGCCTCGAGCTGCGGATCCAGCGGCGAGTCGCCGACCGTCACCACGTCGAGCCGTACCCCGTGCCGGTCCTCGACCTCGGCCGCCGCCGTGCGCAGGGCCTCGGCGAAACTCTCCGCCGCGGTCTTGCGTTCGCCGTACAGCCACTCCCGCAAATCCCGCTCCTGCGCCCTGGCCAGCCGAGCCACCTGGGCCGGGTCGTCCTGGCAGCGCTGGATCAGCGTCAACGTGTGCAGCACGGAGTCGTGCATCATCGCCGCGACCTCGGCCCGCTCCTGCGAACGCGCCCGCTCGGTGCGCTCGTGCGCCAGGTCGCGCAGAACCCTGAGGAAGTAGGGCAGCCCGATCAGCGCCGCGCCGACCAGCAGGGCCAGCGCCGCGATCACGACCCGTCCGGTCTCCGCCCAGCCCGAACGGGTGGTGGTGAGCGCCAGCAGGCCGCCGAGCGCGACGACGGCGCCCAAGCCGATCCGGACCATGTGCGCCACCCGCGTACGCGGCTGCGGGGTCTCGGCCCGTTGCGCGTCATCGGCCTGCCGCCAGAGCACGGCCAGGCCGAGCGCCACGGCGGCCAGCGGAATGATCGTGTGCAGCTGGGTGGGCCGCACCATCGGCAGGCCGAAGAGCACCAGCAGACCCAGCGCGCAGAGCGTGAGCAGGAACAGGCGCACCGGCGGCCGCTGCGGCGAACGCTCCGAATCCGGCACCTCACGCAGCGGTACGAATATCCAGAAGCCCGCGTAGGCGAACGCTCCGAGCCCGCCCAGGAAGGTGAAGATCAGGAACGTCACGCGGACCAGCCAGACGCTCACGCCCAAGTGCAGCGAGAGGCCGCGGCAGATTCCGCCCGCCAGCCGGCCCCGGCGGGACCGGTAGAGGCGGAGGGTGTCCTCGGGCAGCAGCGGCGACATCACGTCCTCATGGTCACACGTCCGACGGGTGGCGGGCATCGGGGTTCGCCCCTGACCCGTACCCTGAGATCGGCTCCGCCGGGGTTCGGGGAAGGATCCGGGACCTACCCAATGGCGGCGCGACCACGCGATCGAGAATCCTTGAGGCCATGAGCGAACAGACGAGCACGGGGCCCGCCACACGCGGCCCGCTGCGCCGAGACCGGCGCTCCAAGGTGATCGCGGGGGTGTGCGGCGGCCTCGGCAGGCACCTGGACATCGACCCGGTGATCTTCCGCATCCTGTTCACGGTGCTCTCCTTCGTCGGCGGCATCGGACTGCTGGCCTACGCCTTCGCCTGGCTGTTCGTGCCGCAGCAGGGCACCGAGCAGTCCGAGGTGCACCGCATGCTGACCGGGAGCAACCCACTGCTGGCCGTCATCGCGGCGATCGGGCTGGGGCTCGGCACTCTCGCGTCGATCTCCGCGCTGACCAACGGCGTGCAGAACACGTGGCCGCTGTGGATGCTCGCGGCCGCCACGTTGGGGGTGCTGATCTGGCGGGGGGACATCAAGCTGGGCCGCTACGGGACGGCGCGTGCACCGGAGCAGCCGCCGACGTGGTGGCAGCAGCCGGTGGGCGAGGCTCCGGACGGGTCGCAGGGAAGTCAGGGGGCGACGACGGGCGGCGGGGAGCCGTCGACCGCCGCCGGGGCGGCGTCACCGCAGGACGCCACTCCCCCGGGGTACGCCGCGTACGCCGCGCAGTCCGCGGGGACCGAGCAGGCGAGTTCGTGGGTGGACCTGTCCGGGCTGTCCGGCGGCGGGATGCTCGGCGGCGAGCCGGGGGGCCCGCCGGAGGGCCGGCGCCGGCGCGGCTACGGCGGGCTCGTCCTGGCCAGCCTGCTGGCGGCCACCGGCGTGCTCGGCGTGCTGAACGCGGCCGGCGTGATCAGCATGAACTGGCTCTCCGGCGGCGCCGTGGTGCTGATGCTGCTGGGCGGCGGCATGGTGGTCGGCGGCATGTTCGGCAAGACCACGAGTCTGGTCCCGGTCGGCCTGGTGCTCGCGGTCCCGCTGATCCTGCTCGCGGCCGTCGGGGTACCGCTGCAGGGCACGGTCGGCAACGAGAGCTGGATGCCGGACTCGGCGGCCGCGACGGCGACCTCGTACCAACTGGCCGTCGGCGACGCGGAGCTCGACCTGTCGAACGCGGCACCCGGAGCGGGCAACTCGCTCAAGGTCAACGCCCAGGTGGGCATCGGCGACCTGCAGATCGACGTGCCTTCGGACGTGAACGTGGACGTCGTCGTGCACGACGGCGTGGGCGACGTGGAGGTCCTCGGCGAACTGCGCAGCAGCCGGTGGCACGTGAACGAGAACTTCCTGCTTCCCGCCCAGGGCAAGGCAGACGGAACGATAGTGCTCGACCTCAAGGTCGGCATCGGTGACGTGGAGGTGCGCTGATGAAGCAGATCAAGCCGGATGCGGCGTCAATCACGGCGGGCCTGGTGTTCATGGCGATCGGGCTGGTCTACCTGCTGTCCTCGGGCGGCCACCTGAACCCGGCGGCGCAGTGGACCGGTTCGCTGCTGGTGCTCGGACTCGGGCTCGCCTGGGTGGTCGGCGCCCTGACCCGACGGCGACGCGACTGACGCACCCGACTTTGTGCCGACACGCCGGTAACCCCGGGCGTGTCGGCACAAAGTGATCTACCGGGTGACCTTGAGCCGGAGGAACGACGGCGTTGGGCCCCCGAGGAGCGCAGCGACGAGGGTGCGGGTTGAGGGTTGAGATCAGGGCGGGCGGGCGGGCGCAGCGAGACGTAGTAGCGCTCGAATGTTGAAGGGTTCGGGACGCAGGCCGCGGCGTGAACTAGGCCGCGCTGGGGGCTGGCGACAATATATTGAGTCGCGCAGCGGCCTTATCGGCTGTGAGAAGTGGTGGGGTTTTGGTGTGGAATTGTGCGCGCACGCAACGAAGCGAAGCGGAGTGAGTACGTGCACAATTCCACACCAAAACCCCACCACGGAGCACAGACAGCCGCATTCAAACCAAGCCCCCCCCAGCACGGCCCGGTTCACGCCCCGACCTCAAACCTCACCCTCGTCGCAGTGCTCCTCGAAGGCTTAACCACCCACGCAAGCGACAAGAGCGCCCATTTAGTGCATCGGGGCCGAAGGGGGCGGCGAATCTGCGCAGGGTGAGAGCCGCGCGGAATCAGTCCTCTGCCGGGGCGATGTCGAGCGCGTAGTCCTCGGTCTCCAGGCCGGAGGCGGTGACCACGCGCACGGTCCACGGTCCCGGGTCCACGTCGTACGGGATGGGGACGGTGACGGAGTAGTCGGTCGGGTTGCTGAAGCCGCCCTCGGCGCCGGGGACCAGCGGCACGTGTATGTGGATCGGCCCGAGTTTGACCACTATCCGGGCGAGCTGGTCGGGGGCGCCGGCCGCGGGGGGCACGAATCCCAGACCCCTGATCTCGATCTCGTCGCCCTGCCGGACCGGCCCGTCGAGGCCGCCGGCGGGCCGGACCCGCACCACGGAGACGAGGACGGGCTGGCGGGACTCGACCAGCCGGACCACGGCGTAGAGCACGGCGGCGATGAGCGAGATCCACACCACCGTGGCCGGCAGTTGCGGGAGCTGGTACGGGTTTTTGGCCAGTCCGGCGATCAGGAAGAGCACCGCGACGAGGTACGAGGGCAGCCATACCGCGGAGGCGAGCGAGCCGAATCCGGTCTCGTCCAGCACCAGGTCGCGCAGCTGCGAGCGCTGGCCCGGCAGGTAGGGCACGGCGCGCCGGCGCATCCGGGCAGCGGCGACGGCGTTGGTGGCGATGGACACCAGCACCGGCGCGGCCAGCAGCGCCAGGTACTCCCAGCGCGGATGCGAGACGGCGTAGTCGATGTCAGAACGCTGACTCTGCGGTCCGGCCGCGAAGTCCTCGACGGCGAAGTACACCAGGCCCGTGCTCAGCGCCGCGCCCCACAGCAGGCCGAGCGCCTTGGCCGGGGAGAGCCGGCCGTCCGCGCCGGCCATGAAGCACAGCAGCCCGCCGACCTCGCTGTGCACCAGACTCAGACAGGTCACCAGAAGGGCCAGCGCGGCGAACGCGAAGAGCACGGCCGTGCGCGGCAGGGTCCACGAGCCGGCCAGCGGCAGGGTCGCGAGATCGAGCACGGCGACCAGTCCGGCCAACGCCCAACTGCCGCGCATCACCTGCCGGCCGACGAGGGAGAGCCACGCGGTGTTCTCCGCCCGCGCGGCCACGGCCAGGCGCTGGGCCCGGCGGGTGAGCTCGTCGGATATCCACTGCCGGGAGCCGCTCTCCGAATGCGAGAGCGCGGCGGGCACGCCCTCGTTCTGCGCATACTCGCGGCAGCGCTCGGCGAACTCGGCCAGCTCCCGTTCGTACTCCTGGCGGATGCTGCCGTGGCTGTCCGGGCCCTGGACCACCGCGCTCCCTCCGGTCTCAGAGGGCTGCTTCGCCCTCGGAGACGCACTCCGCATATAAGAGGGCTGTCCCCTCTGACTTCACGTCAGGAGAGGACTATAGCCCAACGGGAGCGGCCGTCGCGACGCGCCCCCCGATCCGTCGTGCCGGGGCGGGAGCCCGCGCTTACTCCCACTCGATGGTGGCCGGCGGCTTGGAGGTCACGTCGAGCACGACGCGGTTGACGCCGGCCACCTCGTTGGTGATCCGGGTGGAGATCTTGGCCAGCACCTCGTAGGGCAGCCGGGTCCAGTCGGCGGTCATCGCGTCCTCGGAGGAGACCGGCCGCAGCACGATCGGGTGGCCGTAGGTGCGGCCGTCGCCCTGCACACCCACCGAGCGCACGTCGGCGAGCAGCACCACCGGGCACTGCCAGATCTCGTCGTCAAGGCCGGCCGCGGTCAGCTCCTCGCGGGCGATCGCGTCGGCCTCGCGCAGCAGGTCGAGGCGCTCCGCGGTCACCTCGCCGACGATCCGGATACCGAGGCCGGGGCCCGGGAAGGGCTGGCGCTGCACGATCTCGCGGGGCAGTCCGAGCTCCTCGCCGACCTTGCGCACCTCGTCCTTGAACAGCTTGCGCAGCGGCTCGATCAGCTTGAACTGCAGGTCCGCGGGCAGGCCGCCGACGTTGTGGTGCGACTTGATGTTCGCGGTCCCCGCGCCACCGCCGGACTCCACCACATCCGGGTAGAGCGTGCCCTGGACCAGGAACTCCACCGCCTCGCCACCCGCGGCGGCGTCGGCCAGGATCTCCCGCTCCGCCTGCTCGAACACGCGGATGAACTCGCGGCCGATGATCTTGCGCTTCTCCTCCGGGTCGACGACCCCGGCGAGCGCGTCGAGGAAGCGGGCCTTGGCGTCGACCACCTTCAGCGAGACGCCGGAGGCCGCCACGAAGTCCTGCTCGACCTGCTCGGACTCGCCCTTGCGCAGCAGCCCGTGGTCGACGAACACGCAGGTCAGCTGGTCGCCGACGGCGCGCTGCACCAGCGCGGCGGCGACCGAGGAGTCCACGCCGCCGGACAGCCCGCAGATCACCCGCTTGGTGCCGACCTGCTCGCGGATCGCCGCGACCTGCTCCTCCACCACGTTCTCGGTGGTCCACTCGGGCTTGATCCCGGCGCCGTGGTACAGGAAGTTCTCCAGCACCCGCTGGCCGTACTCGGAGTGCATCACCTCGGGGTGGTGCTGGACGCCGTAGAGGTGGCGCTCGTCGTCCTCGAAGGCCGCGACCGGGATGCCCGCGGTGGCGGCGGTGACCTTGAAGCCCTCGGGCGCCGCGACGACGGCGTCGCCGTGCGACATCCACACCGTCTGCTCCGCCGGGCTGCCCTCGAACAGGGTCGATCCGGTGTCCGAGACGTTCAGCGCGGTGCGGCCGTACTCGCGGGTGTTGGTGCGCTCGACCACGCCGCCGAGGGCGCGGGCCATGGCCTGGAAGCCGTAGCACATGCCGAAGGTGGGGATGCCGGAGCGGAACAGCTCGGCGCCGACGCTGGGCGCGCCCTCGGCGTACACCGAGGAGGGGCCGCCGCTGAGGATCACCGCGGCCGGCTTGCGCGCCATGATCTGCGCGGCCGTCCAGGTGTGCGGCACGATCTCGCTGTAGACCCTGGCCTCGCGCACGCGGCGTGCGATGAGCTGGGCGTACTGCGCGCCGAAGTCGATGACCAGGACCAGGGGGGAGGAGGAGGCGTCGTCCATGATGAGGTCAATTCTACGGCCCCGCACGGTGCGGCCGGTCCAGCCCGGTCCGGCGGCGTCCGGCCCGCAAAAGCCTTCACCCCGCGCGCGCGGCGGCGGGGTGAAGGTCCTTACGAATGGGCTGTGGCGCCGGCCGCGAGCGGTCCGACTCCGGGGCGAGGTCCCACAGCCGGGGCCGGCGACCGGAAGCGCCGGACCCGAGCCGATCGCTCCGGATCCATTCAGCGGGGACAACGACTGAGCGGACTTCCGGTTACGCGGACGGCGGGGTCTGGTACTACCGCGACCTGGAGTACGGCGCGGGTGCGGCGGGCGTGCGGCGGGCGTGCGGCCGGAGCGCGCCAGGCTCAGCCGCGGCCGCGGCCGAGCTCGAGCAGGGCCATCGCGACGGCGGTGCCCGGGCGGCCGAGCGAGCGCGCGTAGCGGCCGATGACCTCGGTCTCCCGGCGCAGGTCGAGCCGTCTGCCGCCCTCGGCCAGGCGCGCGGACTGGATCTCGGCGGAGACGGCCGCGCGCCTGCCGATCAGCTCGATCAGTTCGGCGTCCAGGGCGTCGATGCGTTCCCGGCTGCCGAGCACGCCGGTTGCGGATTCCGGTTGCGGATCGTTCGTCGCGCTCGCCGGGCCGGTCGTCGCGTTCGCCGTGCTGCTCATGGGGTTTCTCCTCGGTGCTTCGGGCGGGCGACCCGGTCCGCGGCCCCCGGCCCGCGCACGGCGCCGAAAACGGCGGCGCCCCGGACCGAAGATCGGTCCGGGGCGCCGCAGGGTGTCGGCTGAGCTTCTCAGCGTTCGACGAACTGGTCGGCCGGAACGATCCGGTGACCATAGGTAAATCGCCGCACGCTGATGCTCATGCGCCCGACCCTAGCAGATGCCGCCTACTGCCAGGCTGCCGCGTTGCTGCTCTCGGTCGTGGTGTAGGCGTCGTGCGCGGCCTCGGTGGCCTTGCCGATCGCCTGCAGCACCTGGTTGAGGTCCTGCTGCGCCTGGTCCCACTTCTGCTGCTGGACCTGGTAGTTCTCCGACGCGGTACCCGTCCAGGTGGCGACGACCGGTCCGAGCTCGGACTTCAGGTCCTCGAGCTTGGTGTTCAGGTTGGCGCTGGTGCGCTGGATGGCCTGGGCCGCCTCGGCGAGCGCGGCGAATGTGACGAGTACTGATGCTCCGCTGTTACCGGACATGACTGTCTCCCCTCAGAAAGCTGAAATGATTACGGTCGGCGCCTGGACGCCGCTGCGGCTTACAGCCCGTTGAGGATGTTGGCCATCGCGGAGTGCTGCTGCTCTTCGGCCGCGGAGTAGTTCTTGGTGTTCGCGCCCATGGCCTGGCCGATCGCGTCCAACGCCTGGGTCAGCTTGGTGCAGTCGTCGTTGAAGCGCTGGATCAGCTGCTGGAACGCGGAGGCCGCCTGGCCCTTCCACGCCTGGGCGATCGGCTCGAGCGCGTTGTCGAGCGAGCGCATCTCGCTGTTGATGTCCTGCACAGTCTGGGTCACAGACTGCGCAGCCTTCGTCATAGTCTCGAAGTCTGTCCCAAAGGCACTACCGGTCATGTCGCCACCTTCCCCGTCTCAGGAATGTTCTGTCATAGTCTGCACCGCGCGCGGCAGGCAACTCCGCCGCATGGCAGTGCTCTGCGAGTCCCGAACCGCCCGACGCCCCCCTACTGCGCGTTCCGCCCAGAGGTGCCAACCGCAGCCGCGTTCCTCGCAGGATCCAAGCTACTCACCGACCGAGGGGGAACGGTAGTCGGGACATCGATATTACTTTCCCTTTACCGTTCCCACCGCGACCGACCGCGATTACTTCAGTCGCAGAGTCTTGAGCAGGCGCAATGATGAGCCGAGCAGCCTTGTGTACTTCGCCGGGCTGAGCCCGAACGCCGGCGCGATCGGCATCAGGGTCTGCCTGGCGACGGTCTGGATCTCGGTGTAGCGCCAGATGCCGTCGGCGCCGCTGCGCCGACCGAGGCCCGAGTCGCCCATGCCGCCGGTGGCCGCGGCGACCGAGCCGAAGGCGGCCGCGTAGGCCTCGTTGATGTTGACCATGCCGGTGTGCAGCCGCAGCGCCGCCTCGTCGGCCCGCTTGCCGTCCCTGGTCCAGATCGAGGAGCTCAGGCCGAACCTGGTGTCGTTGGCCGCCTTGACCACCTCGGCCTCGTTCTCGAAGCGGTAGAGCGAGACCACCGGGCCGAAGGTCTCCTCGGTGGCCAGGGTCATCCCGGGGGCGACGTCGGTGAGCACCGTCGGCTCGTAGAACAGCGGGCCGACGTCCGGCCGCCGCCGGCCGCCGGCGAGCACCTTGGCGCCCTTGATCCGGGCGTCCTCCACCTGCTGGGTGACGGTCTCCAGCTGCTTGGTGTTCGTCAGTGAGCCGACGTCGGCGCTGTAGTCCAGCTTGGAACCCAGCTTGAGCGCCTTGACCTCGGTGACGAAGCGGTCCACGAACTGATCGTAGATCGCATGATGTATATACATACGCTCAATTGAAATGCACAGCTGGCCGGCCGAGGTGAAGCAGGCGCGCAGCGCCCCGGAGACCGCCTTGTCCAGGTCGGCATCGTCGAACACGATCATCGCGTTCTTGCCGCCGAGCTCCAGAGAGCACCCGATCAGGCGACCGGCCGCCTGCTGCGCCACCTGCCGCCCGGTGCGGGTCGAGCCGGTGAACGCCACGTAGTCGGCGTGGTCCACCACGGCCGGACCGGTGACCGGTCCGTCGCCGGTGACGACCTGCCACAGCTCCTCCGGCAGGCCCGCCTGGACGGCCAGCTGGCGCAGGTAGACGCCGCTGAGCGCGGTCTGGTTGTCCGGCTTGTGCACGACCGCGTTGCCCGCGACCAGGGCGGGCAGGATGTCCATCGCGGCCAGCGCGAGCGGGTAGTTCCACGGCGTGATGACGCCGACGACGCCCTTGGGGTGGCGGTACTCGACGGTCTTGGTCAGCAGCGGCAGCGCGCCGTGCCGACGGCGCGGGCGCAGGTAGCCGCGGGAGGCGTGCGCGTAGTGCCGGGCGGTGGCCGTGGAGACCGCGATCTCGTCGAAGGCGTGCAGCCGGGTCTTGCCGGTCTCCACCTGCAGCAGGCTCAGCAGGTGCTCGGTGTTGTCGAGCAGCAGGTCGTGCAGACGGCGCAGCACGGCGGCGCGCTCGCCCACCGGCCGGGCGGCCCAGGCGGGCTGCGCCGCGCGGGCCTTCTCGAAGGCGTGCCGGACGTCGCCAGGGCCGGACTGCGGCAGGTCCACCACCGTCTCGCCGGTCAGTGGCGCGACCACCTCGACCATCTGCGGATGCGAGCCCACGGTGAGCTGGTCGACCAGCCGGGCGGCGAACTCGCGCGGCAGGAACGGGCGGATGCTGTCGAGCCGCTCGCCCTGGCCGGAGCCGGGCTGGGCGGCGGGCGGGACCTTGGCCTCGGCGGCCTGGGGAGCGTTCGTCGTGTCGCCTGCAGTCATACCGCACACATTAGGCCCGGTCACCGGCCCCGCGAAACCATGCGGCGCCGCCCAGTCCCGGTGACAGATCACAAAGTCGCGAGTCGGTGGCGATCCTGCTTGTTCAGACGACGCTGAGCGGCAGCAGCTGCTGACCGGTCGGGCCGATCTGGATCTCGGTGCCCATCTGCGGGCACACGCCGCAGTCGAAGCACGGCGTCCAGCGGCAGTCCTCGACCTCGGTCTCGCGCAGCGCGTCCTGCCAGTCCTCCCAGAGCCAGTCCCGGTCGAGGCCCGAGTCCAGGTGGTCCCAGGGCAGCACCTCGATCTGGTCCCGCTCGCGGGTGGTGTACCAGGCCACGTCGACCGGCTCGTCCGCGAAGGCGCGCTCGGCCGCGGTCATCCAGCCCTGGTAGGAGAAGTACTCGGACCAGCCGTCGAAGCGGCCGCCGTCCTCCCACACTGCGCGGATGACCTTGCCGACCCGCCGGTCGCCGCGGGAGAGCAAGCCTTCGACGAGGCCGGGCTTGCCGTCGTGGTACCGGAAGCCGATGGCCCGGCCGTACTGCTTGTCGGCCCGGATGACCTCGCGCAGCTTGCGCAGCCGCTCGTCCGTCTCCGGCGCGCCGAGCTGGCCGCACCACTGGAACGGGGTGTGCGGCTTGGGCACGAAGCCGCCGATGGAGACGGTGCAGCGGATGTCGCGGGAGCCGGTGGCCTCGCGGCCGGCCTTGATGACGTTGCGCGCCATCTCGGCGATCTGCAGCACGTCCTCGTCGGTCTCGGTCGGCAGCCCGCACATGAAGTACAGCTTCACCTGCCGCCAGCCGGCCGAGTAGGCGGCCGTCACCGTGCGGATCAGGTCCTCCTCGGACACCATCTTGTTGATGACCTTGCGGATCCGCTCGGAGCCGCCCTCCGGCGCGAAGGTCAGGCCACTGCGACGGCCGTTGCGGGAGAGCTCGTTGGCCAGGTCGATGTTGAAGGCGTCCACCCGGGTGGAGGGCAGCGAGAGCGAGGTCTGCGTCCCCTCGTAGCGGTCGGCGAGGCCCTTGGCGATCTCGCCGATCTCGGAGTGGTCCGCCGAGGAGAGCGAGAGCAGGCCCACCTCCTCGTAACCGGTGGCCTCGAGCCCGGCCTTGACCATGTCGCCGATCCCGGTGATCGAGCGCTCGCGCACCGGCCGGGTGATCATGCCGGCCTGGCAGAAGCGGCAGCCCCTGGTACAGCCGCGGAAGATCTCCACGCTCATCCGCTCGTGCACCGTCTCGGCCAGCGGCACCAGCGGCTTCTTCGGGTAGGGCCACTCGTCGAGGTCCATCACGGTGTGCTTGGCCACCTGCCACGGCACGCCGGAGCGGTTGGGCGCGACCCGCTTGATCCGGCCGTCCGGCAGGTATTCGACGTCGTAGAAGCGCGGCACGTACACGCCGCCGGTGGCCGCGAGCCGCAGCAGCAGCCCGTCGCGTCCGCCGGGGCGGCCCTCGTCCTTCCAGGCGCGCAGGATGTCGGTGATCGCGAGCACGGCCTGCTCGCCGTCGCCGATGACCGCGGCGTCGATGAAGTCCGCGATCGGCTCGGGGTTGAAGGCGGCGTGGCCGCCGGCGATGACGACGGGATGGGACTCGTCCCGGTCCGCGGCGGTGAGCGGGATGCCGGCCAGGTCGAGCGCGGTGAGCAGGTTGGTGTAGCCGAGCTCGGTGGAGAAGGAGACGCCGAACAGGTCGAAGTCCCCGACCGGCCGGTGCCCGTCCACGGTGAACTGCGGCACGCCGTGCTCGCGCAGCTTGGCCTCCATGTCCGGCCACACCGAATAGGTGCGCTCGGCCAGCACACCCGCGCGCTCGTTGAGGACCTCGTAGAGGATCATGACGCCCTGGTTGGGCAGGCCGACCTCGTACGCGTCCGGGTACATAAGCGCCCAGCGCACGTCACAGGAGTCCCAGTCCTTGACCGTGGAGTTGAGCTCGCCGCCGACGTACTGGATCGGCTTCTTGACCGATGGCAGCAGTGGCTCGAGCTCGGGCCAGACAGACCGGCCGGTGATGCGGTCGAAGGTCGGTGCGCTCATGTTCCCAGAGTAACGGCTGAGCGTGACCGTTCGTAAAAGTCGCAGGTGGGCGGGCGATCGGGCCCCGATTCGGCGGACCGGCCCCTTTTCAGCGCGCGGTCGAGCGCAGCCGTACGTTCTCCAGCAGCCCGATCGCGATGAAGTTGGCGAACATCGAGGAGCCGCCGTACGAGACGAACGGTAGGGGGATGCCGGCGACCGGCATGATGCCGAGCGTCATCCCCACGTTCTCGAACATCTGGAAGGCGAACCAGCAGACCACGCCGCTCGCGAGCAGCATCGGGAAGACCTCGTTGGCCTGCCGCGCGATGACGCAGGCGCGCCAGAGCACCACCGCGAAGAGGCCGAGCACCAGCAGCCCGCCGACCAGGCCGAGCTCTTCGCCGATGACGGTGAAGACGAAGTCGGTCTGCTGCTCAGGCACGAACTGGCCGTTGGTCTGGGTGCCGTGGAAAAGGCCCTGGCCGAAGACGCCGCCGGAGCCGATGGCCAGGCGTGCCTGATGCGTGTTGTAGCCGACGCCCTGCGGGTCCAGGTTCGGGTCGGCGAACGCGGCGAAGCGGTTGATCTGGTGCTGCGCGAGCAGGTGCAGCTTGATCGCGACGAACGCGCCGAGGCCGAAGACCGCGCCGAGCAGGGCGAGCCGCCCGAGCCGCACGCCGGAGATCATCACCATGCCCGCCGTCGTCGCCACGATCACCATGGTGCTGCCGAGGTCCGGCAGCAGGCTGATGACTCCCATCGGCACGGCCGCGGCGACCAGCGCAAACACCAGCTGCCGGGTGCCCGGCCGGGTCTCGTCGATGCGGCGGTCCTCGATCTGGGCCAGCATCCCGCGGCTGCGCCGGACCGCCGGGCGGTAGGCGAGGATCATCGCCAGCGCCATCACCACGCCGAGCTTGGCGAACTCGGCCGGCTGGATGGAGAAGCCGCCGCCGAGCTCGATCCAGGAGCGCGCGCCGTTGACCACCGTGCCGAGCGGGGAGAGCACGGCGAGCAGGCCGAACAGGGAGAGCACGTACACGATCGGCGTCAGGGCACGCAGACGCTTGTGGTCGAGCGCGGTCACGCACAACGCCAGGGCGACGCCGACGAGCGCGTTGAGCACGTGCCGCTTCAGGAAGTACTGCGGATCGCCGCCGGTCAGCTCGGTGCGGGCGCGGGTGGCCGACCAGACCATGACCGCGCCGTACCCGGCGAGCGCCATGGCCGCGCCGAACAGCGGCCAGTCGAACCGGCGCAGCACGCCGCCCTCGCGCACCGCCGCCCGCCGACGTGAACTGGCCGGGCCGACCGGCGGCAGCCCCGCCGTTTCACCGATAATCACTGCTTGGCCTTCTTCCCGGTGGAGCCCGCGCCGACGCCGGCCGGAGCCTCACGCGGGGCCGGGGGCGGCGGCGCGGCCGGCGGCCACTGTTGCGGATACGGGTAGCTGACCGGCAGCAGGCCGTCCGGGGTGATCACCGGCAGCTTCGCCGGCGGCGTCGGCAGCAGCGCGTCGTTGGTCAGCGCCGCCCCGCCCTGCACGCCGAACATGGCCTCTTCGATCTTCTCCACCGCGGGCCCCGAGATCTGCGCGCCCTGGCCACCCTGCGGGACCATCATGACCACCGCGTACTGGGGGTGGTTGGCCGGCACGACGGAGGCGAACACCGAGGTGGGGTTCTGGCCGTAGACGTCCGCGGTACCGGTCTTGGCGCCCACCGGGATCTGGTTCTGCGGCCACGCGCCGTAGACCCCGGAGGCCGTGCCCACCTGGGCGACGCCTTGGAGCGCGCTCATCAGGAAGTTGCGGGTCGCGGAGTCGATCGGCACGTGCGTCTGGATCTTCGGCTGATAGTCGCTCACCACCTTGCCGTCTGGGCCGAGGACCGCCTTCAGCAGGTGCGGCTGGTAGAGGGTGCCGCCGTTGGCGATGGTGGCGTAGACGCGGGCCAGCTGAAGCGGCGTCACGTCCACGCCGCCCTGGCCGATCGCCTCGAGCACCGCGTCGCCGCCGCGGAACTGCCAGCCGTCCAGGCAGTCCTCCCGGGCGATCTCCTTGAGGTACGCGGCCCTGGTCGGGTCGGTGGCCGCGACGTCCGGGTAGCCGGTGCTCGCGTGCGTGCACCAGCCGGCCTTGAGCTGCTGCCAGGAGGAGAGCTTCTCCTGGCGGGTCTCGATCAGCCCGGTGGCCTCGCCGGGCAGGTCGAGCCCGGTCCTGTGGCCGAGTCCGTAGTCCAGGGACATGGTCTGCACCGGGTCGAGCGGATGGGCGACCGGCTTGTTGCCGCCGTCGCGCAGCCACATCTCGTAGGCCACCCGGTAGAACACCGTGTCACAGGACACTTCGATGGCCTGCTTGAGGGTGATCGGCCCGTAGGCCTCGCCCTCGAAGTTGTGGAAGTCCTGGCTGCCGATGGCGAAGTCGGTGGAGCAGTCGTAGGTGCCGTTCGGGTCGTAGCCGTCCTGCAGCATGGCCGAGGTGGTCACGGCCTTGAACGTGGATCCCGGCGGGTACTCGCCCTGATAGGCCCGGTCCAGCAGCGGGGTGCCCGAGTTCGGGTTGGTGAGCTGGGCGTAGACCTGTGGGCTGATGCCGCCGATCCAGACGTTCGGGTTGTAGGTGGGATAGCTGGCCATCGCGACGACGCCGCCGGTGTTCACGTCGAGCACCACGACCGCGCCGGAGTCGGCCTTGCCGTAGCTGCCGGTCTCCTTGTCCCACACGCCGCGGGTGGCCGAGATGGCGCCGGCCAGGGCCTGCTCGGCGACGGTCTGGACGTGCGAGTCGAGTGTGGTGACGATGTCGTCGCCCGGCTCCGGCGCGGTCTGCGAGACGGTGCGCACCGCGCGGCCCAGGTTGTCCACCGCGACCTCGGCCACGCCGGACCGGCCGCGCAGCAGCGAGTCGTACTGCTCCTCGAGCCCGGAGCGACCGACCATGTCGGTCGGCTGGAAGTCGTTGCCGGGCTTGGCCAACTCCGCCGGACTGACCGGGGACAGGTAGCCGAGGATCTGCGCGGCGTTGACGCCGAACGGCGCCGGGTAGCTGCGCACGGCCGTGGGCTGCGCGGTCACCCCGGGGAACTTGTCGTGGTCCTCGAGGATCTCGAGGCCGACGCCGTCGGGGACGTCCACGGCCACCGGCACCGGCTGGTAGGGCGAACCGGCCCAGCAGGGTTGGCCGATCGTACCCGAGCACAGCCGGAGCTTCTGCGCGAGCTGCGCCTCGGGCTGGCCGAGCAGGCTCGCGAGCCGGTTGAGGACCGCGACGCCGCCCTTGGGCTGCTGCTGCAGGGTACTGAGATCGACGGTGACCTCGAGGGTGGTCCGGTTGTCGACGAGCGGGTGGCCCTGGTCGTCCAGGATGTCGCCGCGCACGGCGGCGGTGGCGACCGAGCGGAGGTCGTTGGCGGCCGCGGCGGCCTGGAACTGCGCCCCGGAGCGCACCTGCAGGTACCAGAGCCGGCCGCCGAGGGTGGCCAGCAGCGCGAGCACCAGGACCTGGACCACGCCAAGGCGGGCGCGGGCGCCGTCGAGGCGATGGGGGCGGTACATGGGGACTCCCTGGGACTTGGCGCTGCTCGGATTGCCGGAGCTGTCGGGGTTGGAGGAGGTGCTCGGCCTGACGCCGAGTCGGATCGCGGGCCTGATCCGCTGCTTGCCGCGGCTACCGCGCTTACTGCGTGTACTGCACTTACTGCGCGGCGGTCCGGATGGCGGAGTTCTCGACTATCGCGTTGCCCGCCGGCGCGAGCACCAGCGTCCGTCGGCCGTCTGCGCGGTAGGCCAGCGAGCTCAGGCCGGGCAGTACGAGCGGGGTGGCCACGGCCGTGTAGAGCGCGCAGGCCGCGGCGCCGCGGACCAGGCCGGGGCTGCTGAGCGTGCCGCCCTCCCCCAGCAGGGTGCCGAGGACGGCGTTGCCGAAGGTCGCCGCGCCCGCGAAGATCCCGGTGAGCAGGCTGGTGCGCAGGGCCGAGCGCTTGGCCTCGGCGGCGGCCCGGCCGGCCAGCGCGCCGACGAGGGTGAGCACCAGAGCGTGCCGTCCGGCGGCGGTCACCGAGGGCGGGGCGAGGTCGACGGCGAGCCCGGCGCAGAAGCCCGCGAACGCGCCGGCTCCGGGACCCCACACGCCGGCCAGCGCGAGCACGACCAGCAGCACCAGGTCGGGCTCGGCGTACGGCAGGGAGAGGTGCGGCAGAACACTGAGCTGGATGGCGAGGGCCAGGGTGACCGCGGACGCGGCGAGCAGCGGCCGGAGCAGCGCGCGCATCAGTGTTCTCCCACCAGTAGGCAGAGCAGTAAGCGCTGGTGCATCAGTGCCCTCCCGGCTGCAACATGGCATCACGCGGATCGGTGCGCACCGGCTGCACCACGATCCCGACGGTGTCCACGGTGGCCCCGTCCACGTACGGCGTCACGAGCACCGTGCGGGTCAGCTGCCCCGGCGTGTCGACCACCTTGCTGATCACGCCCACCGGCACGCCGGGCACGCTGGTGGACGCGTCGGCCGTGCCGAGGGTGAGCACCGGCTGACCGACCGCCAGTTTCAGCTGGGGATCGAAGAACTGCACCCGCAGCGTGTCCACGTCCTGCCCGACGGCCGTGCCGATCGGCCCGGATCCGGACAGCCGCACGCCGATCACCGAGTCGGGGTCGACGGCCAGCAGAACGGTGGACGTGCTCGGACCGACGCTCGCGATCCGTCCGACCAGGCCGGCGCCGGTGAGTACCGTCTGGTCCGTCGCAACGCCGTCCCGACTGCCCGCGTCCAGCGTGGCGGTCCAGCTGCCGTCCTGGCTCGGGGCGAGCGCGACCAGCTGCGCGGGCACGACGTTCAGGCCGCCGAGCGCGGTGATCTTCTCCAGCGAGTCGAGCTGCACGGCCCGCGACCGGTCCTGCGCGCTCGTCTCCACCTCCCCTTTGAGCGAGTCCACCTGCGTCTGCAGGGCCTTGATCCGGGTCTGGTCCGCCGAGGAGTGGCCCCAGCCGTCGAAGACCGAGCCGACGTCCCTGGTGGCCGAGTCCGCCGTGCGCTCCACCGGTCCGAACAGGCTCGCCGCCGCCGTCCTGGCCTGGGCGAGCGGCCCGTGCTCGCCGGGCTTGTCGCCCTGCGCGTCCACGGTGATCAGCACGAATCCGGCCAGCAGCAGCAGGCCGAGGCCGAGCCGGGTGCGGCGGGTGTCTCGCATGAATACGCAGTCCTTCGGACGAGAGCTGACGCGGGCTAGCGGCGCGCCCCGGCGCCGAGTACGGGCTGGAGCGCGTCGAAGTCCTCGACGCAGCGGCCGGAGCCGAGCACCACCGAGTCCAGCGGGTTCTCCGCGACCAGCACCGGCATCCCGGTCTCCCGGCGCAGCCGCTGGTCGAGGCCGCGCAGCAGGGCGCCGCCGCCGGTGAGCACGATGCCGCGGTCCATGATGTCGCCGGAGAGCTCGGGCGGGCACTTGTCCAGGGTGTCGCGCACGGCGTCGATGATCTGGGTGACCGGCTCCTCCATCGCGCGGCGGATCTCGGTCGAGGTCAGCACGATGATCTTGGGCAGGCCGGAGACCAGGTCGCGGCCGCGCACCTCGGCGTGCAGCTCGCTGTCGGTCTCGTCGGCCGAACCGATGGCGAGCTTGATCTCCTCGGCGGTGCGGTCGCCGAGCAGGATCGAGTACTCCTTCTTGGCGTACTGGATGACCGCGTTGTCCAGCTCGTCGCCGGCCACCCGGACCGAGTTGGCGGTGACGATGCCGGCGTAGGAGATGACCGCGACCTCGGTGGTGCCGCCGCCGATGTCCACCACCATGTTGCCGGTGGCCTCCTGGATCGGCAGGCCGACCCCGATCGCCGCGGCCATCGGCTCCTCGATCAGGTGCACCTGCCGGGCGCCGGCCGCGTCCGCCGCGTCCTCCACCGCGCGCCGTTCCACGCCGGTGATGCCGCTCGGCACGCAGATGACCACCCGCGGCTGGGCGAGCAGCCGGCGCGGGTGGACCTTGCGGATGAAGTAGCGCAGCATCCGCTCGGCGATCTCGAAGTCGGCGATGACCCCGTCCTTGAGCGGACGGATCGCGACGATGTTGCCGGGGGTGCGCCCCATCATCTTCTTCGCCTCGGCGCCCACCGCGAGCACCGCTCCGTTGTGCGTGTTGACGGCGACGACGGAGGGCTCGTTGAGCACGATCCCCCGCCCCCGGACGTACACGAGGGTGTTGGCGGTACCGAGGTCCACCGCGATGTCCCGGCCGACGACCGACATGCCCATAGCTGTAGCTACCTTCCGCGAGAGCTCGATCGGCCAGCCGCGGCGGCGCGGCGCAATCACTCAGGGCGAACGAGTTCTGACGCCGAGTGAGCTTTCCCGTCGATCCTAACCGCAAGCACGACCGTCTTCCGTGACGTGGTTGGTGGTTCCCGCTCGGCGTGTCGGCGGAAACGGCCGTTCCTCTGGACGAGTGACGCGCAGGCGGGAAAGACGAAGCCTCGACGGAGTCCGACCGGGCATGCGGCGAACGGGACTCAGGACTGCCGACGCCAGTCGCTCGCGACAATCGCCATCATGTGCGTGTCGACCCACTCGTCGTCCCAGCGCAGCGCCTGGCGCTTGGTCCCCTCATGGACGAATCCGACCTTCTCGTAGACGTGCCGGGCACGCGGGTTGAAGTCGAAGACCTCCAATTCGATCCGGTTAACCCCGACGGTCTCGAAGGCGTGCCCGACGATCAGTCGCGTGGCCTCGGTGCCGTAGCCGCGACCGAACGCGCGCGGGCCGACGAGGCTGATCCGGAAGCCGCACGCGCGGTTGTCGGTGTCGAGCTCCTTCAGCACCACCTCGCCGACGTAGGTGCCCCCTTCGCGTTCGACGATGGCCAGGTCGAGCCGGTCGTCGTGGTCGTCGCGCGAGGTGTACCACCTTTCGGCCTTCTCGAGGTCGGCGGCGGACTCGGGGTCGAAAACGGCGTGGGTGCCGGTGAGGCGGTTGCTTTCGGGATCGACGAGCAGCTCGACGAGTCCGTCGACGTCGCCGGCGCCGACCGGGCGAAGCAGGACGCGGTCGCCGACGAGGGTGGGCTTCTGGGCGAAGGAAAGTGTCATGGCGGCGAGCTTCACAGAATCCCGCTGCGGCGGCGACAGATTATGTGGCGCGGGGCGCCGCGTCAGCCTTCGGCGCGGTAGTCGCGGTAGCGCGGCTCGAAGACGAGCAGCGAGAGCATGCCGAGGACGACCACGACTCCGCCGCAGGTGATCGCGGTGCGGGTGCCGAGCGCGGCGCCGGCCACGCCGTGCACCAGATCGGCGAGCCTGGGCCCGCCCGCCACGACGACCGTGAACACGCCCTGCATCCGGCCCCTGAGCTCGTCGGTGACCACTGTCTGCAGAATGGACTGGCGGAAGACCATCGACATCAGGTCCGCCGCTCCGCCGAGGGCCAGGAACAGCGACGCGAACGCGAGGTTTCCGGACAGGCCGAAGCCGATGATGGCCAGGCCCCAGCAGCCGACGGCGACGATCGTCATCAGGCCGTGCCGCTTGAAGCGGGAGAAGGAGCCGGAGAGCAGCCCACCGAGCAACGAGCCGAGCGGGATGGCCGCGTAGAGCCAGCCGAGGGCGAGATGGTCGCCGGCGAAGGTCGTGGTGGCCAACTGCGGGAAGAGCGCCCTCGGCATGCCGAAGACCATGGCTATCAGGTCCACGCCGAAGGACCAGGCGAGCAGTCTGTTGGCCAGTCCCACCCGGAAGCCCTCGGCTATGTGGCCCACGCTCGCCCGCCGCCGCGCGCCGTCGACCGGCGGGAGCGAGGGCAGGCGAAGCACCGCCCAGAGCGCGGCGATCAGTCCGCACGCGTCGATGAGGTAGAGCGCGGAGAGCCCGGTGATCGGGATCAGCGCGCCGCCGACCATCGGGCCGATGAGGCCGCCGACCGACATGACCGTGCCGCCGAGGGCGTTCGCCGCGGGCAGTTCCTGCGTGGGGACGAGTCGGGGGATGACCGCGCTGCGCACCGGGGAGTTCATGCCGAACATCGCCTGCTGCACCATCAGCAGCCCGATCAGCAGGGCGACGGAGTCGACGTGCAGCGCCGCCTGCGCCCACAGCGCGAGCGAGGAGATCGCCACGCCGGTGTTCGTCAGCAGCATCAGAGTGCGCCGGTTCATGGTGTCGGCGACGGCGCCGCCCCACAGGCCGAAGACGATCAGCGGCAGCAGTCCGCAGAAGCTGGCTATGCCGACCCAGCCGGAGGATTTCGTCAGCTGGTAGATCTGGAACGGCACGGCGACGGCCGTCATCTGGCTGCCCATGGCGGTGATCACGCTGGAGGTCCACAGCCGCCGGTACGGGGCGTGGTGCAGCGGGCGGGTGTCCACGGCCAGCCGCCGCAGCCGGCCGCCGCGCCGGGCCCGCTCCCCCTGCGGGACCTGCTCCTCAGCGGCTATCTCCGCAGGTACGTCCGACGGCTCGATGGTGGGCTCGATGGACGTTGAGGGTGGCACAGTATGGCATCATAGCGGCACTCGTCCCTTACGTATGCCGCCTTCCGCATTGCGATAGGATCACGGGCCTGCGCGGGCGGTCCGCGGCCGTGGACGCATCCGCCGCTTGAGCGGAGCGGGATGGAGGGGGCATGGCGCAGCAGCCTGCCGGGTCGGAAAGCGAGATCGCGGTACTCGGGGCGAGGCCGCTCGGACCGCAGGACCCGGCGATGGTCGGGCGCTACCGGATCCACGCGCTGCTCGGCATCGGCGGCATGGGCCGCGTCTACCTTGGCTGGGCGGCCGACCGCTTCCCAGGTACCGCGCGTTCCGGCGGCTGGGTCGCGGTCAAGGTGATCCGCCCGGATCTGGCCGACAATCCCGAGTTCCGCCGCCGGTTCGCCCGCGAACTCGAGGCCGTGGGCCGGGTGAGCACGCCGTACGCCGCAGCCCTCGTACACGGTGAACCCGAGTCTCAGCAGCCATGGATGGTGACGGAGTTCGTCCCCGGCGTCTCGCTGTCGGACGCGGTGCAAGCCGGTCGACCGCTGCCCGCGCAATCGGTCTGGCGGCTGGCCGACGACCTCGGCCACGCGCTGGTCTCGGTACACCAGGCCGGGCTCGTGCATCGCGATGTCAAGCCCTCCAACGTCATCCTGGGCACCGGCGGGGCGAAGATCATCGACTTCGGCGTGGCGCACGCGTCGGACCTGAGCCAGCTCACCGCCACCGGAACGAACATCGGCACGCCGAGCTATATGGCACCGGAGCAGGCGAAATCGGGTGAGGTCTCCCCCGCATCCGACGTGTTCTCGCTCGGAGTTCTGCTGTTCTTCGCAGTCACCGGGCGACTGCCGTTCGGCGAGGGCGGCACGGCCGAGGTGCTCTTCCGAGTCGTGTACGAGGAGCCAGACGTCAGTGCACTGACGGCCGTCGACGTCGACCCGGCGCTGCGGGACCTGGTGTTGCGCTGCATGGCCAAGGACCCACTGCAGCGGCCGAACGCCGCCGGGGTCGTCGCGATGGCCGAGACCGCGGCGGCCGCCGGGGTGTGGGTGGCGAACGGCCCGGCGCAGTGGCCGGAGGCGCTGGCCGCGCGCATATCCGAGCGGACCCTGGCTGCCGGGCGCACACTGCCGGATCTCAACGGACCGGAGCCTGCTGAGTTCGACGCGCCACCGGTGCCACATCCCATCGTGTCGTCCCCGGACGACACGCCCACGACGTTCACCGCAGCGCCGCCCGCGAAGGGCAAGAAGCGGCACGGCACGCTCATCGGCTCGGTAGCGGCCGCGGTCGTCCTCGCCGTCGGCGTGACGGCGATGTTGCTGTGGAGCCCCGGTTCGAGCGGCACCGAAGACGCGTCGAACACGGTCAATGCACGCACTACACAGACCACTACCGCAAGTGCTTCCGTGACGGTCACAGGCGCCGTGCCCGGAGTAGCGGCGACCGGCACTGCCAAATCTTCGGCCTCGAGCTCCGTCAGCAGCAGCGGGAGCGCGAGCACGGGTGCGAGCGTGGCTCCCGGTTCAAGTTCGTCCGTCGGTTCCGTCGTCGTCGGTGCCAGCACTGGAACACAGACCACTGCGGCAGGCGGCACGACCACGAGCGCAGTCGCCACCACGACCACGTCGTCCCCGAGCACGCCGAACAAGTACACGGCGAAAGAGGCGTGCGGCAGCGGCTACGCCGTCGACACCTCCCACTCCATCAGCGGCGCCACGATCTACCTGCTCTACAACAGTTCGACCGGATACAACTGTGTGGTCACGCTTGCGACGTACACCGGCGGCAGTGTGCCGATGAGTGCCACGCTCAAGGTCGAGGGCGGCAGCTCCAAGACCGACTCGGGCTCGTACACGTACTACGCCGGGCCGGTCGCATTGTCCGCGCCGGGAAAGTGCGTGATCTACGGCGGTAGCTACAACGGCTCATCGTGGATCGAGAGCAGCTGGGGGAATTGCGGATAATGACGCACGCGCACGAGGCTTACCAGGATGCTTACGAAGACGAAGTCGGTCGCGAACGGGCGCTGCGGATCGACGGCGTACTCAATGCGCGTGACCTCGGCGGCCTGAGCGGCACGCGGGGGAAAGTGCGTAACGGGATGGTGCTGCGGGCAGCGTGTCTGAGCAGGCTGACGGAACAGGGCGCACAGACGCTCACCGATCTGGGCGTGCGCACCATCATCGACCTGCGAACCCCCTTGGAGCGGCTCGAGGAGCCGAATCGACTCGCGGGGAATGAAGATCTCGGCGTTCGAGAGTTGCACGTCGAGCTGCTGGAGACGCTGTCGGACCTGCCGGAGACGTCGATGGAGCTGTACCAGCACCTGATCGACCGCTGCGGTAAGGGCATCGTCGAAGTACTCGAATATCTAGCGCAGCCGGATTCGACGCCGGTGCTGGTGCACTGCATGGTGGGGAAGGATCGCACCGGCCTGACCGTCGCCCTGCTGCTGGATCTGCTCGGTGTGCCGCGGGAAACGATCGTCGCGGACTATATGGCGAGCAACGCCGGCCTCGGCAGCGAGGTGCGCACCCTCGTGCTGGCCGACGTACTGGAACACACTCTGGCAGGGCTCGACGAAAAGTATGGAAGCCCACTGGCATACTTGACAGCGCACGGCCTGTCTTCGGAGGCCGTTGACGCGCTGCGGAGTGTGCTTCTTGTCGATCAATGAAGGCAGCTCGCCTGAAGCGCGGGCAATCCACATATCCGGCGTGCTGAACGTGCGCGACCTCGGCGGACTCACAGGCGAGCAGGGGACGATACGCAAAGGGCTGATCCTCCGTACAGCCGGCCTCGAAGATCTCACCGAGGAAGGCGCGCAGGCGCTCGCCGACCTGGGGCTGCGTACCGTGATCGACCTGCGGACGCAGGAGGAGCGCGAGGAGGCGCCCGACCGGATTTCGCAGTGGCCGCAACTGTCCGGCGTGCGCGAGGTGTGGCTTCCGTTCGTGACCGACTGGGAGGGTTCGCCGGATACGCCGATCGGCAGCTACCTCTTCATGGTCGAGCGTGGCGCGAAGGCCATCGGCGCTGTCTTCGAGCAGTTGGCGGCCGCTGATGGGCTCCCGGCGATCATTCACTGCGCAGCCGGAAAAGACCGCACCGGCCTTACCGTGGCGGTACTCCAGAGCTGGCTGGGAGTCCCGAGCGACGCGATCGAGGCCGATTTCATCGTGAGCAACGAAATCCTGGCAGCTCACGACGCGCTGAAGTATCCGGCGCACGCGTCGGCCCTCGCGGCCGCGCTCGCGGAGATCGGCGGCGTGCACGGCGACGTCGCCGGGTTCCTCGCGGCCCAAGGGGTCAGCGCGGCCGCCCTCGACTCATTGCGCACGGCACTGATCGACCCTGCGTCGACCGCTCACGGCTGAAGCGGTCTGAGCCGTCCTCGGTCCCCTGGTCGATTTAACGCATCGCCGCCCTAGTCCTTGCGGCCGGTGAAGGCGAGGGCGGTACCGAGGCCGATCATCGCGAGGCCGCCCGCGCCGCCGACCATCTCAAGCCGCTTGGGTGACTTGGCGAACCAGTCGCGCGCGATGCCGGCGATCAGGCCCCAGGCGCTGTCGGAGACGAGCGCGAGCGTGGCGAAGATCAGTGCGAGCACCGCCATCTGCAGCGGGACATGGCCGGCCGGCCGGTTGACGAACTGCGGCAGGATCGCGCCGAAGAACACGATCGCCTTCGGGTTCGCGAACCCGACCACGAAACCGTCCCTGATGGTGCGCCGGGCCGAGATGACTTCCGAGGTGCCGAACGCGGCGTCCATCGCGTCGCTGAGCTTGCGGCGGTGCCGGAACGCGCTGATCCCCAGGTAGACCAGGTATGCCGCGCCCGCCAGCTTCAGCGCCGTGAACACCAGCACCGAGCGCTCGACGAGGGTGCCGAGGCCGATCGCCACGAGCAGGCCCTGGACGTACACCCCGCTCGTGTTGCCCGCGACCGTGATCACCGCCGTGCGCTTGCCGTATGCCAGCGCCCTGCTGATGGTGAACAGCACGCTGGGACCCGGGATGACGATGATGATGAGCGCCACGGCCGCGAAAGCCACGAGTTTGTCCAAAGGCACCATGACCGGACGCTAACCCCGGTCCGTGCCTCGGGCAACGGGTTTCCGAGGCGTGGACGGCCGCGGCAGGCCTTACCTGTCCCCGGCAGCCTTGTCCCGGCCGCCCTGCTCCGACTACCTCTTCGTCCCGATGTCCCGGAGCGCCTGCAGCTGGTCGATGAGTACCGCGTCCCCTTCCCTGCGCACGGCGCGGTCCGCCGCTCGCCCCCAGAGCCACAGCAACACCTCGGTCGGCTCGCCGCTGACGACGGCCGCCGGATTCTCCAGCATCGGGTTGTCAGTCGGCGCGGACCCACGGCTGACCTCGACCCCCGAGCCCGAGGTGGTCAGGGTCCAGGCCTCCCCCGCCGCGGCGATCGCGAGCGGCCTCGGGTCCGCGCCGTCCAGCACCTCGGTATAGCTCGCCGTCCACTGCCGGGTGGCCGCGCCCATGAACAGGCCGAGGAACTCGTCCACGCCGTCGAGCGCGATGTCTGCGGGGACCGGAGCGAATTCGAGCCCTGCCGCGAGCTCGGCGTCCAGCCGGTGCACGACCGTCTCGTGGCACATCCGGCGGATCCAGAAGCCCACGGTCTGGTCCGCCTCGAGGAAGGTCGCCGCCGGATCGCTAGGACGGTGCTCGTCGAAGGCCTCCGTCAGCGCCGCGAAGGCCTCGTCGAGCACGGCGACCGGATCCGGGTCCAGAGTCTCGGGCGGCCAATCCTCCGGGAATTTGCCCTGACGGATGCACTCGACCTTGTGCAGGTAGGCGCCGGCGACGTGGTGGGCCAACTGGTCGACGTCCCAGTCCGGGCACGACGGCACCCGTGTGCCGCGGTCGGCGGCCGTAACCGCGACGCGCAGCAGCCGGAACTCCTCCCCGAGCCGCTCCCGCAGGCGGGCGAAGTACGTGTTCTCCTTCATGCGACAAGTGAAGCAGCAGCCACCCACAGATCACACTTTCAGAAGGGCAGTGCCTTATACTCGCGGACATGACTCCGGAAGGCATCAGGCTCTTTCGCCGCACGCACCTGGACACCGTCCGGTACGTCGGCTGCCTGTGTTGCGCCCCGTCCTCGCTCTGAGCTGCGCCTTTCCTCCTTCCCCTTTAGGCCTAGTCGTGTGTCCGCACCGACTGCCGTCGCTCACGCTTCCCCCGGACGGGATCTATGTCTTCACATATCGCAAGCACGACCGACGCCACCGACCTCGTCGACGCCGGCGACCGGGACGGTGCCGGGCCCACGCTGCCCGAGCTGCTCGCCTTCGCCCGCCAGGCCGCGTCCGACGCCGAGCTGCTCGCCCGCCTCGACACGCTGCCCGACGAGCGCACCTGGATTCCGCTGGCCGGCCCGGCGGGCAGCGAGGCCTGGCTGATCGGGTGGCCGCCGGGCGCCGAGACGGGCTGGCACGATCACGGCGGGTCCCGGGGCGTGTTCGTCACCGCCGCCGGGCGGCTGCACGAATCCTCGATCGCGATGCCACTGCCCACCTCCGGCTGGCGCACCCTCGAACTGCTGCCCGACCTGGACCGGGAGCGCTCGCTGCCGGCCGGCGAGGGCCGCGGCTTCGGCCCGCACCACGTGCACCAGGTGGTGAACCCGAGCCCCGACGAACATGCGATCTCCGTACACGTTTATTACCCGCCGTTGCCCCTGATTCGCAGATACAGCCGCCGCGGCCGGGTACTGGCCCTGGAAACCGTGGAACTGCCCGGACAGTGGTCGGCATGAACGAGAAGAGGGAGGCGCGCGGCATCGACGCGATTCTGTCGGAGGCGCGCGGCAGACTGGACCGGGTGAGTCCGGAAACCGCCCGAGAGCGGCACGCTGCAGGCGCGCTGCTGGTCGACATCCGCTATGAATTGTTGCGTAGGCGCGACGGGTTGATCCCCGGCGCGCTGGTCGTCGAGCGGAACGAACTGGAGTGGCGGCTCGATCCACTCTGTCCGTACCGACTGCCGCAGGCCGAGCACCACGACGTCGAGGTGCTCGTGCTGTGCAACGAGGGGTACGCCTCCTCCCTCGCCGCGGTCGGCCTGCATGAGCTGGGGCTGCATCGGGCGACGGACGTGATCGGCGGGTTCCAGGCCTGGGCCGCCGCCGGACTGCCTGTCCATGCTCAGTGCCGTCAACGCACAGTTGAGCCCGGCGGAGCCGGACCTTCGCGGCCCCCGAACGAGGAGAACTCTTGATCACCTTCGAGAACATCTCGAAGAAATACCCAGACGGCACCGAGGCCGTGGCCGGGCTCAGCCTGGAGGCCCCCGACGCGGCGATCACCGTGCTCGTCGGTCCCTCGGGCTGCGGCAAGACCACCACGCTGCGGATGACCAACCGCCTGGTCGAACCGAGCGGCGGGCGGATCCTGATCGACGGCGTGGACATCCGCGACCGGCCGGTCACCCAGCTGCGCCGCGGCATCGGCTACGTCATCCAGCAGGCGGGGCTCTTCCCGCACCGGACCGTCGCGGACAACATCGCCACCGTGCCGCGGCTGCTCGGCGTGGACCGGCGCGGCGGGCGCAGGCGCGCCCAGGAGCTGATGGAGCTGGTCGGCCTCGACCCGGTACTGGCCGGCCGCTACCCGCACCAGCTGTCCGGCGGCCAGCAGCAGCGGGTCGGCGTGGCCAGGGCGTTGGCCGCCGACCCGGAGATCCTGCTGATGGACGAGCCCTTCTCGGCCGTGGACCCGATCGTGCGCAAGAGCCTGCAGGACGAGTTCCTGCAGATCCAGGCCGAGGTCGGCAAGACGATCCTGTTCGTCACGCACGACATCGACGAGGCGATCCGGATCGGCGACAAGATCGCCGTGCTGCGCGAGGGCGGCCACCTGGCCCAGTTCGCGCCGCCCAAGGAGCTGCTGGAGAAGCCGGCCGACGAGTTCGTCGAACGCTTCCTCGGCCTCGACCGCGGCGTACGCAGCCTCACGTTCCTGCCGAGCGGCGGCCTGGTGCTGCGCACCGAGCCGGTGCTGACCGTGGGCGCCGCGCCCACCCCCGCTCAGTCCGCGCTGCCCTGGCTGCTGCTGGTGGACGGCGAGCGGCGGCCGGTCGGCTGGGTGCGCCCGGACCGGCTCGACGCGACGCCGATCACGATCGGGCACAGCTTCGTCTCCGGCTCAGACTCGCTGCGCGCGGCCCTCGACGCGGCGGTGCTCTGCCCGACCGGCTGGGCCACCGGCGTGGACGCGCAGGGCCGGGTGCTCGGAGTGGCCAGCCAGGACGAGATAGCCGTGGAGATCCGGGCCGCGCACGACCGGACCGTCGAGGACTGGCTCGCCCAGGCCTCGGCCGAGCCGCGCGACGTCTCCGCCGCCCGCCCGACCGGGAGCGTCGGCCGATGAGCATATTCGACCTGCCCAGCGAGGTGCAGTCCAGCTTCCTCGGCCTGATCGGCATCCAGCTCGAGGTCTCGCTCGGCGCCTGCGCGGCCGGGCTGGCGCTCGCACTCCCGCTCGGCCAACTGTGCTTGCGGCTGCCGCGGTTCTACCCTCCGGTGCTCGGCGTGGTCACCGTCATCTACTCACTTCCCTCGCTCGCCCTCTTCGTGCTGCTGATCGACGTCACCGGGGTGACCGAGACGACGGTGTTCATCCCGCTCGCGCTCTACAGCCTGGCGATTCTGGTCCCCGGCGTGGTGGACGCGCTGCGTTCGGTGCCACGTGACGTGATCGACGCCGCGAACGGCATGGGCTACGGGCGATTGCGCCGCTACCTGACGGTCGAACTGCCGATCGCGCTGCCCACGCTGGTGGCGGCGATCCGGGTGGCGCTGGTCTCCACGATCAGCCTGATGAGCGTCGGCGGCCTGATCGGAAACTACGGCGGTCTCGGCGATCTGATCACGCTCGGGCACACCTTCTTCTACACCCGGCTGGTCTGGCTCGGTCTGCTCAGCCTGCTCGTCTTGGCAGTGCTCTGCGACCTGGTGCTGCGCGGCGCGCAACGGCTGCTCACCCCGTGGGCAAGGCAGTACCGGAGCGCGGCGTGAACCTGTTCTCCGACCTGCAGACGTTCTTCGAGCACTTCGGCTACCACGGCCCGTGGACCCGCGTCGTCGAGCACTGCGAATACTCGCTGGTCGCGCTGGGCATCGCGGCCGCGATCGCGTTCCCGCTCGCGGTGCTGACCGGCCACACCGGCCGGGGCGCCGGGCCGATCGAGGCGCTGGCCGTGATCGGGCGGGCCGTGCCGAGCCTCGGCCTGCTGGTGATCCTCGCCATCAAGCTCGGGCCGCTCAACCCGGCCGTGGCCATGGTCCCGCTGGTGCTGCTCGGCCTGCCGCCGATCCTGCTCTACACGCACGCCGGCATCCGCGCCGTGGACCGGGCGACCGTGGACGCGGCCCGCGGCATGGGCATGACCCCGTTGCAGGTGGTCTGGCGGGTCGAACTGCCCGCCGCGCTGCCGCTGATTCTCGCCGGGCTGCGGGCGGGCGCGATCCAGATCGTGGCCACGGCCACGCTGGCCGCGTACGTCTCCTTCGGCGGCCTCGGCCGCTACATCGTCGACGGCCTGAGCCAGTACGACTATCCACAGGTGGTCGGCGGCGCGGTGCTTGTCGCCCTGCTGAGCCTGGTCACCCTCGGCGTGTTCTGGCTGCTCGACCGGCTGTTCGTCTCCCCCGGCGTACGCTCCCGATGAAGCGGGCCCGCCGACTGTGCACGTACGTCCCCTACCGCTGACCCTCCGTCACCGTTTTTCCCTGATTCGGATTGAGGAGTACCAATGTCAATGCAGCGCCGCACCACCTTCCACCGATTCGCCCTTCCCGCGGCAGGCCTGCTCGCCGCTGCTGCAGCCACGCTGTCCGGCTGCTCGAGCAGTAGTTCCGGGAATCCGCTGAGCGGCGGCACCGCCGCGTCCGGCTCGGTAGTCGTGGGCTCGAACAACTTCGCCGAGTCCGTGCTGCTGGCCGACATCTACGGCCAGGCCCTCGCGAACAAGGGCGTGCACGTGACGTACAAGTACAACATCGGCAGCCGCGAGGTCACCTACGGGCTGATCAAGGCCGGCACCATCAGCCTGCTGCCGGAGTACAACGGCGCGCTGCTCGCGTACCTCGACAAGTCCAGCACGCAGACATCGACGTCGCAGGTGGACAGCGATATCAATACCCACCTCGCCTCGACTCTCGAGATCCTGCAAGCTTCCTCCGCCCAGGACAACGACACGCTCACGCTGTCCAAGCAGGAGGCCGCCAACCTCGGTCTGTCCAAGGGTGCGACGATCTCCGACTTCGTCACGAAGCTGAACGGCAATCAGTTCGTCCTCGGCGGTTCCTCCGAGTTCCAGACCCGGCAGCAGGGTGTGCTCGGCCTGGAGAGCGTCTACGGGCTGAAGTCCAGCCAGATCTCGTACAAGCAGCTGGACTCGGGCGGCCCGCTGACCGAGGCGGCGCTCAGCACCGGGCAGGTGCAGGCCGGCGACCTGTTCACCACCGACCCGACGATCTCGCAAGGGGGGCTGCTCACGCTGGTGGACGACAAGAACATCTTCGGCCTCCAGGACGTGCTGCCGCTCGGTTACAAGAGCGCGATCACCACGGCGGACGCGAGCGTGCTGAACGCCGTCAGCGCGAAGCTGGACAGCGCGTCGCTGCTGACGCTGGACACGGATGTGCAGGTGCAGAAGCAGGACCCGCTGACCGTGGCCAAGCAGTGGCTGCAGAGCGAGGGCCTGAGCTAGTGCGCTAGGCGGCGGCTTTTTGCCGGCGCCTTCACTCGTCCGGCCGCACCGACCCTCCGCCGAATGGCGGCGGCCGGTGCGCCGGACGAGGCTGGATGCATGAGCGAACCAGGCCCCGGAGCGGTCGGACCCGGCACCACCGGCTATCGCGGCTCCGGCCCAGCAGGCGTCCACGGACTCCCAGGCCCGGTGCAGCAGTTGGCCCGCAACGCGTGGCAGGCCGTCCTGCTGATCGGTGTCAGCGCCGTCCTACTCGGCGTCATGGCCCTCGTCTGGCCACACGCGACCCTGGTCGTCATCGGCGCACTCTTCGGCGTCTACCTGCTGGTCAGCGGTATTTTGCAACTCGTGGCCGCCTTCGGCACGCACACGGACACCTCGGTGCGCGTCCTCGCCTTCATCAGCGGCGCCGTGTCGATCGTGCTAGGCCTGTTCTGCTTCCGTGGGGCGCTCGAGTCGATCCTGCTGCTCGCCATCTGGATCGGCATCGCATGGCTGTTCCGCGGCATCTCCCAGACCGCGGCAGCGGCCTCCGACCCGGCGATGCCCGCGCGCGGCTGGCAGCTGTTCTCCGGCGTCGTCGGCATCCTCGCCGGCGTGGTCGTGCTGACCGAGCCGGTCAGTTCCATCTGGGTGCTCACCCTGTTCGCCGGCATCTGGCTGCTGGTCACCGGCGTGGTCGAGATCGTCACCGCCTTCCGGATCCGCAGCCACGCCAAGCAGATTCCGGCAGGCATGTAGTCCGGGAACTACTCGATCCGGCACACTGCTGATCGTGCTCATTCTCCGCTCGATCGGCCTGTTCATCGTGGCCGCGTTCCTGGAAATCGGCGGCTGCTGGCTGGTGTGGCAGGGGCTGCGGTCACACCGCGGCTGGCTGTGGGTCGTCGGCGGCGTGCTCGCACTCGGCGCCTACGGCCTCGCCGCCACCCGCCAACCCTCCGGCGACTTCGGCCGGGTCCTCGCGGCCTACGGCGGCATCTTCATCGCCGGGTCCCTGGCCTGGGGCTGGGTGGCCGACGGCTACCGGCCGGACCGCTACGACGTGCTCGGCGCGCTGATCTGCCTGGTCGGCGTGGCGGTGATCATGTACAGCCCGCGCGGCCGGTGACTCATCGGCCCACGCGTGCCTGACCCTGCTCCATTCGCTTCTTTGGGTTGTTGGCCGGGTGTGGCTTACTCGAGGGATCGCGGGGTCGAGTCCCCGAGGAGCGTCGCGACGAGGGTGACTGTTGAGGTCGGGGCGGGTGGGCGGGCGCAGCGAGATGCTTGAGTGTTGAAAGGTCGGGACGCAAGTCGCGGTGTGAACCGAGTTCCGCTGGTTGCTGGCGACATATGTTCAGTCGCGGAGCGGCGTTATTGGCTGTGCGGAGTGGTGGGGTTTGATGCAGGATTTCGCGCGCACGGAGCGAAGCGAGTACGTGCGAAATCCTGCATCAAACCCCACCATGGAGCACGGCCATCCCGTCTGAAACCGCCGCGCGGCGAACGGTGCCGATTCCGCGAGGGGCTTTGTTTTAAAGCGGGTGTCTGTGTTCCGCGACTCAAAATATTGTCGCCAGCTTCCAGCTCGGCCTAGCTGACGCCGCGACCTGTGTCCAGACCTTTTCATTCAACACTTAAGCATCTCGCTGCGCCTGCCCACCCGCCCTGACCTGAACCCTCACCCGCGTCGCGGCGCTCCTCGAGGGACTCGACCCCGCGATCCCTCGAGCAAGCCGCACCCGGCCAACAACCCAAAGAAGCGACTCTGCTGGCGCATTTACTATTGCTCAAGTTGCTGATTCGTGTGCTGGAACGTGTGAGATCAGGATAGTCATGGCCGCCAGCCCCAGATCCACTACTCTGCACAACCGGTCCGACAAAAGCTCAGTCAGGCGCAAAATCCACCAGCTTGGTAAATTCTCCAGCAGAGCCAGAAGCGACAGGAGCACCACAGAGTGATCTACGGCGTAACGTTGTAGATCACTCTGTTCAATTTGCGCGGAGCGGGCCGGGATCACGCCCGGTGCGCGACGGCCGGGTGCCGGACCAGGCTCGCGCCCACCTGGTCGGCGAGCACGACCGCGACGAGGCGCGCTTCGAGCGAGGGCGCGGTGCCGGGTTCGCCGGTGAGCAGGAACCTGCCGAGGTAGCGTCCGCCGCCGCGCACACGCAGTTCTAGCTGGTCGCGCGGCAGCCCGTACTGCTCGATGTCCCAGCGGGTCTCGTCCCACAGGATGTGGCCGTCGGGCTGGAGCAGCGGGTGGCGGCCGATCAGCGAGCCGTCCTGATACACGCACTCGCGCAGTCCGAGCAGAGCCTTCAGGTGGCCGCTTACGCGGTCGATCACTTCGTACGCCGGTGCCTCGGCCGCGATGAGTTCGGCAGTGCCGTGCAGCATCGACACGTAGGCCGCCTCGATCTGGGCGTGAGTGCGGTGGCGGTGGCCGCGCACGGCCAGCTCCGTCACCGCGACGCCGACGACCAGGAGCAGGACGGTCGTCTCGATGTCGGTGGCGCGGGTGATCGAGAGCTGCTCGTAGGGCTGGGTGAGGAAGAGGTCGAACCAGAATGCCGCGGACAGTGCCGCGACGATGCCGCCGGCCCGGCGCCCGCCGGACATGACCGCGACCGCGACGATCACGACGACCAGCACGAGCGCGGCGTCCGTGTTCGGCAGGTGGGTGCGCCAGGGCACCAGCACCGCCGCGACGGCGAGCGGGGCCAGGAGTCCGCCGATCAGGGTCAAGCGGCCTCGCCCGATTCGATCCACTATGCGCATACTTCAGGCGTACCTCTCGCGGACGGCCTCGTCTAGTGAGTGCGGCGCCTAAGCAGCGTTGACACTTCGTTGAGATCTGAGTCAGCCCGATGCGGGAAGCGTAAGAGCCCCCGCCGACGCTTCCGGCGCGGGCATAGCGTCTGTTGGCGGTGATCCACCCGATCCGGATGGACGCGCTCGGCGAGAGGTCATGATCCACATGATTGAGGAACCTCCGGATACCTGCCGGCTCTACGTCCCGCTGCGGGACGCGGCGTGCGGAGTTTCGCTCCGCCTGTTCCGCGACCGGGGCGGCGAGCGCTGCGCGGTCGGGTTCACCCGCCTGGAGAGCATGGTCGAGCTGCTCGGCCCGGACCAGCAGTACTACCGGCTGACGGCCCGTTCGGTGCGGGAACTCGCCGGGCAACGGGACGTCACCCGGCTCATCGTCGACCCGGTCCTGGTGGCCGCACCCGTCAACGACATCGCGCCGGTCGAGGAGCCCGCCGTCGTCTCTGGGTCCGGGGTGCTCGCGCGGCCGGTTCCCGCGCGCAGCCACGTCCACAGCCACAGTCACAGCCACCTGCCGCTGAGCGCCGTGCGTTCAGCCTGGGAGCGCAGCAGCCAGGCGGCCGGGATCCTCGTCGTCAGCGCCGGGGCGGGTGCCGCGGCGCTCATGCTGGAGGCGCTCAAGTGAACGTTCATGCGTTGATCGAGGAGCAGGCGCACGGCGTGCCCAGGGCGCGGGCCTCGCAGCTCGGCTCGCCCTGGCCGAGCACGGCGGTCCGGCTCGCGGACGGCGACATCCTCTTCGGCGGCGTGCGGCTGACCGAGCTCGCAGACAACTACGACACGCCGCTCTACGTCCTCGACGAAGCCGAGGTCCGGCGCCATGCCGCCGCCTATCGCAGCGCTCTGCCGGATGCTTCGGTCCACTACGCGGCCAAGGCGTTCCTCTGCGCGACGCTCGCCCGCTGGCTGAACGAGGAGGGCCTCGGGCTCGACGTGTGCTCGGGCAACGAGCTCGGACTCGCCCTCGCCGCGCACTTCCCGGCCGAGCGGATCGTGCTGCACGGCAACGCCAAAAGCGAAGCCGAGCTTCGTCTGGCCGTGCAACGCGGGGTGGGCCGGGTCGTCGTCGACTCGTTCAGCGAGATCGCCCATTTGGCCGCGCTGGCCGACTCGGAGCGGCCGCAGGGCGTCTACGTGCGCGTGGTCCCCGGGATCGAGGCCGGACACCACAGCGCGGTGCGCACCGGAGTGGACGACCAGCAGTTCGGGTTTCCGCTCAGCGACGGCAGCGCGCTGGAGGCCGCAACCCGCGTGCTCGCCCAACCGCACCTGCGGCTCGACGGACTGCACTGCCACCTCGGCTCGCAGATCACTGAGATCGAGCCGTTCCTGATCGCGGTGGACCGCCTCGTCGACCTGCTCGCCGAACTGCGCGACCGGAACGGCCGCATACTGCCCGAACTGGACCTCGGCGGCGGCCACGCCATCGCGTACCGGCCCGGTGAGGAGCCCTTCGTACCGGCGCAGTTCGCGGCGCAGGTACTGCCGCGGCTCAGGCAGCGCTGCGCGCGGCACCATCTCCCGGTGCCGCGCCTGGCCATCGAGCCGGGCCGCGCGATCGTCGGTCCCGCGGGCGTCGCCCTCTACCGGGTGCTGGCCGCGAAGACCACCCCGGCCGGCCGGCGGATCCTCGCGGTCGACGGGGGCATGAGCGACAACCCGCGTCCCGCCTTATATGGCGCCGAGTACAGCGCCTACCTGGTCGGACGTCACAGTACCTGGCCCGTCGGATCTGCCCGGATCGTGGGGCGGCACTGCGAGGCGGGAGACGTGCTGGTGTCCGACGCGCAACTGCCCGAGGACGTGCGGCCGGGAGACCTGATCGCGATCCCGGCGGCCGGGGCCTATCAGCTGTCGATGGCCTCCGGCTACAACCTCGTCGGCCGACCCGCCCTGATCGGCGTGCACGAAGGCGAGGAGCGAGTGCTGCTGCGGCGCGAAGGCCTGGCCGACCTGCTCAGCCGGGAGCCCGCCGAGCTACCGACCATGCACTCTCGCTGACCTGCGCGATCCCGGGCGGCCCGGTCCCGCCCGGTCAGCTGTGATCGTACGGAAACCTGCTCGTAGGCGTATATCGTCTAGATTGGCAGGAGAGCGTTTCGGCTCGATGCCTGGTGGGCGCGGCCGGATGGGCTTCGGTGTGCCGGGAAGCCTGGTCGGCGTGTCCATCCGTCGATCCCGGAAGCAGGGTGAGATTCGCGTGCCGCGCCGAGTGCGTCCAGAGTCCCAGTGGCTCACCGAGGCCGCGCGCACCAACCTCTGGCTGGTGCCGACGGCCGCCACGCTGGGTGCCGCGCTGCTCTTCCTGATCACCCGTTCGGTCGATTCGGCTGCCTATTATCGCGGCTGGCATCTGCCGTCCTGGGTGATCCAGGGCAGCGCGGACGGGGCCAGGCAGATCCTGACCACCCTGGCCGCCGCCCTGATCACCGTCGTCGGCGTGGTCTTCTCGATCATCCTGGTGGCGCTGACGCTGACCTCCACCCAGTTCGGCCCGCGGATGCTGCGCAACTTCATCCGGGACCGCGGCACCCAGTGGACACTCGGCGCCTTCGTGGCCACCTTCGTGTACGCCATGCTGACGCTGGCGGCCGTGGGGCCGGGGCCGAAGGGCGACTTCGTACCGCATGTGTCGATCACGGTGGTGCTGGCACTGACGATGGCCGACGTGGGCGTGCTGATCTACTTCATCCACCACGTCGCCGTGATGATCCAGCTTCCCCAGGTCATCGCCGGGATCGCGCACGACCTCGCGGCTGCGGTGGAGCAGGAGATGGACAGCCGTGGCGGTCGCGCCTACTCGCGCACCGCCCCCGAGGTGGACATGCTGCACGGGCTGATGGAGCGGGCCGGCGGGGTGGTGGCCGCCCCGGAGAGCGGCTACCTCCAGTTCGTCCGCCGGTCCATGCTGGTGGACCTCGCGGTCGAGTACGACGCGGTGATCAAGCTGCACCACCGGCCGGGCCACTTCGTGGTGCGCGGGCACCCGTTCCTCACCGTCTGGCCGGCCGCCGCGGCGCCCGAGGTGGAGCGCTGGCTGCGCCGCGCGCACATCACCGGGCCGCATCGCACGCTCACCCAGGACGTGGCCTTCGCGGTGGACCAGCTGGTCGAGATCGGGATCAGGGCTCTGTCTCCCGCGGTCAACGACACCTTCACCGCGCTCACCTGCATCGACTGGCTGGGTGAGAGTCTGTGCCGGATCGCCCGCGACTGGGATCCCGACCCGGTCTGCCGGGACTCGCAGGGCCTGGTCCGGCTGATCGCCGCGCCGGTGTCCTACGAACGTCTTGTGCAGCGGGCCTTCGAGAAGGTCAGGCAGGCGTCGGCGGGAATGCCCGCGGTGCTGATCCGGCAGTTGGACGCGCTCGTGCTCATCGCCCAGTCGACGCAGCGGCCCGAGCGGCTGCCGGTGCTGCTGGCCCAGGCCGAGATGATCCACCGGCTGGCCAAGGAGTCCGTGCCCGAGCCGGCCGACCTCGCCGACATCGAGCAGGCGTACCGGGAACTGCTCGCGTTGCACCGGTGAGCGGGAACGCGTGCGGCGGAATGTGACGGTGCCCCGGTCCGTGCGGGGGTCGCGGCCCGGGGCACCGTCGCTCAGGCGGCGACCGGGCGCGGAATCCGGTCCACCAGGTCGAGTCCGACGGCCTTGGCGGTGGCCTTCCACAGCCGGGCCACCGCGCGCTCATCGCCGACCAGCGCGCCCACCGGGCCCTCGACCTCGCCGTCGTAGTACGCACCGTCGCTGACCTGCGTCGAGGGCAGGCAGAGCCGGGCCACGACCGCCGCGCCCTCGGCGGCTGACGCCCCGGAGCGCGCGTAGAGCGGCAGCAGCCCGGAGGCGATGACGCCCGGGTGCACGCTGACGGCGAGCAGTTGGTCCCCGGCCACGGCAGCGGCGGCCCGGGTGAACATCGTCAACTGCAGCTTCGACTGCGCATACGCTCCCGTCCGCGAGTAGTGCTTGGCGCGGTCGAGGTCGCCCCAGTTGAAGTTGCCGGTGCGGTGCAGCGAGGAGGACACGTTCACCACCCGGCCCTGCCTGGTCATGCAGAGCGGCACCCACAGCTGACGGGTGAGCAGGTACGGCGCCAGGTAGTTGACCTGGTGGATCACCTCGTGGCCGTCGGCAGTCAGGGTCCTGGTGTCGCTGCCGCCGGTGGCGGCGTTGTTCACGAGCACGTCCAGGCACGGGTGGCGCGATTCGACGCGCGCGGCGAGCTCGGCCACCGCATCGAGGCTACGGAAGTCGGCCACCTCGAGCTCGATGCGATCCGCCGGCATCCCGGCCAGCACCAAGCGATCACGGGCACCCTCGACCAGTTCGGCGGTCGGACCGTGCACGATGACGATCATGCCTTCGGCCAGCAGGCTTCGGGCCACGCCGTGGCCGATCCCGTTGGTGGCACCCGTCACCAGGGCGACGCGCGGCGCGGCGGGGTGGACGGCGGACAAGGGGCCTGTCATGGCGTTCATGCATTCCAGTGAACGGCACGCGGATCGGCCGGGCAACGCTCTTCACGCCGAGTCCACGCCGATCTGACGGGATTTCAACGACCGCGCCACAAGGTGATCGAAAGGGGTGATCGAAAGGGATGATCGGCCCAGGGTAACGGCCGTGTTAGGGGCGTTGAATCGGCGCCTAGATTCGGGCCGAGGGCTTTACCCGCCGACTGCCCATGGCGCAGCGTACGGTGGTGAAGACTGACCGCGGCGTCGTACGACGGGTACTCAGCGATACCCCACACCAGCTAAAGCTGCTCACCGCAGGCCTCGCCGTGGCCGCCGTGCTGCTCGGTTTCGTCTACGCGCTGGCGCTCGGCCGCGATTCATCCAGCTTCGCCGACCTCAAGGCGCGCACCACCGAGGTCTCCGCGACCAGCGATCTGTACTACGAACTCAACGACATGGACGCGCAGGCAGCCAACGCCCTGCTGGTCGGCTACCACCCGGCCGACCCCTCCATGGTGCCCGCATCGGTGAACGCCGCGTCCTCCGACGCCGTCTACGAGCACGACCGCTCCGCCGCCGACGCCGACCTGCAACAGATAGCGCGGAACGTGCAGCTGACCGCGCAGGCGCAGAAGCTGCTCGACAACCTCGGCACGTATGAGGCCCTGATCGCGCAAGCCCTCTACATCGACGAGAACACGCAGAACGAGCAGCCAGCCGCGCCGCCCGCCTCCGCGTTGGCGTTGTACACGCATGCCTCGGCGCTACTGCACTCGACCCTGCTGCCGACGTCCATTCAGATCACTGACACGGACAGCGCCGCGGTGAACGGCTCGTACTCCGGCGACCACTCCGCCACGACCGACTACGGCTATGCGCTCCTCGTCTTGGCGTTGCTCGCCGGCTCGGCCCTGTACCTGGGCAACCGGTACCACTCTCGCAAGTTCCGGCGGCGCCTCAGCCCGCTGGCCCTCGCGGTGGTAGTCGCCGTCGTGCTCGGCATCACCGGCCTGACCACGCAGCTGAGCGAGGCAGACCATCTGCACTACGCGAAGCAGGACGCGTACGATTCCATCAATGCCCTCGCCCGGGCCAAGGCGGTCTCCGACGACGCGAACGCGGACGAGAGCCGCTGGCTGCTCGAAGGCCGCTCGTCCGCCTTGCAGACCTCGTACTTCGAGAAGATCTCCGAGGTCGCAGGATTGCCGGGAGTTTCGGCTCAGGACGCGGGCAACGACCCGGCGGCGTACTACTCCGGGCTGTCGAGAGCGGTCGGCAGCGTGCATCTCGACGCGGCCGCCGACTCTGTCTCGGGCGTGGCGCTCAGCGGCTACCTCGGCACCGAACTGGACAACATCACCTTCCCCGGCGAGGCTCAAGCCGCGTACCAGGCGACGCAGGCGTTCAACGCGTATGTCCAGGCCGACAACACCATCCGCGCCGACGCCGGGCGTGGAGACCTGGCGGCGGCCGTTGCGTTCGACATAGGCACGCAGCAAGGCCAGTCGAACTACACCTTCAACCAGTACATGTCGAAGCTGAGCACGGTGATCCAGATCAACGACACGTATTTCACGGCCGGGATCTCAGCCGGTCAGGGCGACCTCGGCGCTCTGACCTGGGCAACCATGGTCACCGGCGAACTGCTCCTGCTGCTCTTCGTCATCCAGTCCGGGTATCTGCGCCTGCGCGAATACCGTTAAATCGCCGTAGAACAGCTTTCGACCTGCCGCCCACAGTGGTCTGATCAATACTGAAGACAGGTGAGCCGGGAAGACTGGTCGGCGCGTGAGTGCTCCGCCTCGAGCACGCCACATGGAGGTGGTCCCATGCGCTACGCCCTCCCCATCGCCCTCTTCGTCTGCCTGGTCGCGGTGATCGTGTTCTCCCCGCACCTGGAGCCGCGTCGGGTACGCGCCCAAGCTCGCAACGTCATGGCGGACCTGCGCAGCCGGCACGGCTTCCGCGAGGGGTCCAAAGCCGCGTGGAGCGAGACGCGCGCGAGCGGCTGGCCGCCGTTCCACTACGGAAAGCACCGTACGCTGGACGGCGAGCTCATCGGCACCCTCTACGACCTGCCGGTCCGCGTCGCCGGGTACGAGGTCGTGACCACCGGAACGCGGCATCACTACGGCTTGGCCGTCGTCGTCCTGCCGCGTCCGGTCGAGTGGATCGAGGTACGCGGCGAGCGGCCGTTCAGCGCAGCTCGCGTGCCCGAGCACATCCCGGACGGCCAGCTCACCCTGGGCGTGCCCGAGTTCGACGCGTCCTGGGCCGCCTACGCCGACACTCCGGACGCCATCCTCGTCGCGAGCAGCCGCCACCTGGCCGACACCATGACGGCCGCTCCCACGCACTTCTGCTGGCGCACACACGAGAACGAACTGTTGCTGTGGAAGCGCGACGGCTGGACGAGCGCGACGCAGCTGCTCGCGAGTCTCAGCGCCGTGATGGGCTTGCTCGGGTTGGCTCCCGTGACGAGCGACAGGCCGCTTACGGGTTGAACCGGTAGCCCATGCCAAGCTCCGTCAGCAGCTGACGCGGGTGCGAGGGCTCAGGCTCCAGCTTCTGACGCAGTTTCGCCATATAGAACCGCAGGTAGTTCGTCTCCGACTCGTAGGTCGGACCCCACACCTGCTGCAGCAGTTGCTTTCCCGAAACGAGCTTGCCCGGGTTTCGCACCAGAACCTCGAGGACAGCCCACTCGGTCTTCGTCAGGTGCATCGACTCGGGCGCGTCGGCGGGCGCGTCCGCCCGCCTGGTCACCGTCTTAGCCGACAGGTCGACGCTGAAGTGCCCGATCAGCACGATGGGCTCATCCGCGCCGAGGGCTGCCTCGGTCCGCCGTTGCAGGGCGCGCAGACGGGCCATCAGCTCCTCCATGGAGAAGGGCTTCGTCATGTAGTCGTCAGCGCCGGCATCGAGGGCGTCGACCTTGTCCGCGGCGTCAGTCCGTCCGCTGAGAACCAGGATCGGCGCCTTCGTCCAGCCGCGCAGCCCTGCAATGACCTCGGTGCCGTCCATGTCGGGCAGGCCGAGATCGAGTATCACCAGGTCGGGCAGGTGGCGTGCCGCCGCTTCGAGGGCCGCGGCTCCGTCCGCCGCGACGACCACTTCGTAATTGCGCGCCGAGAGGTTGATCCGCAACGCACGCAACAACTGCGGCTCGTCATCGACCACCACTACCCGCATCATCCGGCGACCTCCTGTGCATTCATTCCCGTCCCCAGCTCCACCGGCCGCTGCTCCCCGACCTCTGCCTGTGCCGCGGGCACGGACAGGACCATGGTCACTCCGCCGCCGGGCGTCTCCTCCGGCACGAGCGTGCCGCCCATCGCCTCGGCCAACCCCCGCGAGAGCGCGAGGCCGAGTCCCACTCCGGTCGTGTTGTCCCGATCGCCGAGCCGCTGGAACGGCCGGAACACCAGGTCCCAGTCCTCCTCCGGAATTCCGGGACCACGGTCGATCACCCGCACCTCGATCTGACTCCCCAGCGCCGAAACGGTGACGCTGACCGGGGAATCGGTGTGCTTGACGGCGTTGCCCACCAAGTTCGCCACGACCCGCTCCAACAGCGGCGCGTCGACGAGCGCGGGCGGGATGCCCGGCTCCGGCGGCTCCAGGCGCACACGGCCGGCCGCCTCGGGTACGTCGTCTATGGCTCGCGGGACGATCTCGTCCATGGGGACGGCGTCCAGCCGTGGCTTCAGTGCGCCGGCCTGCAGTCGAGACATGTCCAGTAGGTTCTCGACCAGACGGGTGAGTTTGTCGAGCGACTCTTCGGCGACCTCCATCAGCTCGGCGCGATCCGCTGCCGAGACCTCCAGCTCCGGGTCCCGCAGGGTGCTGATGGACGCCTTGGCCGCGGCCAGCGGGGTGCGCAGGTCGTGCGAGACCGCCGCAAGCAGCGCGGTGCGCATTCTGTCCGCAGCTGAGAGCGTCTGCGCATGCGCCGCCTCGCGAGACAGCCTCCGGCGTTCCATCGCGGCCGTGGCCTGCGCGGCGAACGCCGCGAGCACCCGCTGGTCGGCAGCGGGCAGCGATCGCCCGCGCAGCGCCAGGACCGCGCTCGGGCCTGCGTCGATGACGGTGTCCGCGCCGCCGGGGCTGAGTGCCGGGTCGGTACCGGTAGCGGCAATCAGGACCCAGCGGCTCGGATCGTCGTTCTCCGCCGGCAACAGCGGCCCATCCCCCTCAGCACGTTGCAGCAAGCTGACCGCGGCCATGGAGAAGGTCTCGCGGAAACGTTCGAGCAGCGCCGATATCGCCTCGTCGCCGCGCAGCACCGCCACCGCGAAGGCGTTGAGGGTCTCGGCCTCGGCGGAGGCGTGCGCCGCACTTCTGGTCTGTTTGATCGCCAGATCCACCACGGAGGCCACGGTCAGGCCGACGAGGATGAACACCATCAGCGCGATGGCGTTGTTCGCCTCGGCGATCGTGATGGAGTGAATCGGCGGGATGAAGTAGTAGTTGAGCAGCAGCGAGCTCCACAGCGCCGCGACGAAGGCGGAGAACATGCCGCCGAGCCGCGCGATGGCCACCGTCAATGTCAGAAAGAGCAGGATGTTGCTGGTCTGATTCAGCCGCAGAGAGGAATCGAGGTTGTAGAGGATGGCCGTCAGGATCGGCGGCAGGGCCAGCCCGGAGGCGATCCCCCGCCAGCCGCCGCCGGAGCCCCAGCCGGCCTGTCGCAGCGGGTTCGGCGGCAGCCACTGGAAACGGCGGCGCGGGCCCATCTCCTTGTGGGTAACCATGTGCACGTCGATGTCGCCGGAGGCGATGATCGTGCTCTCACCCACGCCGCGCCCGGTAAGGAAACGATTGAAGCGGCTGCGCCGCGAGGTGCCGAGCACGAGCTGCGTGGCGTTCTTCGCCTGCGCGAACTCGATCAGCGCTCTGGTGACGTCGTCGCCGACGATGGTGTGATAGCTGCCGCCGAGGGACTCGACCAGGTGGCGTTGAGCGGCCAGAGCGGTCGGACTGGTGTCGCTCGACAGGCCGTCGGAGCGTGCGATGTGCACCGCGAGCAGCTCACCGCCGGCCGAGCGCGCGGCGATCCGGGCGGCCCGGCGAATGAGCATGTCCCCCGCCTCGCCACCGGGCAGCGCGATCACCACCCGCTCGCGCGCCTCCCACACCCGCCCGATCCCGTGCTCCTCGCGA
>Ga0073928_10001300_pt1 | contig 49048 bp, 45 predicted proteins | sample PaiPotPPA55metaG_FD_76969 | JGI IMG/M metagenome (GOLD analysis project Ga0073928, IMG submission 76969) | Iron sulfur acid spring bacterial and archeal communities from Banff, Canada, to study Microbial Dark Matter (Phase II) - Paint Pots PPA... ...
GGGTGAAGCCTCTGACCTAGCCTCCGACCGGGAGTTCTGCTGTCCGTCCGTGGGGAGATTTCGTGTCCGTCTATGGGGAGGTCAGCTGTCCGCCCTTGGGGAGATCCTCGTGACCGTTGACACAGCCACACCCCAGACGCCACGATCGCTGCTGCTACGACCGCGAGGCTCCAAAAAACAAGGGCGTTCAGTTGCTTGAGTCTACGGGGAGACGCCAGCGAGCAGGTGTCTTGGGTGCCGCATACCACTGTCAGGAGATGACGGGCACAACGCTCAGCCCCTATCTGAGCGAGAACGTTCCTGGCTTAGTCGAAGTTAGCTGTCGGACGCGGCAATAGGGAGGAGTAAATCAATCTCGTCGAAACTCCGGTAAAACTCGATTTCCGGCCGCGTTTCGTCTGCATGGGCCACCTTCATCAGCGCCTTGAATGTGGGTCCGATGCGCTCATAGACTCCCGGTGGCTTGCCGTGAAGCCGCGCCCGCAGGTACCGTCCGCCGGGGAGGGTACCCGACTCTAGCCCAAGCGCAGCCGGGTCGTCACCCTCCTTCATCTGCACGCAGACGTGGTACTCATTGCTTGACGCAATGAACGCCCCAAAAAACTTGCGGCCGCGAAGGCCGACCAGCGCTTCCAATCGCTCCCACAAAGGGCCGAACGCAGCCGGATCATCTGGAGAGCGCAGGAACATCACTTGAATCTCGTCGCGGTTGATCGGTACCGCGGCCAAAACGGCTGGATCCTGGTTGTCCTCGCGGGTCATCTGCCCGCGGTCACGGTTTTCAGCTCAGCAAACGACTCTCGGATGTGCTGCGGCAAGTCTCGCCGGCTCGTGTCGTGGATCCAGCGTTCGAAAGCAATCCTGAAGACAGTGATCCCTGCCTCCGCAGCCAGGCTCGCGGTCGGCTCTTTGACGCCGCGCCGGTGCAGCGCGCCGGCGAGCGCCGAGGCGAGCTTGGCGAGTTTGATCAGCTCCCGCTCTCGCAGCTCTGCGTTCGCGGCAATGACGGCCTCGCGCTTCACGGAGCGTTCGCGGCCCTCCTCGAAAACGGCGCCCGCAGCCTGCAGGGCACTCATGACCGCGTCGATCGGCGGCGCCGAATCGGGCGCGCCCACTACGGCGTTCACGAGCGACTCCTGCAGTCTGCCCGCACCCCAAAACAGAACCTCGCGCTTGTCGGCGAAATAACGGAAGAACGTTCGCTCCGTGAGGCCCGCCCGCTCAGCAATCTCCGCCACCGTCGTCTGTTCGAACCCATGCTCGCCGTAAAGAGCGAGGGCTGCCTGCTCCAGCCGTCCGCGAGCGTCGGGCTCCCACCTACCCATGCGCCGATCGTACCCGATGACAGCGACTGCCATCGCGGTGCTATGCTCATGGCAGTTACTGACATCAGCCGTCCTCCTACACCGAGGAATGTCGACCGAAAGGAGACCTCGCATGCGCGTTTACATCACCGGTGCGTCCGGCTGGATCGGCTCCGCCGTCGTTCCCGAGCTCATCCGCGCGGGACATCAGGTCATCGGGCTGGCTCGATCCGATGCATCGGCCGCTGCGCTCGAAGCCGCCGGGGCGGAGGTGCGCCTCGGCACCATTGACGACCTCGAAAGCCTGCGGAGCGCAGCCGCCGCGTCGGACGGCGTGATCCACCTCGCTTTCAAGCACGACATCGCTTTCTCGGGGGGCTTTCAGGACGCTGCCGATGCCGATCGCCGCGCCATCGAGACATTTGGTGACGCGCTTGCGGGTTCTGATCGGCCGTTCGTGATCGCCTCCGGCACGCTCGGGCTCGTACCGGGGCAGATTGCGACCGAGCGTGACGGGCATGGTCCGGCCCCGGCGCATATGACGGGCGGTCCGCGGACTCGGCTGGCGAGCGCGGAGATAACGCTCTCTCTAGCGTCGCGCGGCGTCCGCTCGTCGATTGTGCGGTTCGCCCCGACGGTGCACGGCGAACGAGATCACGGCTTCATGGCGACCCTGGTCGGCATCGCCCGCGAAAAGGGCGTGTCCGGCTACATCGGCGACGGGTCAAACCGGTGGCCCGCCGTGCACAGGCTTGATGCAGCACACCTCGTCCAGCTGGCGTTGGATACGGCCCCAGCGGGGTCGACGCTGCACGCGGTCGCTGACGAGGGCGTGCCGATCAGTGCCATCGCAGAGGTGATCGGACGGCATCTCGACCTCCCCGTGGTCGCCATCTCTCCGGAGGTCGCAGGCGCGCACTTCGGCTGGCTGGCCGGCTTCCTGGCGCGCGACAGCCCAGCCTCCAGCGCGCTGACCCGCGAGCTGGCGGGATGGCTACCGTCCAATCCCGGGCTCATCGAAGACCTCGACAAGGGCCACTACTTTCAGGTGAGGACGAGCCGCGCCTCGTCTGCCGCCCCCACCGCGCGCTAGCTCAAGACCGTAGTGATAGGGAGCTCTTGCCCTCTCCCTGGGGGAGAGGGCAGCTCCAGGTCCTGAAGATCGGCTTCACACTGGCCAGGGGCCTGTCTCTACCCGCCTTCGAGCACCGAAAGCTCGTGGGCGAGGGCGATTGCCCAGCCGTCGTCACGCAGCGGATGCCCTTTTGCCAGCGTGCCCGGACTGCCTGGCATGCCAAGGTGCCGATGGTGGCTGCCGCCACGTCCTGCCAGTTCACGCTCGCTCCGAACGACTTCGTTCCCTTCCAGCACGGGCAATGGCTCGCGGCCCGTATTCCAGGGGTTGATGCCCATCTCACCGAGGAGGACGGCCACATCACCCTGCTCCAGAACCGCGTGGCCGACGTCCACGAATGGCTGCTGGCACACTTCTGAAACTGCTTGAGCAAGTCGCTCACGTTGCTGACCACCGCTCCTGGAGCTGCCTGCTCGCGACATAACGGATAGACCGGCCGCCGCCGACCTGGTCGAGCCAGCCGTCGCGCCGCAGCCGCTGCAGGTCTTGCACGGCGGTCGGGCTGGCGACCCCTGCCTCGCGCCTGTGATCCGCGTTGGTGACCGGCAAGCCGAGCAAGGCTTGATCCAGCACCGCCACCAATCTCTGCGGATAAGCGTGCTCCCTCGCCAGGCGGTCGCAGAGCTCGTGTCGCGCGTAGGCGACCTCCAGCCAGCGACGCCGTTCGGTTGCCTCGAACACATGCGCTTCGATGCAGAATTCGACCCACGGCGAAGCATCGCGCTGCGGGTCGAAAGCCGGGCCCTGGACCTTTTCCAGGATGGCGTAGTACTCACGCGTGTGCCGCCCGAGGAAGGGCTCGATGGAAACGAGCTCAGGGCGCAGCAACCCTTCTTTGGCGAGCACCAACGATTGCACCACGCGCGCGACGCGTCCATTCCCATCGCGAAATGGGTGGATCGAAACCAGGTTCAGGTGCGCCATGGACGCTCGCACCACGGGATGGCGAGGCAGATCGCCGGATTCCAGCCAGGTGGTGACCTCGTCGAGTAGCCCACGCACCTCACCCGAGCTCGGCGCACGATAAGGGTCTCTGCCCGGGCCGCGTGTAACCATCACCGGCCCTTCGCGCAATCGTCCGGGGCTGGCCTCCGGCTGCGGATGACAGATAAGGAAATGGAGCTCGAGAATCGTCTGGCTCGACCAGTGGAAGTGAGGATCATCAGCCAGCGCGGCGACTCGATCCATCGCCTGGCCGTACGCCGCGATGATGCGCTGGGTCTCTTCCGCAGGCTTGGCCGGATGGCGGCCGGCGAGGATTTCCACGGTGTCCTCGATGCTGGCGCCATACCCCTCGATCGATGTCGAACCGACCGTCGCCTCGGCCGCGGCGAGGCGTCGCAGCCCGCCCGTCCACGGCTGCGCCGAGTCGCCGAGCCGCTGCGCGAGGTAGCGGCGCAAAGCATCCAGCTCCGTGAGGCGCCGCTCGAGGACACCCGACTTGGGAGGCGTGACGTAGACGGGCATTAGGCGAATAATAGATTATTCGTCTATTCACGTTTCACGGTAGGAGCGGCCTCCCAAACGATTGAAAACAGAGAGGGAGGGGAGGATTGAACATTGGCGAAGACCGCGGAGCCCGCTGACGCAACTCATCGCCGCGGTTCCTGGAACGTCCTGAGGAGTGGTTATCACGCCTTCTCAGGGCTCATGTGGGTTACGCCGCGCAGCCCTTCGCTCCGGCTCGGGGTCGTGGTGGTCATCCTGCTGGCGGCAGGCGGAGTCCTTCTGCGATTCACCAGCGTCGAGATAGCGATGCTCGTGGTCGTGGGAGCGCTACTGCTCGCGGTCGAGACTCTCAACACCGCGATCGAGATGCTGTGTGAGTACGTTCAGCCGTCGCATGACCCGAAGATCGGAAAGATCAAGGATGTCGCGGCCGGCGCCACAGCTGTCACCGAGATCGGCGGCTTGGTCGCGGTGGCCGTCCTGCTCTGGCCGCACCTTGCGGCCGCGCTGCACATCTAGCCGCAGGCTCCGCAGATCCGATTAGAGTAGGCCGGTGAGCGACGAAGCCACGCGCGCAATGATCAATCGCCTCCTCGATGGAATCGACCGTGGGGACATCGCCGTCATGGACGAGGTCTTTCACGATGACGCCGTGATGGAGTGGCCGGCCTCACGTGAGCAGGTGGTCGGAGCCGCCAACCGTCGCCAGCTTTACTCCCACATGCCGGCGCTGCCGAAGGTTTCGAACCGCCGCGTGTTCGGCGGGGGCGACCTGTGGGTGGCGGAGGCGACGCTGACGTACGGCGACAAGCCGTTCGCCGCGGTCCTCATTTTCCGGCTCCGCGACGGCAAGATCGCGACTGAGATCGGCTACTGGGCGGAGCCGTTCGATGCACCCGAATGGCGCGCCCAGTGGGTCAAGCCGCTGGACACCGCACACAGGTCGTAACCAACAAGCGCTGCGGCTGAAGGGCCAGTAGAGCCTAACGATCGATGCGATTCTCCTCGTGATCTACATCCAGCAATCGACGATCGGGGAAGAGCTCTACTTCTGAGAACGCGGCAAGACGAGGCTTACGCGAGCTGCCGGCGGCCCTCGCGGACCGACTCTCGGTGCTTGTGACCGACCATGTCGTCAAGCACGGTCCGGTAGTCGAGCATCGCCTGGCGCAGCAGCTCGGTGCCACCGCGACCCTCGTCTTGCGACAGCTTCCGGCGGGCGTCCTTGGCGCGTCGCGGGAGCAGGTTGTAGTCGGTGGGCTGGTGCCGGTCTCGCAGGGCGGACATCACGAGGCCATCCGCCTCTCGGACCGCCTCCTGGGGCGCATAGAGGAACCGGGCTTCGATGCGGTCCCACGCCAGCACATAGCGGTCACGTGCCTTCTTCGTGAGGGGCGTAAGGCGGGTCTGCCACCACCTGACGACCCCGATCACGACGGCAATGAACCAGAGCGCGGCCAGCACGTACATCACGACCGTAGATCTGTCCATTCAGCGCACCTCCATCGAGAGGAAACGCATGGACCCGCGCAACCCATCGAAAAGTTCACCGGCGTCGGTTCAACCGGTCTTGTCAAACGTTTACACAGTATGGCCCAAGTGTCTGCGGAACGTTCGCGCCAGGTCGCCGAGGAGGCGCGCCAGCGGGAGTGGGCGCTCCCGAGCTTTGCCAAGGAGCTCTTCCTTGGGCGGCTGCGCATGGACCTCGTCCACCCCTACCCGCGGCCCAAGCCGGCCGACGTCGAAAAGGGTGAGCAGTTTCTCGGTCGCCTGCGAGCTTTCCTGACCACCCAGGTCGACCCGCTCCAGATCGAGCACGACGCCCGCATCCAACAGGCCGTGCTCGATGGGCTCGCCGCCCTCGGGGCGTTCGGCATGAACATCTCCCAGGATTACGGCGGCCTTGGCTTGAGCCAGGTCTATTACAACCGGGCTCTCGAGCTGGCCAACTCGGCGCATTCATCGCTCGGCACGGTGTTGAGCGCGCATCAGTCGATTGGGGTTCCCAAGCCGCTCAAGCACTTCGGCACCGACGAGCAGAAGAAGCGATTCCTGCCCCGGCTCGCACGCGGCGAGGTCTCCGCTTTCGCCTTGACCGAGCCGGACGTTGGCTCCGACCCTGCGCGGCTGCAGACCACGGCCGTGCCCACTGAGGACGGGGCCGCATACATCCTCAACGGAACCAAGCTCTGGACCACCAACGGCACGATCGCGAAGCTGCTGATCGTGATGGCGATGGTGCCGCAGAGCGAGGGCCACCGCGGCGGCATCACCGCCTTCGTCGTCGAGAGCTCGACGCCTGGATTTGAGATCGAGCACCGAAATTCGTTCATGGGCCTGCGCGGCATCGAGAACGCCGTGCTCGGGCTGCACGACGTTCGTGTCCCCAAGGAGGACGTCGTCGGTTCCGAAGGCGAGGGTCTGAAGATCGCCCTCGTCACCCTCAACACCGGCAGGCTCAGCCTGCCCGCCACCAACCTCAGCGCGGCCAAGGCCGGTCTGCGCATCGTGCGTGGTTGGGCCAACGACCGCGTCCAGTGGGGCAAGCCGATCGGGCGCCACGATGCGATCGCCCAAATGATTGCCGACATGACAGCGTCGGCCTTCGCGATGGAGGCGGTGGTCGAGCTGTCGGGCGCGCTCGCCGACGAGCAGAAGTTCGACATCCGGCTCGAGGCCGCGCTGGCCAAGCTCTGGGTTTCGGAGACGGCGTGGCGCAACGCCGACCAGATGATCCAGATCCGCGGCGGCCGCGGCTACGAGACAGCCGAATCGCTGAAGGCCAGAGGCGAGGCCCCCGTCGCCGCCGAGCAGATCCTGCGCGACCTTCGCGTGGCCCGGATCTTCGAGGGATCGACCGAGATCATGCGTCTGTTCATCGCCCGCGAGGCCGTCGACCGGCAACTGCAGGCTGCCGGCTCGCTCCTCGAATCGAGCGCCGACCTGAAGACGAAGTCGAAGGCCGCGGGCACCGCCGCCTCGTTCTATGGGCGCTGGCTCCCGAGCCTACTGGCCGGCAAGGGCAGGGTGCCCTTTAGCTTCCGGGAGTTCGGTCCCCTCGCGCCCAATCTCCGCTATGCCGAACGCACGGCGCGCAAGATGGCGCGCTCCCTTTTCTATGGCATGGCACGGTATGGCGCGGGCCTGGAGCTGAGGCAGATGTTCCTCGGCCGGATCGTCGACATAGGCACTGAGCTCTACGCGATCGTCGCCGCCTGCGCATACGCGCGGATGTTGAACGAGGACCAGGGTCGCGCCGACGCCCTGCAGCTGGCGGACCTGTTCACCCGCCAGTCGAGGCTGCGCATCGACCAGCTCTTCGGCGCCCTGTGGCACAACGAGGACACGCTCAACTACCGAGAGGCGCAGAACATGCTCGAGGGCCGATACAGCTGGCTCGAAGAAGGCATCGTCGGCGTCTGGGATACGGCCGCCCCCCAGAAAACCGAGCGCAAGCCGGAGGGCCTGCGCCGGGCGGTCTGAGCCATTACGGCTTCGCCTGATCGCGGCGGCGGGCCAGGAGCGCGGTCAACAGAATCGGGCTGACGGCGAAGATCCAGAGCGCGCTGCCCAAGCCAAAGCGGGCGGCGGCCAGCCCGATCAGCAGCGGGATCGGCGTGGCGGCGATCCGGAATACGTTTCCGATGGCCAGTTGCGCACCGCTCTGGCCCGGCAGCGACTCGTAAAGCCTCGCCTGGAGCACCGGGTACCAGCTCGCGGTCAGCAGGCTGAGCAGGGCCAGGGCTATGAGCTTGGCCACCACACCGGGCACGAGCAGGAACAGCGGATAGGCGACCAGGGCGGCGGCGGCGGTGACACGCACCAGGGTCAGGCCGCCGACCCGCTCGAGAACCTGGATTGTCAGGAAGTCACCCGCCAGGCCGGCCGCGATCCTTACGCCGACGACCAGCGCCCCCACCCAGGCCGGCTCGCCCAGGACGTCGACGAAGTACAGGGCGAGGTAGCCGGTGAGCACGTCGAGCATGAGATCGGAGACTTCCAGCAGCAGCAGGTTGCGGAGGACATCCCGGCGGGCCAGGGCTCGCAGCGCCGCGCGCACCACGCCGGCGCCCGCTTCGCCGGCGTGGGCTTGGGCGCGCTTGCCAGTGAGGGCCAGACCGGCGAGCGCCGCGGCGGCCACCACCGCCATAGCGGCGTAGGCGCCGCGCCATCCCGCGCCTACAAAGACTGCCGCCACGAGCAGCGCCGGGCCGGCCAGTGCTCCCAGCGACCCGACGAGGTTCCAGCGGGCCATGTTCTGCTCGCGCCGAGAGGTGTCGGCGTCCATCAGGTCCGCCTGCGAAAGCGCCACGAAGGCGCCCGACGCCGGGTACAGAACAGCGAGGGCCGCGAGCAGGACGCCAAAGCCGGGCGCCACAGCGACGCCAACCAGCGCAGCCGTGAACAGAGCGCCACCCGCAAGCACGAAACCCCGCCGCCTCGGGCTGTCAGCCAGTAGGCCGATCGGGATCTCGATGAGGTTGGCAGCGAGGTTGGGCGCCGACAGCAAGAGGCCGATGGCGGCGTAGCTGAGCCCCAGGTCGCCGCGGATCAGCGGCAGCGCCGAGTCCTGGACTCCAAAGACCAGCTCATCCACGAACTCGATGGCGAGCCAGATCACAAGCAAGCGCAGGAGGTGGGCGCGGCCGGCGCCACGGCGTCAAAGCATCGAGGGCAAGCCTACCCGACAGCGCGGGGGAGAGGAAAGGAATCGGCCGCCGGAGGCCGGCCGATTCCGAGAGGACGAACCTATCGGGCTAGGAGGCGATCTCCCGGCGCGGGTCGCGCGTGGTGCGCTCGTCTGCCGGTCGCGCGTACTCCTCGATCACGGACCGGTACATGAGCAGGGCCTGACGCATGCCTTCGGTTCCGCCTTTGCCTTCACGACCGGTCGCGAGGCGGCGAGCCTTCTGCATGTCGGCGGGCAGCTTCTCTTCCCTGAGGGGATGCTCACGCTCGCCGAGCAAGGCCAGGATCAGGGCGTCGGCCTCCTTGACCGCGTCCTCGGGAGCGTCTACGAATCGGCTCTCGATCCGGTCCCACTGCGATGCATATCGATCGCGAGACTCCGGCGCGAGCGGCTTGAGAGCCGGCCTGCGCATTCTTCCCGCGCGGCTCACCATCATGACCGCGATCAAGATCACGGCCAGGACGATGACGCCCAGGATCACAAGGGTCGTCGTTGTCATGAATTCATAACCTCCACCTAGGGAAACGCCAGGCGCAGGGACCAATACCCGGCCTGATGACTTCCGGCTGAGATCACCGACCCGATCGCTCTCGGAATCGTTGGGCGGCGCAGCCGGTTACCGACCTACGTGAGTTCATACGCAGATTTCAACAAGAACCTGATCGCCGACCTCCGCGCGCATCTAAAGCCCACGTCGGGTCCCTTCCTGGGCAAGGAAGTCCTGATCCTGACGACCACGGGCGCCAAGTCGGGCGAGACCCGCGAGAACCCGCTTGTCTACACGCGCGACGGCGACAACATCGTGATCGTCGCTTCCAAGGGTGGCGCGCCCACACATCCAGCCTGGTTCCACAACCTCCAGAAGCAACCGGAAGTGACCGTGGAGGCGAAGGGTGAAAAGTTCAAGGCCAAGGCGCACGTCATCGATGGCGAGGAGTACGAGCGGCTGTACCTCCAGCACGCGAACATCAACCCGGGCTTTCACGAGTACCGCGCCAAGACCACGCGAAAGATCCCGGTGATCGTCCTGGAGCGGCTGAAAGACTAGAGGCGGCGCCCTGTGGGCTTATTCGCTCTCGCGGAGTAGGCCCGCGAGGTCGAGGCGCCGGTTGCCGAATGCGATGTGGCCCTCGTTGTCGCGCGCCCATTCCTCCGGTGGTCGGTCCCAGCACAGCTCGAGGCCGTTCTCCTCTGGATCGCGCAGGTAGATCGCCTCATGAGTGCCGTGGTCGTTGAAGCCGTCGATCGGCCAGTCCGCGTCGCGCAGCCTCCTGAGCGCGTCACCAAGCGTGGCCCGCGTCGGATACCGGATGGCGACGTGGTAAAGACCGGTCGCGATGGAAGGCGGTGGCGTTCCACCCTTCGACTCCCACGTGTTGAAGCCGAGGGTGTGGTGGTAGCCGCCGGCGGCGATGAACAGCGCACCCTCCATCTCCATCACGACGTCGAAGCCGAGGATGCCCACGTAGAAAGCCTTGATCTTGGCCAGGTTGCCGGCCTTCATGTGCACGTGACCGATGTCCACGCCGGCGTCGATCGGACGAGGGGCCCGCTCCACGGGCTTGATCCCGGCCTCGAGGCCTGGATTGCCAACGTACGAACCGCTGCCTTTTACGGTCAGCTCCTTCAGGTCCATGACTCTGGAACGACGTTCGGGGGGCGGCGATTCCAGGCTCGGGGCGTCGCTCCAGCCAGCCACAGCATCCAGGCCATCGTGAGCGCCAGCATCACGAACATGGCCGCGCCTTCGAGCGCGACCAGGTTCTGCGCCAGGTCCTGCTCGGAGCCGATCTCAGCGATCATCCCGAACATCGAGATGGCAAGCGGCAGCAGGACCAGCCTCACCACGCTCTCGGTAGATTTCCACCACCCGAACGCCCACACCGTGGCGAACACGAAGACCTCGAACATGTAATAGGGCCAGACCGTCTTGGCCAGCAGGGCAAAGCTTGTCGAGGACACGGTCATGGCGGCGAACAGGCGAGAGCCGTCCAGTCCGCCGGGACGTGTGGCCAGCCACACGTTCCCCGCCACCCCCGCGGCGACCACGGCGACGAAGTCCCAGTGCTGGGCGACCGCCTCGAGCGAGGTTCCGTGGGTCAGGCTCCAGACGGAGCCTGCGCCCACCACCAGGCCACCCCGGTACGTGAGAAGCGAATGGATCACGTCCGAGCGATCGGCGAGCAGGAAGGGAAGGAGGCCGGCGGCGCCGGTCGCCGCGGCTGCCACGAAAAGCCGGAGCGCGGTGGAGGTCCGAGTCTGCCACGCGGCCAGCCCCAGCGGCACCGCGAGCAGTACCGCCGAGCTGCGGCTCAGGACCGCCAGCGCGAGCGCAATACCCGCGCGCGCCGGCTGCCGGCGCTGCACGTACCGGGCCGCCACCAGCAGCAGCCAGATCTCGATGGGCTGCTCGATGTGTCCGTAGCCGGCTACCGACTGCCAGGCCTGCGGGCCGAGGGCGAAGGCGGCATAGGCGAAGAGGCGCGGGTAGGCGGTCAACGGGCTGCCGCGCACCCGATCGATCGCGCCCACCGCCTCGCGGGCCATCAGGATCAGGAACACGCTGAACACGGCCAGCGCCACGGCCCGGCGCTGGGTGACCGCGTCCAGCCATCCGAACAGGTTCAGGATCACGCCGACCGCGCTGAGCGGTACCAGGGCGAGCGGGCCGTTGGCGTTGGGATAGGCGTCGTGTCCGGCCGCTGTGTAGACAAGGAGCGGGTGACCCATGACCGCGACCTTCGCGGACGGCCAGAAGAAGATGTCGAGGTCGGTGGGTTGGATCGGCAGCTGGCCGACCAGGAACCACAGCGCGATGTAGGGCGCGACCCACGTGCTGGGTTTGAGCAGCAGGTCGGCCATTTTCCGGCGGGCCATGGACGCTGAGGATTGTCGCCTCCAGGCGCCCGACTCCGCCGGACGCGCTACACGGTCGGGCCGCTGGTCAGCGTTACCGTGGCAGTCCGGGTCGTACTCCCGGTGACCCAGGTGACCTTGACCTGGTCGCCGGGCTTGAACGCCTGTAGGGCGTTGCCCAGTGCCGATGGCGAGTCGATCACAGTGCTGTTGATGGCGGTGATCACTGAGTTCGGCGTGATGCCGGCCGTCGCCGCGGGCGAGCCGGCCTGGACGGTGCGAACAAGCGCGCCGGACGTGACGCTGAGCCCGAGCTGGGCGGCGGTCGCGGCGTCGAGCGAGTCCACACCCACACCGAGGTGGCCCACCGGCCCGATCAGCACGCCGCCGCCTGCCTGCCCGGCAAGGATCTGGTTGGCGATGCGCACCGCGGTGCTGGAGGGGATGGCGTAGGCCACCGTCGAGGTGTTGGTCCGGAAGCTCGTGGCCTCGCCGGCGGTGATGATGCCGACCACCTGGGCCGCGGTGTTGACAAGCGCGCCGCCCGAGTCGCCGGGGCTGATCTCGACGTCGGACTGGATCATGCCGTTCAGGGTCTCGGAGTTGTTGCCGTTCTCGCTCGCGGTGATGGTCTGGTCAAGGGCGGTGATAAAGCCCTGCGTCACCTTTGGCGCGCCGCCAAGGCCGAGCGCGTTGCCGATCGCAAGCACCTTGTCGTCGACCTGCAGCTTGGAGGAGTCCGCGAGCTTCACGGTTGGAAGCCCGGACACGTTCGCGATGTGGATCACCGCCATGTCGTCGGAGGGGTCGACCCCCAGGACGGTGGCCGCGTAGTTGCCGCTGCGTCCCTGGACCGTGACGCGGACGCTGATCGAGCCCGCGACGACGTGGTTGTTGGTCAGGATGTCGCCGGTCGAGTCCAGGATCAAGCCGGTGCCGGCGGCCTGTTCGTTCGCGGTGGCGGTCTGGACCGTGGTGTTGATGTCGACGACCGCGGGCGAGACCTTGGCCGCTATCGCGCTTGGGTTCGAGGTGCCATTGGTGGCCGGAGTGACGGTCTGGATCTGGGCCTGTGAGCCGGTGCGGTTGCTGATGAGATGAGCGAGGCTGAAGCCGATGCCGACGCCGCCGCCGGTGGCCAGCACGATGGCGGCGACGATGGCCAGCGCGAGGCCGCTGCCGAGGCCGCGGTGGGGCGGGGGTGGCGCCGGGGCCGGCTGAGGGGCGAGCATGAGCTGGGTTTCGGGGCCCGGCTCTTCTGGCCTTGGCTCTTGGGGCAGGCCGGTCTCCGCGTCTGGCATGCACACAGCTTGCGCCTACCGGCTGAGAGAACTGTCAGGGGATCCTGAGAGTTTCCTGAGAAGCGCGAAAGGTGCGTTTGGGGCCAAACGCGCGTTAGTTCAGCTCCCGAGGCGAACGCCTGGCGCCAGACGTGCGGAATCTTCTAGCGCGTCGCTTGCATCCGGGCGGCGCCGCCTCCGCCTGTCAGGCGCGCGGCTATCACGACCGGAATGATCGTCACCAGGATCACGAACGACACGACCACGTTGACCTCCGGGAGCCGCTGACCTGTCCGCAGCTGCGAGAAGATCCAGATCGGCAGCGTGTTTTGCGCGCCGGCCGTGAACGTGGTGACGATGACCTCGTCGAATGACAGGGCGAAGGCCAGCATCGCGCCCGCCACGAGCGAGGTCGAGATCAGCGGCAGCGTGATGTCCATGAAGGTGCGGAATCCATTGGCGCCGAGGTCCATCGCCGCCTCGACGAGCGAGCCCTGCGTGCGGCGCAGGCGCGCGAGCACGTTGTTGTAGACGACAACGATGCAGAAGGTGGTGTGGCCGACGATGATCGTCCAGATCGAAAGCTCGAAGTTGTTGAAGTTGAAAAACGCACGAAGCGCGATTCCGGTGATGATGCCGGGCAGCGCGAGCGGCAGCACGAACATGAAGCTGATGGCGTGCCGCCCGAAGAAGGGCGTGCGGTAGATTGCGAACGCCGCGCAAGAACCCAGCAGCAGCGCCAGGCCGGTTGCCGCGAGGGCAGTTCTCGCCGAAAGCTGCAGGGCGGTCCGCACGTCGGGGTCGTCCCACGTGCGGACGATCCACTTGGTGCTCAAGCCGGAGATCGGCCAGGACTCGATGTTCGACTGGTTGAAGGCGTATAGAAAGATCACCAGGATCGGTACAAAGAGGAATAGCAGGACGAGCACCGACCAGATGCGGAGTGCCATCCGGGTCCAGAACCCTTCCATCTATAACTAAAGAGCCTCAAAAGCGCCAAGGCGCTTCGCGATCAGCAGGTAGACGGCCATGATCCCGATCGGGACCATCGCCAGGGCCGCCGCGAACGGCACGTTGTTGGCGATGCCGATGTTGCTGTAGACGACGTTGCCGATGAACTGCGAGCTCGCCCCGCCGACCAGGATCGGCGTGATGTAGTCGCCCAGCGTCAGCGAGAACGTGAAGATCGACCCCGCCGCGAGGCCGGGCACCACCAGCGGCAGCACGATATCGCGCACCGCCAGCCACCGCCGCGCTCCCAGGTCCGCGGCCGCCTCCAGCAACGAGTCGGGCACGCGCTCGAGCGCGGCGTAGACGGGGATGATCATGAAAGGCAGCCAGATATATGAGAAGACGATCCACATGGCCACGTTGGTGTAGCCGATGTTGGCCGCCGGCAGCCCGATCGACTGAAGGCTCCAGTTGAGCAGGCCGCTGTGGTTGAGGATGAGGATCCACGAATACAGACGAGCGAGGTAGGAGGCCCACAGGGGCAGCAGCACTGCCGCGAACAGGAGCGTCTGGACGCGCCGCGACGCCACGCGCGCCATGTAGTAGCCAAGGGGAAACGCAAGCACGACGTCGGTGACCGTCACGAGCGCGGCCAGGCCGACGGTCCGGCCGATGATCCGGGAATAGGTGGGATCGGAAATGATGGTCTGGAAGTTGTCGAGGTTCCAGACCTGGACGATCTGAGTCGTGAATGTGTCGATGGTCCAGAACGCCGTGACCAGCAGGAGCACGAGTGAGGCCAGATAGACGAACACCATCCAGCCCATGGGCGGAAGCAGGAGGAGCAGCGACCGCAGCCACGGAAGGCGCCACATCAACGCCTGGAGGGCGGAGGCCCCGCCTTTGCGACGGGGCCGTCCGGCAGTCTCTAGCGCCATCCCCGGCGGTCGGGGAACTCGTTCATCCCTTGATGGTCGTCCAGGCCGCCTGCCACTTGGCGTAGTCCATGCAGACGTTGGTGCCGTCGCCGCACGCGGCGATCGGCGTCTTCCAGAACTTGATGTTGTCGTAGTAGGAACCCGGAGCGTTGGCGTGGAAAGCCGCGCACGATCCAGGCGACAGCGCCTCCATCTGGGCGCACGCCAAGGTGTTGACCGGGGTCTCGCCGTATGAGAGCGCCTGCTGGGCCTGCACGTGGGGCGTGCTCACCCACTTGGTCCAGAGGTATGCGCAGTTGGGGTGAGGAGCCTTGGTCGCGAGCATCCAGGTGTCCACCCAGCCCGTGGCTCCCTCGGAGGGGATGGTGTCGGCGACCGGCGCCCCGGCGGCCTTGAGATCGCTGAGCATGATCGGCCATGCGGCCCCGACCACGGCGTCACCGCTCTTGAAGAGGGTCTCCTCGTCGGGGATCGCGGCCCAGTACTTCTTGACCAGCGGCTGCTGCTGCTTGAGCAGGGCCACGGTGGCGTCGAACTGCTTCTGGTTCAGCTCATACGGGTCCTTGATGCCCAGGCTCGGCTGTGTCTTGCTCAGGTAGAGCGCCGCGTCCGCGATCTGGATCGCGTTGTCCGGAATGGTGATCAGACCTGAGTACTGCTTGTCGTAGATGACGCTCCAGCTTGTGGGCGCGACCGGGAACTTCTTGGTGCTGTACAGCAGAGTGTTCGGTCCCCACTGCAGCGAGATGCCGTAATGGATGCCGTCGATGGTGTTGAAGGCGGGCGACTTGAACTGCGGCTGGAAGTTCGCCCAGTCGGGGATCAGGTCGGTGTTCATGGGCTTGACGTCGCCGCCGTAGATGAGGCGGAGGTCGGCGTCTCCGGAGGCCGACACCATGTCCCACTGGCCACCGCCGCCGTTGGCCATCAAGCTGACCATCTCGTCGGAGGAGCCGGCGTCCTTCTCGTTGATCTTGCAACCGGTCGCGGCGGTGAAGGGGTCCGCCCAGGACTTGTCGACGTAGCCGCCCCACGCGATCAGGTTGAGCTGGTTCTCGCCCGCGCCGATCGATGCCTGCGGCGTCATGTTGGCGGTAGGCGGCTGCTGTGTGGTCGAGCCGGCCGTGGTCGTCGAGCCACATGCGGTCGCAGTCAGGATGGCCGCGACGGCGACGGTCGCGGAACGCAGCCAGCCTGCCGATGTCTCGGTTCGTTTCATGATTCCTTCTCTCCCGTCTTCGCTGGGTCCAGAACGTAGGCGTGGTCGGCGGCCCAAGCGAGGCTAACCTTCCGACCCTCGTAGCTCCGGGCATGACCCGGAGCGTCCATATTCTGGCGCACCGCGACCACCAGTTCCCCATCCATTAATCGAACCGAGTACCGCGTGGTCATGCCTACGTACACGACCTGCTCGACGGTGCCCTCTTCGACGGTCATGCCCGGGTCGGCCTCTTCGCCCTCGTCCAGAAGCCTCAGCTTCTCGGGGCGCAGGACGAATCGGACACCGTCGCGCTCGAGCACGTTGGAAATGCCGATGAAGCCCGCCACGAACTCCGTGGCCGGCCGCTCATATACCTCGACCGGCGGCCCAATCTGCTGGATCTTGCCGTTGGCCATGACCGCCATCCGGTCGCTCATGGTCAGGGCTTCTTCCTGGTCGTGCGTCACGTAGACGAAGGTGATGCCGACCTCCTTCTGGATGCGCTTGAGCTCCATCTGCATCTCCTGCCGGAGCTTCAGGTCGAGCGCGCCCAGCGGTTCGTCGAGCAGCAGCACTTCGGGCTCGTTGATGACGGCGCGTGCAAGCGCGACTCGCTGGCGCTGGCCGCCTGACAGCTGGTTGGGCCGGCGGCCCTCGAGGCCGGTGAGCCGGACCATGCGCAGCGCTCGCTGCACGCGCTCGCGCCGCTCGCCGCGGGGGACGCCCTTGACGCGAAGCCCGTAGCCGACGTTGTCGGCGACCGTCATGTGCGGGAAGAGCGCGTAGTCCTGGAACACCGTGTTCGTTTCTCGCGCGTACGGCGGCAGCCACGTCACGTCCCGGCCCCCAAGCTCGATGCGCCCATGGTCTGCGCGCTCGAAGCCCGCGATCAGGCGCAGCAACGTGGTCTTGCCCGAGCCCGACGGCCCCAGCAGCGTGAAGAACTCACCCTCCTGCACCTCGAGGTCGACGCCGTCGACCGCGACGACCGGACCGTAGTTTTTACGGATGCCCTGCAGTCTCAGGGCCGGCACAGGGCGCTCAGAGCCGGCGGCTCGAGCGCCCTGCTCAGCCTCGATGGTCGTCAATCAAGAGACGCCATCACGTGCTTGATCTGCGTGTATTCCTCGAGCGAATAGATGGACATGTCCTTGCCGTAGCCGCTCTGCTTGTAGCCGCCGTGCGGCATCTCGTTGACGAGGGGGATGTGCGTGTTGATCCAAACGGTGCCGAACTGGAGGCGGCGCGCCATGCGCAGGGCCCTGCCGACGTCGCGCGTCCAGACCGATGCGGCGAGACCGTAGTCGACGCTGTTCGCCCAGGCTAGCGCCTGCTCCTCGTCGCTGAAGCGCTGGACGGTGATGACCGGGCCGAAGACCTCTTTCATGACGATCTCGGCGTTCGGGCCTTTCGGCACCACGACAGTGGGCTGGTACCACGAGCCGGCCTTTTTGATCCGCGCGCCGCCGGTGAGCACCTCGGCGCCGTCCTTGCGGGCGCGGTCGACGAAGCCGCTGACGCGCTCGAGCTGCTCTTCCGAGACGAGCGGGCCCATCTCCGTGTCGTCGGCGAGCGGGTCGCCGACCCTGAGGCCTTTGACCGCCGGCACCAGGTCGGCCAGCAGCTTTTCCTCGATGTGTGGACCGGCGATCACCCGCGTGGCCGCGGTGCAGTCCTGTCCGGCGTTGAAAAAGGCGCCGATCTTTATCCACTCGACGACCTTCTCCAGGTCGGCGTCGTCGAACACGACGACGGGTGCTTTGCCGCCGAGCTCGAGGTGAACGCGCTTCAGGGTCGAGGCCGCGGCGCGCGCAACTTCCTTGCCGGTCGCCACGTCGCCGGTGAGGGAGACCATCGCCACGCCCGCGTGCCGCACCAGGCCGGCACCCACCGGCTCGCCGTCGCCGGTGATCACGTTGAGCACTCCCTCGGGCAGGATGTCCGCCGCGAGCTCGGCGAACCGCAGGGCCGTCAACGGCGTCCATTCGGATGGCTTGAGCACCACTGTGTTGCCCGCGGCCAGAGCCGGGCCGAGCTTCCAGGCGGCCATCATCAGCGGGTAGTTCCACGGGGCGATCGACCCGACCACGCCCAACGATTCGCGGCGGATGAAGCTCGTGAAGCCCTTCATGTACTCGCCCGCAGCTCGGCCTTCGAGCGAGCGCGCCGCTCCGGCAAAGAAGCGGAAGCAGTCCGCGATCGGTGGAATCTCCTCCGAGATCGTGGTTGCAAGCGGCTTGCCGACATTGTCCGACTCGATGCGCGCGAGCTCGTCTCCGTGCTTCTCGATGGCGTCGGCGATCTTCAGCAGCGCCTCGCTTCGCTCGCGCGGCGTGCTGTCGACCCAGACGTCGTCGTAAGCCTTGCGCGCGGCCGCCACCGCGCGGTCGACGTCCTCGGCCGTGCCCTTGGGGACGGTCGCGATCGGCTCGCCCGTGGCCGGGTTCTTGACCTCCTGCACGTCACCACCGGTGCTGTCGACCCAGCGTCCGCCGATGAACATCTGGTGGCGCTTCATGGCGGTCTTCATGTGCTTCTCCTTAAATGCCCTCCCCCTATGAGGGGGAGGGCAGGTGGGGGTGAATTCGTCCCTTCAACTGGGAACTGGGGAGGCGACCTCGGCGAGGGCGGAGCCGAGCATGTCGAGGCCCTCGTCCAATTGCTCGTCGGGGATCGTCAGCGGCATGAGCGTGCGGATCACGTTGTGGCGCGACCCGGACCGAAGAAGGAGGAGGCCGCGCTCACGAGCGAGACCCAGAACGCGCGCGGTCTCGGTGTCGGCCGGCTCCTTGGTCTTGCGATCGCGCACCAGCTCCATGCCCGCCATCGCGCCCATGACGCGGACGTCGCCCACGATCTCGTGCTCGGCCTGCCAGCTGCGCATCCGCTCCTCGACCACGGAGCCGATTCGCGCCGCCCGCTCGGGAAGGCGCTCGTCTCGCATGATGTCCAGCACTGCCAGGCCGGCCGCACAGGCGATGGGGTTGCCCCCATAGGTGCCTCCGAGGCCGCCCGGCGCCGGCGCGTCCATGACGTCGGCGCGGCCGATCACACCGGATAGGGGGAAGCCGGCGGCCAGGCTCTTGGCGACCGTGATCAGGTCGGGCTGGACGCCCGAGTGCTCGATGGCGAAGAACTTGCCGGTGCGGCCGAAGCCGCTCTGGATCTCGTCGACGATGAGAAGGATCCCGTGCTTTGTCGTCAGCGCCCGCAGCGCTTCCAGGAACTCGCGTGGAGCGGGCACGAAGCCGCCCTCACCGAGGATGGGCTCGATGATGATGGCTGCGACCCGCTCCGGCGAGACGTCGGAGGCGAGCAGGTCATTCAGCGACTCGAGCGCTCGCTCGGTGCTCCAGCCTCGGTACTCGTACGGGAACGGCGCCTGGTAGACCTCGGCCGCGTACGGTCCGAAGTTCTGCTTGTAGGGCTGCACCGACCCGGTCAGAGTGAGGGCCAGCAGCGTGCGACCGTGGAAGCCGCCACGGAAGCTGATCACCGCGGGCCTTCCCGTATAGGCGCGGGCGATCTTGACCGCGTTTTCCACCGCCTCGGCGCCGGTGCTGAAGAAGATCGCCTTCTTCGGGCCGTCGCCGGGGGCAAGTTCGCTCAGGCGCTGCGCCAGGCGTAGGTAGGGCTCGTACATGACGACCTGGAAGGACGTGTGTGTGACGCGCTCGAGCTGCTCATGGACGGCGGCCATGACGCGCGGGTGGTTGTGGCCGACGTTCATGACGCCGATGCCGCCCACGAAGTCGACGTACCGGCGGCCGTCGACGTCCCAGAGCTCGGATCCCTGCGCGTGGTCGACGACCACCGGGTGGGCGGTCGTGATTCCACGCGGGACGTACTGGTCGCGAATCGCCTTCAGCTCAGCAGACAGCTCACCCTTCCCCAAGATTGCTGTCATTCAAGCACAGGTAACATGCCGCCAGAAATGGACGCTCGAGTCGCCGTCGAGCGGCTGTGGCCGGGGCGGGAAGCAAAGGTGGCAGCCCTTTCGGGCGGGATCACCAACCACAACTTCCGGGTCGACGTCGATGGCACGTCATTCGTGCTCCGGATGGGCGGCGCGGACACGCACCTCCTGGGGATCGACCGGCAGGTCGAGCGCGAGGCGAACGCGAGGGCGGCCGAGGTGGGGGTTGGGCCGGCCGTCGAGCGGTTTGTCGAGCCGGAAGGCTGGTTGGTTACGCGCTTCATCAACGGCAGCCCGATCGCTGTAGAGGATATGCGGGCGCCGGAAACCATCAGGCGGGTGGCTGCCGCGCTGCGGAAGTTTCATGGGGCGAAGCCGATCCACGGGCGCTTTGACGCGCACGCGGTCGTAGAGGAGTATCGGCGCGAGGCGATGCAGCGCGGCGTGGAGATTCCTGACGCGTACGCGCGGGCGCACGAGCGGTCCGAGGCCATCCGCGTGGCGCGCGGCGCCCAACCGCTGGTGCCGTGCCACAACGACCTGCTCAACGCCAACTTCCTGGACGATGGCGAGATCCGGATCGTCGACTGGGAGTACGCGGGCATGGGCGACCGCTTCTTCGATCTCGCGAACCTGTCGGTCAACCACGAGTTTGGAGTCGATGAGGATCGAGAGCTGCTGGCGGCCTACTTTGGCGAGGCGACCGACGACGCGTTGAGCGGGCTGCGACAGATGAAGTTCATGTCGGACTTCCGCGAGGCGATGTGGGGGGTGCTGCAGAGCGGCATCTCCACCCTGGACTTCGACTTCAACGGGTACGCCGCCAAACACTTCGAGCGAATGTTCACCTGGGGCTGATTCAGGAGCGGATGCGCATTCCCCTGGGGTCGTAGAGCGGCTCTTCCGAGACCCTGCCCGGCACCCAGGTTCCGAAGATTTCCAGTTCGACAGCTGTTCCTGTCTTGAGCGCCGCCGGCACGAACGCGTACGCGATGGATTGGCCGACCGCGTACCCGTAGCCGCCGCTGGTCACGCGCCCCACGATCTCGCCGCCCTCGCGCACCGGCTCGGACCCCAGGGCCACCGACCGTGGCTCGTCGAGCACCAGGCAGGCCAGTCGCGTTTCGGCAGGCGCGTCTCGCTTCTCCAGCAGCGCTGCCCGGCCGGTGAACTCGCCCTTGTCGAGCTTGACGCAGAAGCCCAACCCTGCCTGGTAAGGGTCGACCTCCGGCCCGATGTCCGAGCCCCAGACGCGGTACCCCTTCTCCAGCCGCAGCGAGTCCACCGCCTTGTAACCGCCGGCGACCAGGCGGTGCGCCGCGCCCGCCTCCCAGAGCGTGTCCCACAGGCGCAGCCCGAACTCGGCCGGGCAGTACAGCTCCCAACCCAGCTCGCCTACATAGGTGACGCGAAGCGCCAGGCACGGCACCGACCCAACCGGGAGCTCGCGCGCGCTCATATAAGGAAAGGCAGCATTCGACACGTCGACTGGAGTCAAGCTCTGCAGGATCTCGCGCGCGGCGGGGCCCCACAGCCCGATGCACGCGTACGCCGACGTCACGTCTTCGACCTCGACCGAGCCGTCCGCCGGTGCGTGCTCCTGGATCCAGGACAGGTCGTGACGGCCGAATGCGGTCCCGGTGACGATTCGAAAGCGCTTATCGGCCAGCCGTGTGACCGTGAAGTCGCACTCGATGCCGCCGTCCTTGTTGAGCATCTGCGTGTACGTGAGGCGGCCGACCCCGCGCGCCACCTGGTTGTCGCACAGCTGCTCGAGAAAGGCCGGTGCGCCACCTCCGCGGATCTCGATCTTTGCGAACGACGTGAAGTCGAACACCGCGGCGCTCTCCCGGCAAGCCCGGTGCTCGGCTTCGATGGCGGGTGACCACAACCGCCCCGCCCAGCCGCGCGGACGCAGCGACTCATCGCCCAAAGCGGCGTTAGGCTCGAACCAGTTCGCGCGTTCCCAGCCGGACTTCTCGCCGAAGGCCGCGCCGAGCTCCTTCAGGCGCGGATACGCGGGCGAGAGGCGCAGGGGCCGGCCGGCGCTGCGCTCGTGGCCCGGGTACTTGACGTCGTAGTAGGTCGAATAGACCTCGCGCGTCCGCGCCAGCGTGTACTCGCGGCTCACGTAGTGGCGGCCGAACCTGCGTGAGTCCATCTCCCAGGCGTCGAGGTCGGGCCGCCCATCCACGATCCATTCGGCCACCAGGCGGCCCATGCCGCCGGCGCCGGCCAAGCCATGCGCGCAAAACCCGGCCGCCACCCATAAGCCCCGCACCTCCGAGGGGCCGAGGATGAACTCGCCATCTGGTGTGAAGGCCTCCGGGCCGTTGACGAGCTTGACCACCTGCGCGTCGCGCAGAGAGGGCACTCGCACGATCGCGTTTTGCATCAGCGGCTCGAAGCGATCCCAGTCCTCCTCGAGCAGCTTGCCGTTGAAGTCGGGGGGTATTCCGTCCATCCCCCAGGGCGCCGGGTCGCGCTCGTAGCCGCCCATCACGAGCCCGCCGGACTCGGGGCGGAAGTACACCAGCAGCGACGGATCGCGCATCGTCGGCATGTCGAGGCGCAGGCCGGAGGGCTTGGTGATGAGGTACTCGTGCGCCATCGGGATGATCGGCACGTTCACGCCGGCCAGCCGCCCTATCTCGGTCGCGAACATGCCGCCGGCGTTGACGACGAGCTCGGTCTCGATCCGCCCCCTGTCGGTGACCACACCCCGGACGGCACCTCCGGCCACATCGATGCCGGTCACGCGCGTGTCTTCGCAGATCTCGGCACCGCGCCGGCGCGCCCCCTCGACCAGGGCGAACGTGAGCTGGCTGGGATCGATGTATCCGTCGGTCGGCAGATAGGCGGCGCCCACCACGCCTTCGGTCGACATCGGCGGGAACAGGCGCTGCGCCTCTTCGGCGGAAACGAGCTCGAGGGGAAGGCCGAACGTCTTCGCCCACCCGGCCTGGCGCGTGAGCTCCTCCATGCGCTCGGGGCTCGAGGCCAGGCGCAGCGAGCCGACCTCATGCCAGCCGGTCTCGAGGCCGACCTCGGCGCCGAGGTTTCGGTACAGGTCGACCGAGTTCATCATCATCCGGGTCAGGCTGAGGGCGCTGCGCAGCTGGCCCACGAGCCCGGCCGAGTGGAAGGTCGAGCCGCTGGTGACGCGCGCCCGCTCGACCATGACGATGTCGGTCCACCCGAGGCGTGCGAGCCAGTACAGGATGGCCCCGCCGCCGACGCCGCCGCCGATGACGACCGCGCGCGCGTGAGATCTCAAGGCTGAGTCACATTAGAAGATGGGGCCGGACTGCCGAGCCCGGCCCCGAGAACGTTCCGCTAGGCCCGCGCTTCGAGCGGCTTGATCGCCTGGGTTTCGGGTGCGTTGCGCTGGGCGATCAGGTAGTAGACGGCTCCCACGAGCAAGATCAGCCCGAGGGTCGCTTCGAAAACGGGGATGCTGCCGATCGGGCCGCCGATGGTCACGTTCGGCAAGGCGCTCAGCGGCGGGTTCTGGCCGCCGACAGCGGCATTGCGCGGCCAGAGGAAGTTGATCTCCATGGCGATGCCCCAGACCAGCCCGAGGATGTTGACGATCGTGCCCCACTGGCCGAGCTTGAAGGGCGCCGACTCCTTGGGCCAGCCGTTGAGCCGGGCGATGAGGATGGCGATGTTGCCGAGGATGTACGACAGGTAGATCATCCCGGTGGCGCCGATCGCGATGGTGCCCGCGCCGGCGTAGTAGACCAGCGGCAGGCCTGCCAGCACGCCGACCACGATGCACGTGCCGACGGGCGTGTGCAGGCTGGGGATGACGTTGTTGTAGTACTTGGCCAGCGGGAGCTTGCCGTCGCGGCCCATGCCGAAGGCCAGGCGGATGGTCGAGGTCTGGATAGCGAGGCAGCAGACGTAGATCGCCGCGAAGACGACGAACAGGTAGAGGTTCGCGGCCCAGCCCGGGAAGTTCGAGGTGATGATCGTCACGAGCGGGAAGGGGTACTTGCCGGCAGCGGTGTCGGCAACGAACTTGTTCATGTCGCCCGGGATGGCGATGATGACCGCGACCAGGAAGATCGTTCCGATGATGGCCGCACCGATGATGGCGGCGAGCACCGCCTGGGGAGCGGCCTGCCGAGGGTTCTTGGTTTCCTCGGCGAGAGTGCTCGCGGTGTCGAATCCGTAGATCACGAACAGGGACATGAACATCGCCGCGAGGAAGGTGCCGGCCTGGTTGTTGAAGCCCGATCCGAGGTAGCTGAAATCCGTGAAGGTCGAGAGGGATTGGTGGTGGTAGAAGATCACCAGGATGATCGCGAACACCACCATGCCGAGGATCTCGAACACGACGCCGGTGTTGTTTACGAAAGCGACGATTCTCACGCCGAAGATGCTCAGTAGGGTCGTACTCAAGAGCACGAGGGCGGCGATATTCCGCTCTGTGTCGAGGTCGGTGCCGATATTCGTGCTGAAGACGTTGTTGATCAGCGGGATCAGCACGAGCGGGACCGTGGCGACGACGGCCGCGACCGTGAGGACGCCCGCGAAGAGGTAGATCCAGCCGGTGAACCACGCGTACGGCCGATTGGAGAGGTACTTCGTCCATTGGTACACGGACCCCGCGACCGGGAAGTGCGAGCTCACCTCGGCGAAGTTCAATCCGATGATCAGCTAACCGACCACGACGATGGGCCAGCTCCAGAAGAACGATGGACCGGCGAGGCCGATGCCAAGGATGAACAGAGTGAAGATGCCTGTTGAAGGCGAGATGTACGAAAAGGCGATCGCGAAGCTGGAGTAAACGCCCAGCATTCGCCTCAGCTCTTGCTTGTAACCGAACCTCGCAAGGTCCTGAGCGTCCGCATGCAGGGCTTGTTCCTCAGTGCTCAAGAGATCGTCCCCTCCTTCGTTTGGCCACCGAAACGTCTGTTACAAAAGTTGCGCCGAACCTATCACTCGGTGCGTATTCCGTCAACGCGCGCCGTGGCGCGCCGCGTCATAGCGCCGCCTGTGGGGCCCTAGGGTCCAAGGAGGTAGCCCAGGCGTCGAGGCAGGTGCGCGACAGCCGAAGCGAGAGGGTTCGGGCGCACGCCTCTCTCGTCCGCCGCGTCATAAGCGATCATCGCCCGGCGCACCGCTGCGGCGCCCCACGAGCGCAGTGGTTCGGGCGGGAACAGGCGCGGCTTGGAGTTGACCATCGGCAGTCGGGTCAGCTCGGTGTCCGCGCCCGTGGCGAGGTCCGCGAGGACGCGGCCTGCCAGGTGAGACGGCGCCACGCCGTTGCCCGTGTAGCCGATGGCGTAGTGGATCGTGCCCGGCTCGAGGGTGCCAAACGTCGGCAGGTGAGTGGGCGAGACGTCGATGGGGCCGCCCCAGGCGTCCTCGATGGGCACCTTGGACCAGGTGGGGAAGAAGCGGCGGAAACCCTCGGCGGCCTGCCTCACCGCGACGGCGTCGTGGGTGAAGGAATCGCCGATGGCCGCCGAGGCGCGCCCGCCGCCCCCGCCGAACGCGATGCGGCCATCGCTGGTCGTGCGGAAGTAGCGCAGCGACTGGCGCAGGTCGGTGATCAGCTCGCCCCCGGTCCAGCCGATCGCCGCCAGGGCTTCCGGCGCCGGGGCGGTCAGGACGATGTAGCTGCTCCAGGCCGCCACCCGCCGCGACAGCCTGGGCCAGCCGACGCCCCATGCGTTCACAGCCAGCACCGCGTGCCTGGCTCGCACGACTCCACGCTCGGTCACGGCTACAGGGCCGGGGTCGAGGCGATCGACCTTCGTCCCTTCGTGGATGGTGACGCCTGTCTCCAGGACAACACGGCGCAGGCCGCGGGCGAGGGTCGCCGGCTGCACCGAGGCTCCATCCCGCATGAACGCGCCGCTGCGAAATGCCGGGGAGGCGCACCGGGCCTGTACCTCCTGGGGGGTCAGCGCCCGCATCTCGTCTGGCGCGCCCACCGCGCTGGCCTCATGCACCATCTGCGCGCACACCAGCTCGTGGCGCGGCCCCGTCGCCGCGAACATGTAGCCAGACTTTCGAAACCAGGCGTCGACGCCGTGCTCGGTGCAGAAGCGGCCGATGGTGTCGATCGAGGCGGAGATTTCGCGACACGCGCGCACTGCGGCCTCTTGACCGTAAAGGGTGATCAGCCCGTCGAGCTCGTCCCACCATCCGCTCGCGAACCCGCCGTTGCGTCCGCTGGGGCCGCCGCCGCAGATGTCCTGCTCGAGCACCGTGACGCCGAGCGCGGGGTGGCGCAGCTTCAGGTGGTAGGCGGTCCACAGGCCGGTGAAGCCGCCGCCCACGATGACGACGTCCGCCGTCGCGTCACTCGTAAGCGGCGGGCATGGCGCGCCGGGTTCCGCGGCCAGCGCCTCGCGCAGCCACCAGCTGCGCTGAGCTCCCGGAGTCAGGGCATAGCCGCGAAGGTTGAGGTCGGCGGTCTCTGCTATGCGCGCAGGTCGCGGGCCATCTCGCCGAAGTTGTCGACGTAGCGCTGGACGTCCTCGACCGAGTGCTGAACCGAAAGGGTCCAGTTCTCCTCAGCGCCGGGCGCCATCAGGACGCCGCGGTTGCACTGGTACAGCCAGCTCAGGTACGCGAGCGACTTGTCGATCTCGAGGTAGTCGCGGTAGTTGCGCACGCGGTCCTTGCGGAAGGTGACGCTTCCGCGCGCTCCGAGCGTGGTGACGTGAAACGGGAGCGAGTGCTCAGCGATCACGGCGTCGAGGCCGCCCTGCAGCGTCTCGGCCAGCGCGTCGAAATGTGAGTAAGCGGATGGTGTGAGGATCTCGTAAAGGGTCGTGCGCGCCGCCGCCATCGTCAGCGGGTTGCCGTTGAAGGTGCCCATCTGCGCGACGCGATGGTCTTCGATCACAGCCATCACGTCCGCGCGGCCACCGACCGCGCCACAGGGCAGCCCGCCACCGATGGCCTTGGCGAGCGCAACCAGGTCCGGGACCACGCCGAAGCGCTCGGTCACGCCACCGGACGCTACGGTGGCGCCCGTCTTGACCTCGTCGAAGATCAGGAGGGCGCCGTTCTTGTGGGCGAGGTCGCGCAGAGCCGCGAGGTAGCCGTCGTCGGGAACCACGATCCCGACATTCATCATCACGGGCTCGACGATTACCGCCGCGACCTCGTCCTTGTGCCTGGCGAACGCCTTCTCCATCGCGGGCAGGTTGTTGAACGGCACGACGGTCGTGAGCTCAACGGTGGACTTTGGAATTCCTTCGCTCTGAGGTACAGATGCCGGCGAGTCGACCGGGCCCATCTTGTCTGGCGGCGGCTCGACCGACACCATCAGTGCGTCGTGGTGGCCGTGGTACGAAGCCTCCATCTTGATGAGGCGCTCGCGGCCGGTGAACCCGCGCGCGATCCGTACCGCGTCGAGGGTCGACTCGGTGCCCGAGTTCGTGAAGCGCCACTGGGGCTGCTTGAACCGGCGGGCGAGCTCCCTGGCGACCTCGACTCCGTCTTCGACCGGCTGTGCGAAGTGCGAGCCTCGGGCGATCTGCTTGCTCACAGCGTCGACGATCTTGGGATGGGCGTGGCCGACGACCATCACCCCGAAGCCGTTGTGGAAGTCGACGTACTCGTTGCCGTCCACGTCCCACACGCGGCTGCCCTTGCCGTGGTCGGCGAAGACCGGCTGAGGGGCTGCATCCTGGAACGATGACGGTACGCCGCGAGGAAGCACGTCCTTGGCCGCGTTCCACAGCTCGTTCGATCTCGGCCGAGCCTTGCGGAAGCGCTCTTCCTCGCGCTTGGTCAGCTCTTCGACGCGCGTCTTGGAGACGTCTTCGGTGGTCCGTGCAGCCATCTTTTTCACCCTCTGGTAACCGGAAGCCAGCTTGACAGGGCTGGTCCCGAGATCTCTAATTGTCGCGATTTAACGTTTTCTTCATCTTCTCCTCTCCCTCGAGGGAGAGGGCAGGGTGAGGGGATCAATCCTCGTTTTCTGCTTGGAGGGGTGGCATGGCAGAGGCTGTAGCCGAGGCTGGGCTTGTAGCCCAGAAGCGCAAGCTCAAGAAGTCCCTTTTCCGGTTCGACATGATCTTCTTCACGGTCTGCGCGATCGTCGCGATCGACACCATCGGACAGTCGTCCTCATACGGCGCACAGGCGATCTTCTGGCTGGTCATTTCCGGCGCCACCTTCCTGATTCCCTACGGACTCATCACAGCCGAGCTCGGCGCGGCCTTCCCCACCGAGGGGGCCACCTATGACTGGGTGCGCCTCGCCTACGGCCACTTCGCCGGCGCCGTGGTCGGCGTCCTGTACTGGCTTAGCAACCCCATCTGGCTCGGCGGCACGCTAACGGCGACAACGATCGCCGCGCTCGACGCCCTTTGGGGCAGCAGCTTCACCGGCAACCAGGGCGCGGAGACGGTGATCGGCTTCCTCTTCATCTGGGGCGCTGTGGTCATGAACATCCTGTCGCTGCGCTACATGAAGTGGGTGCCCAACCTGGGCGGAATCCTGCGCCTTGCTCTGCTGGCCTTCTTCGCCATCCTGGTCGTCATCTCTGGCGCCTCGCATGGATTCCACGGCTCACTGGCGGGCTTCTTCCCGACAGACACCACCGTCCTGATCGGCGTCATCGGCGTGATCGTGTTCCAGTGGATCGGCTTCGAGCTCCAGACCAACGCCAGCGAGGAGATGGAGGACCCGCAGAAGGACATCCCGCGCGCGATCTACGCGTCGGGTTTGATCTCATTCCTGGGCTACGCGATCCCGATCCTGGGCGTCATCCTGATCCTGTCGTCTAGCCAGCTCAGCAACGTTTCCGGTTTTGTCTCTGCCTACCAGTTCGCCTCGAGCAGCGTCTTCGGCAGCAATGCTCCGTTCTTCAACCATGTGGCCGCGATCGCCGCTGTCTTCGTGCTCCTGTCCAGCGGGACCACGTGGCTCATGGGTTCGGACCGGCTGATGGCCATCGGCGCGCTCGCGGGCTCAGGCCCGAAGCAGCTGGGCTACTTCTCTGCCCGCTTCGGCACCCCGATCGTGGTGAACGTGCTCTCAGGCATCATCGCCACGGTCTTCATGTTCATCACCTTCTTCGTCACTGGCGGTGGCCTGCACGGCTACTTCGCCGCGGTGCTTGGGCTGGTGATCTCCACGACCACCTTCTCCTACATCCTGATCTTCCCCGCGCTCCTTACCCTTCGCAAGAAATACCCGGACGTGCCGCGGCCCTTCGTCGTTCCTGGCGGCAACGCAGGCGCCTGGATATCGGTGATTCTCACGATGTTCTGGGTCGTGGCGGCAACGGTCTTCTCGTTGTGGCCGGGCCTGTTGACCTATACCTGGAGTGCTGACACCGCCGGCGTCAGCCGCTCGACCTTCGAGGTTTACACGTTCGTCACCGTCGCCGTCCTGATCGCCATCGCCGTGGTTTTCTGGGCGGTCGGACGGGGCCACGCCATCCACGGCGGACCAGTGGTGGCCGCCGCGCACGCCGCGCCCGCGCCGGCGCCCGGCGTATAGCCCTTCTTCAGACTTCGTAAACGAGGCGACCGCCAACCACGGTCGCCTCAACTTTTGTAGAGGCGATTTCGTCTCGCGAGGTCTGACCCAGGTCGCGGTCGAGGATCGCGATGTCGGCGAGCATGCCTTCGCGCAGCTCGCCTTTTGAATGCTCGGCGTGCTCGGCGTAGGCGGCCCCGTAAGTCCACGCACCCAGGGCCTCGTCGAGGCTCAGGGTCCTGGTGGCCTCGTGGAGGCTCGCGAACGGATCGATCGGAACCACCGGCCAGTCCGATCCAAAGGCCAGCCGGCCGCCCGATCGGACGATCTCCTTCCATGGCCATCCGCGCTCGGCGCGAACCGGGCCCAGGTGGCGCCGCCAGACCTCGATCAGGCGCGGCGCGGCGTGCTGGGGCTGCATGCTCGCGATGACGCCAAGCTCGCCGAATCGGGGAATGTCATCGGTCGCTGGAAGCTCGATGTGCTCGATGCGGTGGCGGCGCTCCGGGCCGAGGCCGGCGAAGGTGTCAAGCACGTCCTTGATCGCCGCGTCGCCGATGGCGTGGACCTCGACCTGCCAGCCACGTCGGGCCGCCGCCCGAATCGCGTTCGCGAGCTCGCCCCGGTCCCACAGCGGCGCGCCAAATGCGCCTTTGTCCTCGGCGGCCATGCCTGCATACGGCTCGCTCAAGGCGGCGGTTCTGGATTCAACAACGCCGTCGGAGAAGGCCTTGAGAATGCCGGTCGAAACCCAGCCGGCCGGAAGTTGGTGCCGGGCGTCCTCGTACGTGTCGAGTCTCTTCTCCCAGTCATGCGCCGATAGGCCGGGCGTCATGTCGAAGGCAAGGCGCACGCGCATGGTCAGCTCGCCGCGCTCGTACAGAGTCTGAAACAGAGGCAGCTCCTCGAGGCCGCGGTTCGCCTCCTGGACGCTGGCGAGTCCGTGGGCGGCGGCGATTTCCATGCCTGCTTTCAACGCGGCCAGGTCCTGGGCCGCGGTGGACGCCGGCAGGCAGCGTTCGAAGTCCTCCATCGCCTGCTCCTTGAGGACGCCGTCCGAGTCGTGCGGCGAGATGCCGGCGCCGGCGAGCGCGTGGCTGTTCACCCAGGCGCAGTGCGTGTCGAAGGACTCCATGTAGGCGGGGCGGTCGGGTACCAGCCGGTCGAGCAGCCCGAGCGTGGGCATGCCACCGGGGAACGCGGAGTAGAACCAGCCGCGGCCGAGCAGCCACCCAGTGGGGTTGGCTGCCGCGAAATCGCGGATGCGCAGCTCGATGTCCGGTTGCGTTTCCGCTCCGAACAGGTCGAGGTAGCTCAGGCCACGCGAGCCCATGAGGAAGTGGATGTGCGCGTCGTTGAACGCGGGCATGATCGTGCCTCCGCGGGCGTCGATCTCCCGAGCGTCTTTATCCAGGAGCGCGCGCACCTCGGGATCCGAACCGATGGCGGCGATCCGATCACCCATCACCGCGACCGCGGTGGCGGGGGGCCGGCCGGGTGCCCAGACGGCGCCGTTGACTATCGCGAGGTGCACGTCCCCACCCTACCTTCCCCGCTAGTGATTCAATGTGCCCATGGCCAAGCTCGAAGAAGAGGTTGCCCGCGCCTCAACACTGCCGTCTTCCGCTTATCTCAGCCCCGGGATCCTGGAGCGCGAGAAGGACCGGATCTTCTACCGGACCTGGCAGCTCGTCGCGCACATCAGCGAGCTGGCTCGCGCCGGCGACTTCAAGCCGACCACCATCCTCGACGAGCCCATCCTTCTCACGCACTCACAGGACGGCAAGCTGCGCGGGTTCTACAACGTGTGCCGGCACCGCGCGGCCCAGGTTGTGACGACCCGTGGCAACCGCAAGTCGCTGCAGTGCGGCTACCACGGCTGGGTCTACGGTCTCGACGGTCGCTTGCAGACCGCGCGCGAGATGGAGGGCACCGAGAACTTCGACAAGGCCGACTTCGGCCTGGTGCCCATCCGCGTCGAGACCCTCGGGCCGTTCGTGTTCGCCAACCTCGACCCGGACGCCGCGCCGCTCGCGGACTGGATCGGCGTCGTTCCGGATGAGATCAAGAGCGCCGGCTACGACCTCGCCAGCATGCGGTCGATCGAGCGGCGCGACTACATGATCGAATGCAACTGGAAGGTGTACATCGACAACTATCTCGAGGGCTATCACCTGCCGATCGCCCACCCTGGATTGTTCAAGGAGCTCGAGTACGACAACTACAGGGTCGAGACGTTCCGCTACTACTCCAAGCAGCACGCGCCGATCCGCGAGCTCAAGCCTGGCGAGGTGCCGGGCCGCGACCGGCGCTACATCCGCATGCCTGGCGCGGAGGACAACGCCCTCTACTACTGGATCTTCCCGAACACGATGCTGAATATCTACCAGGACAACATCAGCACGAATGTCATCCTCCCGCTGGGGCCCGACCGCACTCTGACGATCTTCGAATGGTTCTTCGCCGAGCCTGGCACCGGGGCGGGTTGGGAGTCGATGCAGCAGACGATCGCCTTCTCGGACGAGATCCAGCAGGAGGACATCGCGGTCTGCGAGCAGGTGCAGCGAGGCCTGCGCTCGCGCTCCTATGACCGCGGGCGCTTCTCAGCGCTTCGCGAGAACGGGGTCTTCCACTTTCAGTCGCTGGTCAGCGAGTTTCTGGACCGGCCGTAGCGGAGGCCGAACCAGGCCGCGCGCCGCTGCGCCCACCCAGGCGCCGGTCAGGCCCAGAAGCAATCCGACCAGCAGTGTCAGGGCCACGGGGATGGTCGCGGCGCCGTTGAAGCCCATGATCGCGGCGAGGCTGAGGGACGCCGGCCCCAGACCGTACTGAAGCTGCGCCGACACCAGCGGAATCGTCCAGGCGATCAGGCCGATGAGCGCGCCCGCGGGAAGCACCCAACGCGGGCGGACCAGCACCACGCCGGCGGCCACCCCGACTGGAAAGGGCAGCCACCACGCGCCGATGAGGATGCCGAGCAGGCTGATCGCCGCGCCGGCGACCAGGACAGTGATGAAGCGCACCAGCGCGCTCACGACTGGAGGCTCCAGGTCACGGCGCCCGGCGACGCGGACGCGCCCGTAAAGTCGAGCATCGGCGCGTAGCGGCCGTCCCACCAAGTCGCCGCGCGGTTCGTGTACCAGGTCGACGCCGGATTCTCGCTCTGGCCGCCCGGATAGATGCCGCTGAACGTGCCCGCGCCCCAGTCCACGACCATGCGCCAGCTCGGGCCATGCGTGGAGGGGAAGTCCGGCGCCGCCAGCGGCGTGTTGGCGTCGCCGCGGTCAGGCAGCGGACCGTAATTCAGGCCGGTGATCTGGGCGAGGTTCTCGAGCACGCGGGTGTGGATTCGCCCCCACGACCACTTGGCCGGATCGCTCCCGAGGCGCGTGCCCAGCAGCGCGACGGTGCCGCGGAACGAGGCCACCATCACGTCCCGCGCGCTCTGTGCCGAGCCGATCAGGGTGAACGCCGGGTTGGTCGGGTCGCGCAGGGACCACGCCTCCAGGTCCTGGCCGAGTGCGTCGTTGAGCTCAGCTCGGTCGACCTTTACGTTGTGCGACTTCCACCACGGATCGAAGGTCGCCGCGAGGTATTCCTGCCAGAAGGTCCACCACACCGACGCGGCCGATGAGTTGATTTCCATCCGGTCGTCCCAGCCGGCGAGCAGGTCCCGCGCTGCCACCTCGTTGCCCGTCAGGTTCTCGGAGCTGAGCGCATTCACCAGCAGAGGCACGATCTCCGAGGCGAGATAGTCGCGAGTGTCCGTCTGCAGGGCCATCATGTCCGCGGCCGTGAACTTCTTGTTCTGGCCGAGGAACCGGTTGATCTCATTCGCGCGGTAGCCCGGGTCGAAGAAGTTCGACGCTGTTCCGATGTAGTACGGGTAATCGCCGGCAACCTGGCGCTGGTTCGCCGACCACACGACACCGCTGGGCGGGTTGTACACCTGGGGGATGTCGTCGTACGGGATCGTGCCGGTCACGTCGAATTCGCCTGTGCCGGGCATCGGCAGCCACGGCTGGCCCTGGGCGACCTGCGGGTAGTAGCCGGCTGAGATGAGTCCGATGTTCCCCTGGTCGTCCGCGTAGACGAAGTTGTGCGTCGGCGAATGCCAGTCGCGAAGCGCGTCGCGAAACTGCTTGAAGTTGGCCGCCTGCCCGATGCGCATCAGGACACCCAGGTCCTGCGACGGGATGTTGCCGGCCCACCAGACCGTGGTGGTCAAGCCGCGCTCGCTGATGACCGGGCCGTGGACACTGTACTTCACGGTGAGGTGGTCGGTCGAGGCTCCCAGCACAGGGATGTCGTAGCTCACGGTGCCGTACTTTTTCCAGGCGCCGTTCCAGAAGTACTGGCCGGGATGTGCCGCATCCTCTTTCTCCACGTAGAAAAACGTCTGCTGGTTCTGCGCGTCGGTCAGGCTCCAGGAGATGTGCTGGTTGTGACCGATCAGCACGACGGGCGTGCCCGGGATGCTGACCCCGCTCGTGTGATAGCCGGGCGAATCCTCGGTGAGCTGGAACCAGATCGCCGGCAGTGTCAGGTGCAGGTGGGGATCGCCCGCCATGAGCGCACCGCCGCTGGCGGTATGTGAGCCGGCGACCGCCCAGTTGTTGCTCGCGCCGCCCGTCGCGATCAGGCCTGCCGGCAGGGCGGCCAGCCGCTGGTACAGAGACGCCATCGAGTCACCTGCCACCTTGTTCAGCTGCGCCTGCGCGACCGGCAGCGGCGGTATCTGCTCGAGCGTCGCCTTGGCCGGGTACGGGCCCGGGTCATAGGGAGACTGCTGGTTTGGCGGCAGGACAGCGAACCATTCGGACGTGAGGTCATGTCCTAGCGACTTCTCCAGAAGCGCCATCACGAGCGGGGTGTCTGTGAAGTTGAGGGTCTGCGTCATGTCGCCCTTGACGATGAGCGAGTCGATAGGCGTCCAGTGCTGCGGTTGGTAGCCGAGCAGCGTGAACATCGCAGGCAGCTGGTGCTGGCTCTCCGCCTCGTCGATGCGGTCGTTCACCCCTTGGGCGTAGGCGACCAGGGCGTCGCGCGAAGGGTCGCTGCTCGACAGTTGCGACCACTCGAGCTGAGCGGTGCGAAGAAGGCCGAGCTGCAGCTCGAACCGGTCGCTGTCCAGCGCGGCCTTGCCCACGACGTCCGAGAGGCGGCCCTCGCCTTGACGGCGCAGCAGGTCCATCTGGAAGAGGCGGAACTTGGCGTGCACGTAGCCCACCGCGAGGAACATGTCGTGGTCGGTGGCGGCCATGACGTGCGCGGTACCGTCGCTCTCGAGCACCACCCGGGCCGGCTGGGTGAGGCCTTTGAGGTGCAGGGTCTGAGCACCGTTGGATGAGGCGTCCGCGGCCATCGTCCAGGCGCCGGTGACCGGGTTGAAGGCCACGCCGAGGGCGGGGAGGGGACCTGCGCCGAAGAAGGCGGCATAGAGCAGCGCGGCGGAGACCAGCACGGCCGCGACCAGATTGAGAGCAGGTCCGAGGCGCGGCACGGGTGACAGTGTGAGGTTTAGCCCTCACCCGGCGTCGCTCTGCGACGCCGACCTCTCCCGCTGCGCGGGAGAGGTGATTCGGAGCGCTTACTCCTCTTTGCCGGCTTCCTCCCGCCCTCGGCGCGCCAGCTCGGCGACCACGGTGGGGTCGGCCAGGGTCGTGGTGTCACCCAGCGGCCGGTTTTCCGATACGTCGCGTAGAAGCCTGCGCATGATCTTTCCCGACCGCGTCTTCGGCAGCTCCGGCGTGAAGACGATGTTGGCGGGCGCCGCGAACTTCCCGATCACGGTACCGACGTGATCGCGCAGCTCCTTGAGCATCGCGGGTGAGCCTTCGTTGCCGCCCTTGAGCGTTACGAAGGCGACGATCGCCTGCCCGGTCTGAGCGTCATTCCGTCCGGCTACGGCGGCCTCGGCCACCGCGGGGTGGCTGACCAGCGCGCTCTCGATCTCGATCGTCGAGATGCGGTGGCCCGACACGTTCATCACGTCGTCCACCCGGCCGAGCAGCCAGAAGTCGCCGTCCTCATCGACCCTCGCTCCATCGCCGACGAAGTAGGTGTCCTTCCAGCGGTTCCAGTACGTCTCCTGGTAGCGCTCGGGATCGCCGTAGATCCCGCGCAGCATCGCCGGCCACGGCTTGCGGATGACGAGGTAGCCGCCGCCGCCGGGCGGCACGGGCTCGCCGGCGTTGTTGTAGACGGCGGCGTCGATGGTCGGAAACGGCTTGGTGGCCGATCCCGGCTTCAGCGTTGTGACCCCCGGCAGCGGCGTGATCAGGATCATGCCGGTCTCGGTCTGCCACCACGTGTCCACGATCGGAACCTGGTTGCGGCCGATGTGCTCGCGGTACCAGATCCAGGCTTCGGGGTTGATCGGCTCGCCGACCGAGCCGAGCAGCCTCAGCGAGCTGAGGTCGTGCTTCGACACGTACTCCGGCCCCCACTTCAAGAAGGTGCGGATGGTGGTGGGCGCCGTGTAGAGGATGTCCGGCTTGTAGCGCTCGACGATCGTCCACCAGCGGTCCTTGTCGGGAAAGTCGGGCGTGCCCTCGTAGATGATGCCCGTGGTGCCGTTGGCGAGCGGCCCGAAAACGATGTAGCTGTGGCCGGTCACCCAGCCGATGTCGGCGGCGCACCAGTAAACCGAGCTCGGCTTGATGTCGAAGATGTAGTGGTGCGTCGTCGACACGCCGACGAGGTAGCCCCCGGTGGTGTGAATGATCCCCTTGGGCTTGGCCGTCGTGCCGCTCGTATATAGAAGGTAGAGGAGGTCCTCCGAGTCCATCGGCTCGCAAGGGCACGTCGAGGGATCGTCGTCGACGCCCTCGAGCATCTCCTCCGACCAGATGTCGCGCCCCTCCTTCATCTGGACATCCCCGCCGGTGCGCTTGACCACCACGCTTTTCTTGACGGTGGGCGACTCCGCCAGCGCCGCGTCGGCGTTGACCTTGAGCGGCACGCGGTTGCCGCGCCGCCAGCCCTCGTCCTGGGTGATGAGGAGCTCGCACTGCATGTCGTTCAGGCGCCCCGAGAGCGCCTCGCCACTGAAGCCCCCGAAGACGACCGTGAACGGAGCCCCGATGCGCGTGCACGCGAGCATCGCGATCGGCAGCTCGGGGACCATGCCCATGTAGATGCCGATGTGCGTGCCCCTTTTGACCCCGAGCTTCTTCAGGCCGTTGGCGAACCTGACCACCTCGCGCTGCAGGTCGGCGAAGGTGATCTTCCGGCGGTCGTTGTCAGGCTCGCCCTCCCAGAAGTAGGCGACCTTGTCGCCCAGACCGCCCTCGACGTGGCGGTCGACACAGTTGTAGCAAACGTTCAGCTTCCCGCCGATGAACCACTTGGCGTAGGGCGGCTTCCAGTCGAGGAGCTGCTTCCAGGGTTCGAACCAGCTGATCCGCTTGTTGGCCTCTTCTGTCCAGAAGTCGTCGGCGCTGCGGTCGTAGATGTCCGGCTGCGCGTTGGCCTGCTTGCGGAACTCGGGCGACGGCGGGTACCGCCGCTCCTCGACCTGCATGGTTTCGATTGCTTGCTCCGTTGGCTTGCTCGCGCTCATGTCATCTCCCTGGAAGGTCCGCCTTCGACCCGATCACCGTACCCGCTAGCTGAGCTGCGCGTGGCTGGCCACAGCCGGCGTCTCCGACCAGAGCGCGCGCCCAACGGGAAGGATCGGGGTGACTCGCGTACAGTTGGCCACTACGGCCAAACCGGGCGGCCGACCGGAAACATCGGTCGGAAGCTGTTGGCGACGATCGCGGCCGACGCGTACCACGCCACAGCCGCGGTGATGATTCCCATCCAACCGCCAATCGACACGAGCCCGCTGCCGGCCGCGTCGCCGTTGAAGTTGCCCCACGCCAGCAGGATCTCGGTGATCTCCAACGTGAGGAAGACGAGGAACACGGCGGTGTTTTGCGTCCGCGCGCTGATTAACAACATGTAGGTGTTGAAGACGGCGAAGGCGGTCAGGATCCAGGCCAGCGTCGAGGTCACGTCCGTCACTGCGAGCTTGCCCCAGAGAACGAGCACCACCGTAGCCGCGACGCCCATCCAGAACGCGCCATAGGTTGAGAAAGCCGTGGCACCGAACGTGTTGCCGGTCTTGAACTCCCACATCCCCGCGCAAAACTGAGCGAGGCCGCCGTAGAAGATCGCAAATCCGAGGAAAACCAACAAGGGTTCCCTGCTCACCCCCATGGCGTTGTGGACGCTCAAAAGGAAGGTGGTGAGCGCAAAGGCTGCCAGCCCTAGCGCGGCGGGGTTTGCGATCGCCGGTGCGATCGCCGGCGCGGACGTCGGCGCACCCACAGGTCTATCGACAGCCATGGCATAACCTCCTACGGAACGCAGGAGGTAAGGGCTCCTGCCCACCCCAAACCTACATAAGATGCCATCGCGATTAAGAGTTGTCAACTCCTGCCGACAATTCGCCCAACCGGCGATCCAAAGTTCAAGGAACCTGTGGACGCTCAATAGTCGTTAAGGCTGTAGCGGTTTCCAGCTCTCGGTCTACCCTTACGGGCAGGCCCGCCATCGGGGCACCTTGGGGAAATTGGGGGGATAGCCAAATGCAGCCTGGCATCGTCGGGCTCAGGCGAGCGATCACGGCGGCCTGGCAGGAAGACCTGCGGGCGGTTCGCCGGGACGCTTACGACGTCGAGAAAGGCAAAGAGGCCTGGAGCTTCATCCAGCGCTTCTACAGCCTCGTGTCTGAGCTGCGCACGCCGATCCAGCGTGCCTGGGGCCCGGGCGGGCTGGTCCATGTCGCGGACAATCCCGACATCGCAGGTCCCGGGCCGCGCGTCTCGCTGACGCGGGTCAAGCTGCGCAACCATGGCAACCTCGTCGCGGTCGAAGCCTCCGCGCACAGCGAGGGAGAGGCCAAGCCCAGCCCGGGACTGGGTCTCGACCGCGAGATCGAGGTGGCCACTGTCACGCCCCACGTCTATGTGCAGGAGCTGTACGGCACGCTCGTCGCGTTCCTGCAGACGGCGCTCAGCGTCGACCTCGAGCTTGGCGGTTCGCGCTGGCTCTACGAGCAGGAGGCGGCCAACGCTTTCGTCGCCGCATCCCGCTGGCCGGCGATCGCCGAGCTGTACCAGCGGGTGACGCGCGAGTTCGCTGTCGAGGACAGCTTCGAGAAGGTCATCGAGGTGTTCGCCCCCGATTCGTCGGAGAACGGTGAGACCCAGGTCACCCTGACCCTCGAGCAGCTTCACCGCTGCCGGGACACCGACGCCGAGATCGCCAACTTCGTCTCGGCCGTGCGCCTGGCGGTGGCGGCCGACGAGTCTGACGAGAGGGTCACCAGCGACCAGGTCGCCCGCGAGATGGGCCTGGAGGCCGGCAGCCTGACGAAGCTCGGGCGCCTGCTGCGCGGCGAGCGGGACGTCTGGCGCGAGGGCGACGCCAACGACGATTTCTCGGCCTGGAACTTCCTCCCGTCCTTCAACGTCCACTTCTTCCGGCGCATCTCCTCGATCGACGATTACCTCGCCATCGAGGCAACGCTGAACCCGGCGCGCCAGGGCGGCAACGGCGCGGCGAAGCAGCCGGACGAGTCGGTCGGCGTCGAGCGCTCGTCAGCCCTGCCGGACGGGATCGTCACCTTCCTGATGACCGACGTCGTCGAGTCCACCCCGCTGTGGCTGAGGAGCCGGGCCCAGATGTACGTCGCGATGAAGCGGCACGACCAGCTTCTCTCGGCCGCGATCGAAGCGAATGGTGGAGTGGTGCTGAAGGAGCGAGGCGAGGGGGACAGCTTCTTTGCCGTTTTCCTTCGCGCCACGGATGCGCTGGCCGCGGCCGTAGACGGCCAGCGTGCGCTGCAGGCCGAACCGTGGCCGGACGACATCCCGATCCGGGTCCGGATGGCGATCCTGACCGGCGAGGCGGACGCCGACGACGGCGACTATCGGGCTCCAGCCGTCAACCGCTGCGCCAAGCTGAGGCGACGGGCAGTCGGGCAGCAAATCCTGGTCTCGGAGACGACCTACTCGATCGTCGCTGACATCATGCGCGAGGACCTCCAGCTGGTCAGCGTCGGCCACCGGCGCCTCGAGGGCCACGAGCGCCCTGAGCAGGTCTACGTCCTGCAGCACCCAGAGGTGCTGCTGGAGTCCAGCGTCCAGGAGGACTAATTACCTTAACGTTAGGCGTGGGGCATTGGCGACCCTATACTCGGTAGCCACCTGCCGGTCTACTGCGAAGGAGGGTCGTGGTTTTGCTCAGGCTGAATGCTCGTCATTCTTTGAGTCTTGGCGTCGCGGTTGCCCTGGCACTCGCGCCGAGCATCGCGGTCAGCATCCCCGCCGCCTCGGCGGGCCAGAACGGATCGGCGCAACGCCTCACACTCAAAGGGTTCTTCACGCCCGGAAATGTGACAACGACCGGGGAGGTCGCGCCGAGCATCGATCAGGTTCCGCCGCATAGCCCGTTTAACAAAGCGCTCGAGCACGTTCCCGCCGCGGGCGTATCCCAAATCGCCGGCAACACCATCAGCGGCAGCGCCAACACGGTCGCAGCGTGGAACGGCATCTCGCACTTCGACCAGCGTACGGCCGGAACAGGCGTGTACGCGGGGACCCAGTTCAGCCTAGAGCCGCCCGACCAGGGCCTGTGCGTAGGCAATGGAAACGTCGTCGAGGCCGTCAACAACGCCTACCGTGTGTACGACACGGCCGGCAACCCGCTGACCACGACGATCCCACTGAGCCAGCTCTTCTTGCTGCAGCCTGAGATCGTTCGGCCTGCAGGACCATTCGGGCCTTTCATCAGCGACCCAAAGTGCTACTACGACCCCGACACCAACCGCTTCTTCCTGACGGAGCTTGAGCTCGAGATCAATTCGGTTACCGGCGCGTTCGCGGGTCCTTCCGACCAGCTCATCGCCGTCAGCAGCAGCGGTAACCCAACTGCTCCCTGGGCGATCTACTCCTTCTCCACCACCGACTCGAGGGCCGGTTGCCCGTGCTTCGGCGACCAGCCTTTGATCGGCGCCGACGCCAACGGCTTTTACATCGCCACGAACGAGTACGGCGTGTTTTCGTCGGCCTATTACGGGGCCCAGCTGTACGCCATCTCCAAGGCGGCGCTTGCGGCCAACGCTCCAAGCCCCACTGTGACCCACATCGACGCCGGCCCCTACACGCTGGCGCAGGGCGGGCTCGCCTACTCCGTCCAGCCGGCGACCTCGCCCAACTCGGGTTACGCCACCACCAACGGGGGCACGGAGTACTTTCTCAGCACGACAGACTGGAGCACGGGTCCCGCCATCGGCATCCGCGCGAACACCGTCGAGGTCTGGGCCCTGACGAACACCTCATCACTCAGCGGCACGGCGTCGCTAGGCCTCAGCAACATTGCGCTGCCTAGCGAGCAGTACGCTCAGCCGCCCAACGCACAGCAGGAACGAGGTGCCACGCCGCTGGGTACCTTGGTGCACGACGCACTCGAGCTTCTCGACACCAACGACGACCGCTTGAACCAGGTCGTGTTCGCCAACGGGCTGCTCTGGGCCGGCGCGAACTCGGCGGTCAGACCGCCCAACGGCCCGGTGGTGGCCGGCATCGCTTACTTCGTCGTCAATCCGCACGACGGCGCAGGCACCCTGACGGCCAGCATGGCCGAGCAGGGGTTCATCGGCGCATCCAATGAATACGTGATGTACCCGTCAATTGGAGTCACGCCCGGCGGCGGTGCCGTCGTGGCCTTCTCGTTGACCGGTCCGGATCATCACCCCAGCGCAGCGTACGCGCACCTCAGCCTGACGACAGGAGCAGGCGACATCCACATCGCGGGCGCCGGTGTGGCGGCCGATGACGGGTTCACCGGCTACGACGAAGAGACCCCAAGCAACGGCTCGGCCCGCTGGGGCGACTATTCCGCCGCCGTGTCCGATTTGAACGGCAACATCTGGATGGCTGCCGAGTACATTCCTGGCGGCCCACGTACGTCGCTCGCCAACTGGGGCACATACGTGAGCGAGGTCGCTCCCTAAGCAGGCTTCCCTTGCGGGCCGGGATCGTTTCCCGGCCCGCTCTTCGTTTCTGGCATCCTTGAGCCTGGAAGCAAACCTCCGTCATAGGCGTTTCAAGGGGGGCCTGTGAATCGCCTGATCGACCGTTTCTCGGTGCTCTTCGTGGCCCTGGCGGCGACGCTGTGGGCGACCGACGCCTACTTTCGCAACCAGCTGATCACCCACCTGAGCGCAACCGAGATCGTGGTCGCGGAGGACGCGCTGATCGCGCTGCTGCTCGTAGGGGTGCTCTACCGGAGCCGGGGTGAGCTCAAGAAGCTGACACCGCGGGGCTGGGTGGCCGTCGGCATCATCGCGGCCGGCGCCCAGGCGCTCGCGACCATCCTGTTCACCGCATCGTTCTCGTACCGCATCTTTGCCGAGACGTTCGTCCTCCAGCAGACGCAGCCGCTCATCGCGATCGCGCTGGCCTGGATCGTGCTTGGCGAACGGCGGCGGCCGTGGTTCTGGGCCATGGCGGCGGTGGCGCTTGTCGCGGTCTACATGGTGGTGTTCGCGCAGGATCCTCTGCAGCCCGTATCCGCTCTCCAGCACGGCCGCGTCGAGGCCGGGCTCTTCGCACTGGGCGCGGCGGTGCTGTGGGCCAGTGGCACTGTCTTCGGCAGGTTCGCGCTCGGCTCGATCTCCTTCTGGAGCATGACCGCCCTTCGGTTCACGCTCGCCCTGCCGGTACTGGTCGTGATCGTCCTGGTCCAGGAGGGCACGGCCGGGTTCACCCACTACCGCGTCTCGGACTTCCTCCCCAACCTGCTCGCGATCGCGGTCGTTCCGGGACTGCTGGCCCTTCTCCTCTATTACAGGGCTCTCTCCCGCACGCCCGCGTCGCTGGCCACGATCGCCGAGATGGCTTTTCCGGTGGCCGCCACCCTGATCGCCTCCGCGCCGCCGCCTTGGGGATTCAACCAGCCGATCTATACGGCCCAGATCGTGGGCACGGTGCTGCTGCTGGTCGTCATCGGGATCCTGGGCTGGACCAAGGAGAAGGCGCCGCCCGTGGTGCAGGCTCCGGACGCGACCCCGCTCGAGCTCGTCGCCCAGACCGGATCGGCTTAGGAGCTAGGCCAGCCGTTCCAGGACGGTTCGCAGCGAATCGGCTTCGTCAGGGCTGAGAACGCGCCCGAGGTTGCGCGCGAGGCTGCGCATGAAGACGGCATGGGCCCGCTTGTGCGCCGCTTTGCCCTGCGCCGTGATGTGGGCGAAGGCGCCGCGACGATCGGTCGGGCAATCCTGCCGTTCGATCAGTCCAGCCTTGATCATCTGGTCGAGGCGGCGAGACGCGCCGCTGTCCGTGATGCCGGAGACCTTGGCCAGCTCCTGGAAGCGGAGGATGCCGCCAGGCGCCCGCGTGAGATGGTTCAGCACCTCGAACCAGCCGAGTGCGATCCCCGCGGAGGGAAGCATGTCCTTTTCGAGGGCGGCGGTCATCACGTTGTGGGCCCGCGTCAGGCCCTCCCAGAGCCGAGCGGTGTCGGCCTCTTTTGGATTAGCCATTTTCTGTTTGTGAATCCTATGACCCATTCGACCTACCCGAGGGGTGAAAACCGACCTCCCCACCGGCGGGGAGGTCGGAACTCAGGTTAGACGTTGGCTGTTTCGGCCGCCTTGACCACGATCTCAGCGTCGAGCGCGAGCTTGATCGTGTGGCCGGCGAGCGGAATCGCTCCCGCGACGCCGTCCCAGTTCAGGCCGAAGTCCATCCGGTTGATCTGCCCGGCAGCGCTCACGCCGAGGCGCTCGCGGCCGCCGAACGGGTCCGGGAGCCGGCCCTCGATCGTGCCGGTGAGCTCGATCGGCCGGGTGGTGTCCTTGATCGTCAGATCGCCGAGAACACGGTAGTTCTCGTCATCGATCTTCTCGATCCCGGTGACCTTGAAGGTCACGTAGGGGTACTTGTCGGCGTCGAAGAAGTCGGCCGACTTCAAGTGCGCGTCGCGCTGGTCGTTGCGGGTGCTGAGGCTTGCGACCTCCAGCTTCATGCTGCCGCGCGCCCGGGTCAGGTCGTCGTCGGGGCCCTCGAAGCTGCCGTCAAACTTGGCAAACTGCCCGTGGACGGTGCTGACTGCCAGGTGCTTTGCCGTGAACCCGATGTTGGTGTGAGCCGGATCGATTTCGTAGCGAACCATTTTTGGTCCCTCCTGAGTTTGGTTGATACCTGCACTAAACTTGCGTGCGCAAGCAACTATTCCGGCTGATGCGGGGACTGGTGCAGTGAGGCGTAGAGTTGGCCTCCCGTGATCGCCCCGGCTCCTTCGACGGCGCCCACCCCCGCGGCGGTGGCGGATGCCGTCGTTCAGACGCACGGCCTGACCAAGCACTACGGCACCGGCATCGTCGCCGTCGACCGGCTCGATCTCACGGTGCGGCGTGGGGAGGTCTACGGATTCCTTGGGCCCAACGGAGCCGGGAAGACGACCACCCTGCGCATGCTGCTCGGCCTGATCCGGCCGACGTCCGGATCGGCGAGCGTGGTCGGCGGGGCGCCAGGCTCGCCTGCTTCGCTCACCAGGGTGGGCGCGATCGTCGAGACTCCGGCGTTCTACCCGTACCTGTCCGGCTACGACAACCTGCGCCTGCTGGCCATCTACTGCCGCGTGCCGGTCAAGAGGGTTGCCGCCGCCCTCGACCAGGTCGAGCTCACGCCGCGAGCCCACCACAAGTTCTCGACCTACTCGATGGGGATGAAGCAGCGCCTGGGCATAGCCGGGGCGCTTATCAAAGAGCCGGACCTGCTCATCCTCGACGAGCCCACCAACGGCCTCGACCCCCAGGGCATGGCCGACGTCCGCAATCTGATCATCGAGCTGGGCAAGGGCGATCGAACGGTGCTCGTGTCGAGCCACCTCCTCGGCGAGGTGGAGCTGATGTGCACGCGCATCGGCGTGATCCGGAAGGGCAAGCTCGTAGCCGAAGGCACGATCGACGAACTGCGCGGCGAGCCCTCGCTCAAGGTCCGGGCGGCGCCCGCTGACAAGGCGCGCGAGGTACTCGAAAACGACGCCGGCGCGGGCAACGTGAGCGTGCTGGAAGACGGGTCGTTCACCATCAAGGTCGACCTCGACCGCACAGCCGAGATTAACCAGCACCTCGTGATGGCCGGCGTCGGCGTGACCGAGCTGCGCCCCGACGAGCGATCTCTTACCGACGTCTTCATGGAGCTCACCGGCACGGAGGGTGGCCTCTGATGCTGGCGGCGTTCCGCGGCGAGCTGTTCAAGGTGGTGCGCAGGCCGGCGATATGGGTGTGCATCGTGGCCCTCGTCGCCCTCGCCGTCATCTTCAGCTACGTGTTGCTGGGGCTGGTCTACTCACACCCACCGAAGGGCAGCAATTCAAGCCTTCCGGCGGGCGAGACCCTGTCCATATTCCTGGTGACGCTGTACCCGATCAACTTCATCAAGGAGACGCTCAGCACCTGGGCCAGCCTGGGCGGCGTGTTCGCCCTCATCATCGGCGTGCTCGTCCAGGGCAGTGAGTTCGGCTGGGGCACCATGAAGACGCTCTATACGCAGCGCTCCGGGCGGCTCGCGATGCTGGCGGGCAAGCTGGGCGCGCTCGCGGTCGTCGTGCTGTTGATGGTCATCGCGCTGTTCGTCGCGACCGGGGCCGCAAGCCTGATCGTCGCCGGCCTGGAGGGCGCCGACACCAACTTTCCGCCGGCCGATGTAATCGCCAAGGGCGTCGGTGCCTGCTTCCTCATCTACGGCTTCTGGGCCGTGTTCGGCCTGGTGCTGGCTACCCTCTTTCGCCAGTCGGCAATGGCAATCGGCCTCGGGCTCGCCTACGCCCTCGTATTCGAAAACCTGGTGTTCGGGCTCCTGTCGCTGATCGGCGGGAACACGATCAACCAGATCCACCAGTGGTTTCCGATCGCCAACGGCGGCTACCTGGTCGCCTCATTCGGAGCGATCAAAATCCAGGGCATCAACACGACGGTCAGCCCGTTTGCTGACGCGACCCACGCCGTGACGATGCTGTTCGTCTACCTCGTCGCCTTCACAGTCGTCAGCGCGCTGGTAGTGAAGACACGGGACGTGACGAGCTAGCGCGCAGCGCGTAGCTGCGATTGGCTCGCCGGGCGCTGTACACGATCCCAACCACCATCACCACCACGTAGACGGCGAGGCCGGCGGCAAGCGCGATCGGCCCGCCCTTGCCCGCGCCGATGGCCGTGCCGAGCGGGCCCCAGTCCACCGTCGCCGCAGCGTTGAGCCAGGCGATAAGGCCGGTGATGAACGCAGCGCATACCAAGGTCCAGCGCTTTTCGGCGGCGGACATCTGGCCGAGGTCGAATCGTCTTTGGCGCGACGACACCGCGACGCGGCCGAGCCGGGTGAGCAAGAGGATCCATACGGCCAGCATCACGAAACCGATCGCGAGCGCGATCCAGGGGAAGATCGTCTTGTCCATGGGCGAAAGGTCGAATGAGCCTGCCCAAGCGGCCATGGGGAAGAACCAGATCACGCTGCTGAGCGCCGCGAAGCCCGTGCGGCCGAAACGCTCGACGAGGGCGGTCACCATCGGCCGTACTTTCGCACGAGGTACTGCTCAAAAGTGATTTTTCCGTCCTTGTTGTTTGGGCACAGCAGGCGGCCCTCGGCAAACTGCCGGCTGAACTTGAATGGCAAGGGCAGGTTGACGAGCCGCTTGTTCAGCCTCCGGGCCTTCAGCCACGACACGGCGAGGGACTCGAGCGTCTTCACCTCCGGGCCGCCGAAATCGGAGAGCATCCCGGCCGGCTCACCGGTCACCAGCTCGTTGAGCCGCGCCGCGACATCGCGGGGATCGACCGGCTGGAACTTCCATTCGAAGGGAACCGCGGCGAGGCGCGGAGCGCGCGAGAAGCCGGCGAGGAAAGTCTCCATCAGCGTATGGAACTGCGTCGCCCTGAGGATCGACCAGGGGACGATGCCCTCACGCACGACCTTCTCGGCCGCCAGCTTGTGCTTGTAGTACGGGTAGGCCACGCCCTCCATGCCGACGATCGAGATGTACACGATGTGCTTGACATGCGCGCGTTTGGCGGCGTCGAGCAGGCGGCGTGTTCCGTTGACATCGGTGGCGCGAGTTCGCCAGGGCCGGGTGGCGGCCGAACCTGCGTGGACGATGGCGTCCATGTCGGCCACCGCGCGGTCGAGACCGGCTCCGGTGGCGAGGTCGCCCTGGACCCAATCGCCCCCGGTGCCGGCCCCGCGGCTCAGCACCCGCGCTCTGTGGCCGGAGGTCCGGAGGTCGATCACGACCTCGCGGCCGAGAGCGCCCGTGCCTCCGGTGACGAGCACGTTCATCCAGCGCCTAATTCTCGTTGAGAGATTGGCTAATGGGTCAATCGGGTAAACTGACTACATCGGCCGGCAATTGCCGGCCCGCTCGCTCGGGTCCTCTCTCGCCGTCACGATAACGGTGTCCTGACCGTCGCGCCATATTTCGAACCTGGAGAGGATCAGGAGCACTACGTGTCATCTTTCGCTGACGCGGGCGTAAGCCCGCACATACTCGCGGCATTGGCCGCACTCGGCATTACCGAGCCGGTCTCGGTCCAAGCCGAAGCCATCCCCGGCCTCATGCAAGGCCGTGACGTGGTGATCGAAGCGCCGACCGGGTCGGGCAAGACCCTCGCGTTTCTCATCCCCATGATCGAACGCATGAAAGGCAAGGGCGCCGGCCCCCGCGCGCTCATCGTGACGCCAACCCGCGAGCTGGCGCTCCAGGTGGAGAAGGTGCTGGTCTCGTTGAAGACCGGCCTGCGCTCGACCGTGCTGTACGGCGGCGTGGGTTACGCCACACAGAGGCTCGCTCTCAAGAGCGGCGTCGATGTGGTGGTCGGGACTCCCGGCCGCATTCTCGACATGGTCGGCCAGGGCAAGCTTTCACTATCGCGAGTCGAGTATCTCGTGCTCGATGAGGCGGACGAGATGCTGGATGCCGGCTTCGCACCGTCGGTTGAGAAGCTGATCGGCCTGACCTACGAGCCGCAGACCGTGCTGGCGTCGGCGACGATGCCCAGCTGGGTCACGCGGATGGCGGAAAAGCACACCAAGGACCCGGTCCAGGTGCGCCTCAAGAGCGAGACTGGCGAGACCCTCGAGCATGGGCTGCTGCGCACCGAGGGAGGCGACAAGCTGCAAATGCTGAGCCGGCTGCTACAGCGCCACAAGGGCTCGGCCATTGTGTTCGGCCGCACGCGGCACGGCGTCAAGAAGCTCAACCGCAACCTGCGGCAGATGGGCCACGACTCGGTCGAGCTGCAGGGGGATCTTTCACAGGCGATCCGCGACCGGACCATGGCCTCGTTCCGCGACGGTCGCAGCCGGATCCTGGTCGCGACCAACGTCGCCGCGCGCGGCATCGACGTCGACCACGTCGGCCTCGTCGTCAACTACGAGCTGCCCGACTCTCCGCAGTGGCTCACCCACCGCGTGGGAAGGACCGCCCGCATGGGCGTGGCCGGCCGCGCGCTCACGATCGTTTCTCCCGAAGACGAGATGGCCTGGACGAAGCTCAGCCGCCAGGGGGCGCCGGAGATTCGCCAGATCGACATGAAGCTGCTCCTCGATGAGGGCGGCTGGCGCTACGTCGAAAGCCGGCCGGTGCACAGCGCGTACCGCGCCGCGTCTTCATCCGGGCCGGTGCGGTCAGGTCGAGGGCGGCCGCGGCGCTGGACGCCGCGCAGGGGAGCGCCCGCCCGGTAGAGCGGTCGGGCGTTGGGCCTTAGGCCTGGCTTTGGTGCGCAACCTGGAGCCGAGGTGCGTGCCGAAAAAGGTCATGACCCGAGCCCATGAGTCGTCTGCGGCCTCCCGGTTGAAGCCGCGAGCGTCTGCGTTCAAAAGCGAATGGGGCGCGCGCGGATAGAACTTGATGTCGTAGGGGATTCCGCTGGTGGTCAGCTGGACCTCGAGGGCACGGCCGGCGCTGGTGGTGAAATCCCTCTCGGGATAGGAACCGACCACTGGGCAGAGACGCTGGACCGCCTCGATGGGCTTGGGGTTGGACGCGGACACTGGCGCGATCGCCTTCAGGCGCTCGTCGGTGCAAGCCCAGGCGATCGCGAAGCTGCCGCCGATGCAAAAGCCGATGGCGCCGACCCGGTCGGGGTCAACCTCTGGAAGGGTCATCAGGTAGGCGAGGGCCTGCTTCAGGTCGTCGATGCCGTATCGATCGACCGAGCCGCGAAGCATCCCGGCCATGAAACGGGCCATGCAGATGGCGCGGTTGCGGCCGCCGAACAGGTCCACCGCGAGGGCGACGTAGCCAGCCGCGGCAAAGCGCCTTGTGATTTCCTTGATTCCCTCGTTGAGCCCGAAGGCCTCGTGGATCACGATGACACCGGGGTGGCGGCGCTTCGTGGCAGGTAGGGCGAGAAAGCCGCCCCCCGCGAGGTCCGCACGGTCGATGTCGCGCGTCTGCATCGAGGAAAAATCGTAGCGGCGGGGGGAAGTCAGGGCCTACAGCAGGCGGACGGTATCCTTATCGTCTCGCGCGACGTGGGCCCGTGGCGCAGTTTGGGAGCGCGTCTGAATGGCATTCAGAAGGTCAGGGGTTCGAATCCCCTCGGGTCCACCACCACAACATCTGGTATCCATCAAGCCAAGCGCTGGCACGTACGATCCGGCGCATGCTTCGACAACGCGAGGTGCGGGGTCTCCGACCTGACCGCGGATCGCGGATCGGTTTGGTGCCATTTCTGGACGCGATGAATGCGGCGCACACGGTCGCCAGTTGATCGAGCCGTATCCTCGCGCGCGCTACGTTTTGCCGCATGCCGTCCGCTCGGTGGCAGCCTTAGTGGGCGTCACCATCGTTTACGAAACTCATTCCATCTCAGTA
>Ga0073928_10001302_pt1 | contig 49030 bp, 43 predicted proteins | sample PaiPotPPA55metaG_FD_76969 | JGI IMG/M metagenome (GOLD analysis project Ga0073928, IMG submission 76969) | Iron sulfur acid spring bacterial and archeal communities from Banff, Canada, to study Microbial Dark Matter (Phase II) - Paint Pots PPA... ...
GACCCAATATCCATCGACCCAGTACCCGTTAGCCCAGGCTCCAAACAGTCAGGCCCCGTCTTCCCAGGCAGGACCGCAACATCGCGCGCCGAATGCGGCAGCGACGCAGAAATGGCAGTTCCGGAAGCCGTCGAAACCGACGCCAGATTTGGTGGACGACTGCCGGACATTAATTACGATCTAGAAAGATGAAAAGCAGTGGAAGACCCTGAACATTGCGTCACTTTGGTTCTGTGAGTGAACGGTAGTAAGCGGAAAGTTGCAGGAAGTAATGAAGGTCCTGACCCTAGCCTTGTTGTTAAGTTTGCCGGTTGCTCCCTGGGCGCCGCAGAAACCCTTGCGCCAGCCTTCCAGCCAGATCACGAAACATTCCAAGGGCGGGCGCTGGTACTTCGCCGCCTCGGGCCATGCGGTATATTGCTACGGTCCTGTCATGACTCTTCCCCGCGCGAACGGAAATTTGCAGAGAGTTGCCACCCTCTGCCGCGACGGCAGCGCGGTCGTCCCGCTCAAGGACTAGCAGGCTATTCGGTCTGATCGAAGCGGTCGCGGTCTCTGCGTCCAGCACGCCGTCGAACGCATCCAATCTCCACGCAAACTGAAAGTGGTAAGAGATAAAATCTTCATACGCATTTCCTGTGGATACGTGCGGATAGGATCTTCATGCCCGAACTGCCCGAAGTTGAAACCATTGCGCGCGGTCTCGCTCAACGAGTTACGGGAGATGTCGTGGAATCCGTGTGGCTCGGGCAGAAGAAGGAGCCGCTGAAGTCCCCTGCGTCTGCAATTGCGGCGACCCTTGAGGCCAGCCGCATTGCGGCAGTGCGGCGCATGGGCAAGCACATTGTCTTCGATCTTGAACGGGATGGTATGGCGCGGGCGCTCCCGCGCGCGAAAAGCCGGAAACGAAAACCAGGGCCTTCGGGATCCAAAGTGAGGCCGACACAGTTTTCATCGTCGCCGCATGCCTTGGCGGACAAAGCCTGCCCTGAGCTTGTCGAAGGGAGTGTCCGCCCCACATGCCCCACAGCCCAGTTTATCGTTCATCTCGGGATGACGGGCCGGCTGCAGGTTTGTGATCCGCAGAGTGAAATCGCGAAACATACCCACGCCATTCTCAAGCTGGCGTCGGGCAGGGAACTGCGGTTCGTGGATCCCCGGCGCTTCGGGCGGCTGAGCGTGGCTCAGGCGGGGGATTTCTATGCGACTGGCATCGAGCCGCTGGAGGTGGATCTCGATCGCTTTCTGGCGTTGTTTCGCGGACGGAAGACTCCCATCAAGAGTGCGCTGCTCAATCAGAAGCTGCTGCGCGGCGTAGGCAACATTTATGCGGATGAATCTCTGTTTCGCGCCGGTATTCGTCCGCGGCGACGGGCTGCGAGCATTCCTCGCGACCAACTGGGCCGGCTCTTTCTGGCAGTGAAGGAAGTGCTGACCGAGGCAATCGCGCTCGGAGGTTCTTCCATCTCCGACTACGTAAACTCCGATGGTGAAGAAGGATTTTTCCAACTTCAGCATCGGGTCTACGGGCGCGAAGCGGAGGCATGCCTGGTCTGCAAGACTTCCATTAAGCGAGTTGTGATTGCGGGTCGTAGCAGCCACTACTGCCCCAGGTGCCAGAAATAGGGCAATTGTTGATTGTTGATTTTTGATTGTTGATTGAAACCCTAGGGCCTGAAACCTGCTCCTGCCGTTTTTCAATCAGCAATCAACAATCATCAATCAACAATGATTTTCTGCTACCCTTCTGCGCATGCCTGACTTTTCTATTGGAGTGGATCTCGGCGGCACCAATCTGCGCATCGCCGCTATCAGCACGGAAGGGCAGCTTCTGGAGAAGATTACTCTCGGAGTAAAGGTTGCGCTGGGCCGCGACCACGTGATCGGGGAAATGTGCGATGCGATTAAACGACTGTCCGATCAATATCGCGGCAGCGGCAGGTTTGTGGGAGCGGGCATCGGCGTGCCGGGAATCATCGACATGGAAACGGGAATGATGATGAAATCCGCCAATCTTCCCGGGTGGTCCGACTATCCGGTGCGCGATGAGATCGAGCGGCGGCTGGGGACACGCGTTTTTCTGGAGAACGATGCCAATGTCGCTGCGCTCGGCGAAAAATGGCTGGGCGCGGCTCGCGACGTCGACAATATGGCGATGGTGACGCTGGGCACCGGCATTGGCGGCGCGATCATTTTGAATGGCAAAATCTTTTACGGGATGAATGGCATGGCCGGCGAGTTCGGGCACGTCACCGTCGAACCTAACGGAGTCCCGTGCGGCTGCGGCAATCACGGCTGCGCCGAGCGCTATGCTTCCGCGACCGCGGTGGTGCGCATGGCTCGCGAGGTGATCGAGTCCGGACAGTCGCCCGAACTCGCCAGGGCCGCCAGTTCGGACGCAGAGTTCAGCGCGAAATCAATTTACAATCTCGCGCTCCAAGGGAATGAAGACGCGCAACGCATTTTTCGCCGCTTTGGTGTGGCTTTGGGAATGCTGTTGGCTGATTTGGTGAACGTGCTGAACCTCGACATGTTTGTGATTGGCGGGGGAGTGGTCAGTGCGTGGGAAGCATTCGCACCGCCGATGTTCGCGGAATTGCGCGAGCGCTCGCTGGTGTATGCGGCCACCGCGCCTGATCGTCGCGAAACAGATCATCTTGAAAAAGATCATTTCGAGAAAAGGGAAGGCGCGTCGGCTCAGATTGCCGCATATACGCGCAGAAAGACGATCATTACTCGTGCCCTGCTCGGGAGTGATGCGGGGTTGTACGGGGCAGCTAGAATTCCGGCGTCTTAACCTTGCCAGAGATTAACGAATTGCTGCGAGAGATGGGCTCGAACGCCTGAAAAAATGGCAACGGGCGGAACTAAAAAAGTACCGCCCGCTGCTTCTTACATTCATTTCTACGGACCACTACTTTTGACAGGAGTCGCCGACCATGTGGACGTCGGTGACCTTCAGATGGCCATGTTCGGTAGAAGTCTTCTTCATGCCGCTGTCTTTTGCTGCGTCTTTCGTGTCTTCCTTCATGTTGTGCATCTTGGCATGCGAAACCACGCCTTTGGCCTCAATGGTGTGGCCCACGTGACTCGCGAGATCGACTGCATTATTGGAGCGCACTTCCCAGGTGCTTCCATCATTCGCAGTCAACAGGAACTCGTCGGCACTATCGCCCTTGCTTAGGCATCCGGTGATGCTTCTCACCTCGCCCTTCGATTTTGTGTCTGTGTCTTGCGCGATGGCCCACGCCGAGGTCAGACCAGCGAGAACCACACACAACAGTAAGCGACTCCACTTGTTCATCATTCAGTTGCTCCTTTATGGGACCCCATGAGTCTGATCGAGGGGTATACGAGACGTTGTTTCGAAGATAGGTTGCGGTTTCCCCGGGGGGAGTTGCCGTTAACACCGAAAAACGGTCCGCGCAGCCATGGCATCGCCGCTCCCCAGGCCGCGGGCGGGGGCACCCGCGCCACAGTTAGGCGGGGGGATGGATCATGTGGATCAGGAGGAAGGTGCCAGCCGCGACTATAGCGGAGGCGGGAATGGTCAGCATCCAGGCCCAGACGATTCTTCCTGCTACGCCCCAGCGAACGGCGGACAAGCGGTGCAAGGAGCCTACGCCGACAATGGCGCCGGTGATGGTGTGAGTAGTGCTGACTGGAATTCCGGCCAGCGCGGTGCCGAACAGGGTGATGGCTCCGGCGCTTTCGGCGCAGAAACCGCCCAGGGGTTTGAGCTTGGTGATCCTCTGGCCCATGGTGTGAACGATGCGCCAGCCGCCGAAATAAGTTCCGGCGGCGATGGCGGCATGCGCGGCCAGGATGATGGGCCAGCGAAAACGTCCCCAATTCGCCAGCATGTCAGATTTGCTCATGAAGCCGGCGGTGTAGAGTGCGCCGGCGACAATGCCCATGGTTTTCTGCGCGTCGTTGCCGCCGTGGCCAAGACTATAGGCCGCGGCGGAGAGAAGTTGCAGCTTGCGAAACCATTTGTCTACGACTTGTGGAGGCTTGTGCTGAAGAATCCAGTGAGCGGCCACCATGAAACCCAGGCCGAGAACCATGCCCATGACGGGGGCAACCACAATAAAGATGAGAGTCTTATACCAGCCTTCGGGAATGATGACGGAAAACATGGTTGCCGCTCCGGTGTGAAGGGCGGCATGCATCATGGCAGCGCCCGCGTAGCCACCGATGAGTGCGTGGGAAGAGGACGTTGGAAGTCCCCACCACCAGGTCAGGACATCCCAGACGATGGCTCCGAACAGTGCCGCCAAGACGACGTATTGATCGACGTCCTCCAGCCGAATCATTCCTTTGCCGATAGTTTTGGCAACCGCCGTACCCAGGAAGAAGGCCGCTAGAAAGTTGAAGGTGGCGGCCCAAAGTACGGCGAGTCTTGGCGACAGCACGCGGGTAGAGACCACGGTTGCGATACTGTTGGCGGAGTCGTGAAAACCATTGAGGAAATCGAAGACTAAGGCGACAAGGATCGTGATCAGGACCAGCACCACATCTTTGTTCAACGGGAGTCTCTCCGGTCTGTTCGCGTCTTATTTTCTGAAACTCTGCTTGCAAAAATCCTGCCAGGTATTCTTGACGACAATCTAGGTGCTCTTCACGACAATGCCTTCGAGCACGTTAGCGGCGTCCTCCGCTTTGTCGGTGGCAGTTTCCAGCACTTCATAGAGCTCCTTCAATTTGATCAACTGAATCGGATCTTTTTCGTTTTCGAAGAGATCGGCGATAGCCCGGCGGCTGACATGGTCGGCCATGTCCTCGAGCCGGTTGACTTCCTCGCAGTGCTCCATGACATGGCCGTTTTTTTCCAGGAGCGAAACGCCCTTAGCCAGCTCCTCGCATTGCAGCACGATCAGTCCCGCTAGCTCTGTGGAGACGGGAGGAGGCGCGACGATCTTATACATGACGAGGCGCACGGCGGCGGAGTTTACGAAATCGAGCACGTCGTCGAGCGAAGAAGCCAGGTGGTGGATGTCCTCGCGATCGAAGGGAGTGATGAAGCTCTGGTTCAGCTTGGTGATGATGGCGTGCGTGGCCTTGTCGCCTTTGTGCTCGATGGCCTGCACTTGACTGACGCGCATGGCCAAGTCCCTAGGATCGGACAGGATGGTGCGGAGCAGTTTGGCGCCTTCGGTCAGATTGCCGGAGAGCTCAGCGAAGAGGTCGAAAAACTTGGTGTCGCGCGGGATCAGACGCATTTGGGCAGGTCGCTCTGGCTCTTGGGAACTAGACGGTGTGAGGACCAAGAGCAGAGTAATATCTCACGCGGAGCGGGCGGGAGGCAAACGGCTGGCCGGGTTAGCGGGATGTTTCGCGGTTGGTGAGGGCCGACGAGCGGCGCGAGGTCCGAATGCCAACGGCGAAGAGCAGGACCAAAACCGCAGCGGATCCCATTGCAACCGGCTGCAGAAAGCCCAGGAACAGTTGCCTGAATGCCATGGCAGCATTATGGGAGCGAGGGCTGGCGTGAGCCACATTACGCCCAGTGTAGACCTAACGTGCGGGCGGGACGGCAGGCATGGAAGATGGAATGCGTGATGTGGGTTTGAGCAAGGCGAGAAGCATCTTTCCCGGTTCAACCCAGGGTTCAACCCTCCCGGTTCAACCCACCCGGTTCAACCTCAGCCCCCGGTCCCGCCAAGCAATTGCGAGATGGGGAGAGGAAAACTTACTGAGTTGTTGTCCGAGCTTCTTGATCTTTGTTGGCGTTGTTTACTTCGTTTACTTCCAGAGTCGCGCTCACCACGGTGCCACCCCCGTTGGAGGTTATCTCTAGTGTGCCACCCAACTGCCGGAGGCGCTCGCGAATGCCGCCGAATCCAACGCCGCCGCGGCCGGACTCCATTAGCTCGTGCTGCTTGGGTTTTGGTATACCGCGGCCGTTGTCCTGGACCTCAACCAGCAAACGGGTGCCTTTCTGCCGGATACATATTGCAGCGGTGGAACTGCCGGAGTGACGGTGAATGTTGGTCAGACATTCCTGCACGATGCGAAAGATGGCGAGTTCGGTGTCGTTCGGCAAGCGAGGGAAATCGGCGGGAAGCTCCAGATCGACCTTGATGTTGCTGCGTTCCGAAAAGCCATCCACGTACCAGCGCAGAGCGGAAACCAGGCCGGCGATTTCAAGCAGCGGAGGATGAAGAAGATGGGATAGGGTGCGAATCTCCGTGGAGGCTTGCTGGAGCAACTGCGCATTCTCCTGCACAGCTCTGGCTCCCAGGGTGTCGAGTTTATAAGCCTGCGACTGCACCACAGCGAGGTTCATGCTGAGGGCAGCCATAATTTGGCCGACGCTGTCGTGCAGTTCACGAGCCAGGCGCCTGCGCTCGTCATCCTGTACTTTGAGCAGACGGGCAGAGAGAGCCCGCAGACTTTCATTCGCAGCCTGAAGTTCCGCGGTTCGTTCCTGCACTCCTATTTCCAAATGATCGCGGGCTTCGCTGAGCGAGCGCAGCAACTGGCGTTGCTCATCGATATTGGTGTTGGTGCCGAACCAGCGGGTGATTTTGCCTTGTGCATCTCGAAACGGACTGACGCGGGTTAAGAACCAGCGAAATATTCCATCAGCGCCGCGCAAAGGGAATTCCATCTCAAACGGAGTTCCGGTGCGAATTGACTCGGTCCATTTTTCGAACACGCGGGGATACACATTGGGGTCGTGCACCGCCTTCCAGCCCCATCCTTGCATCTGTTCCAGGGTGGTGCCCGTATATTCGTACCAGCCCTGGTTGTACCAAAAAATATGGCCATCGGGATTGGCCATCCAGGCCAGCTGGGGAATCGAATTGGCCAGAGTGCGAAGTTCTGCTTCACTGCGGCGCAGCTTCTCGTCGGCTTCTTTCCGGGCAGTGACGTCACGCGTGACCGCCAGTTGCACGGTCTGGCCGGTGGAAGGATCGCGCATGGGCACGGCGTGGGTTTCCATCCAACGCCGCGTGCCTTTGAGTCCGACGATTTGAAACTCGACGTGACCCTTGTTGCCGCGGCAGACATCCTCGTTAAATTCGATGAACTTCTGGCGGAATTCCGGCGCGATCAAATCGTAAACACTTTGTCCCACGACGTCACTGTCAGCGCCCGCCTCTACCATGACGCAGCCGGCCGCGTTCATGGCCAGCAGCTTGCCGTCGGGAGCAACCACTTTTACGCACTCCGGCGTGGCCTTCACGATGGCGCGGAAACGCTCTTCGCTTTCGCGGGAGGCTCGCTCGGCTCGTTTGCGCGAGGTGACGTCTTCAATCACGCCCAGAAAGAACTGCGGTTTTCCGGCGGCGTCTTTTAGCAAGGTGACCGTAGTCAGGGTCCACACAATCGCGCCATGCTTGGCCACGAAACGCTTTTCGTAGGAGAACTCGGAGGTTTCACCATTGAGGAGGGCACTGGTGTTGGAGCGGGTTTTCTCCAGGTCATCGGGATGAGTCACATCGAAAAACGTTAGTTGTTTTAGTTCGTCGATGGAATAACCCAGAATGTGGAAACCTTCTGGTTGATCTCCACAAAACGTCCGTCGAGCAATGCGATGGAGATGCCGACTGCGGCCTGGTTGAACATGGCATGCAGCCGCTCCACGCTTTCCCGCACGGCCTCGCCGGCTTGCTTCTGGGTGGTGATATCGAGGAAATAAATCGAAAGACCATCTCGCCCGGGATAGGCGCGAACATGGAACCAGGAGTTCAGTGGTGGATAGAATATCTCGAATTCCACCTTCACCTTTTCGGCGGCCGCGCGGCGGAAGTTCTTCTCCAGAGGCGTGCCGACGAAATCCGGAAACCCTTCCCAAAAATTTGTGCCGAGAAGATCGGCGCTAGACCGGTGCAGCGGCCGCACGATGTGTTCCGCCTGGGGATTCACATAAGTAAAACGCCAATCGCGGTCGAGGACGACAAAGGCGTCGCTGATACTTTCGAGGATATTAGTGATGCGCTCATTGGAATCGAGAAGCGCCCGCTCGGCGCGCTCGCGAGCGAGCAGAACCGCCTGGGCATTTTGCAATGCCACAGAGCGCAGTAGTTTCTCCTCCTGTTCGTCGAGTTTCACGAGCGCTTCCCCAGAACTTCTTCGGCCAGCCGGGTGCCGATTACGCGGGCGCGAATTTTTGCGAATGCGGTTTCACGAGTCGTGGAAGTGTCGTCGCTGAAGGGCGCGAAGCCGCAGTCGTCGGTGGTGCCCAGTTGTGCGAGCGGAATATATTCCGCGGCTTCGAGCACGCGGTCTCGGACTTCCTCGGGCGTGTCCACATGAGGGTCGATGGGGGAAACCACGCCCACAAAGGCCCGCTGATCGGGCTTCAGGTATTGGCGAATCATCTTCATGACGCGGCCGCGATTCTTTTCTCCGGCGAGCGCGATACAGAAATTTCCGACACGCAGTTCGAACAAGCTGGGCAGTAAGTCCGCGTAATCGACGTCGGCGCTATGGGTGGAGTCGCGGTCACCGCCGGGGCATGTGTGCACTCCGATGCGTTGCCGCTCGTCGGCTGTGAAACGCGACAGAGCCAGGTTGTTCAGCCCAATGAAACTGTTCAGGAGATTGCCGGTAGGATCGAGTTTCACCGCCAATCTTCCCTCTGTGAAATCAATCTGAACCTTTTGCGCGCCTTTGGCAAAGCAGCGGCGAATCTCCGTTTCGTGCTCGCGCAGCAGATCGTCGATGAATTGCTGGCGCGAGTAGCCGGGGATATCCTCAGCGGGATACATGAGGCTAAGGGCGGAAGGCGAGATGACAGCCTGCTTCAGGGGCATGTGGGCAAAGCGGATGGCCACGTCAAGGTAGCGGTCGGCATAAACTCTGTAGCGAAAGGGACCGGCCGTGAGCCGAGGCATGCGCCGAACGTGCCCGGCAGAGAAGGGAATCTTGAAACCATCGGGCGCGGTGTTGGGCAAGCCATGCACGGAATATGTCCAGAAGTTGTGATACTTGCGCTGCTCGCCGTCGGTGATGATGGGGGAACCGGTGGCCTCGAACTCGCTGATCGTATCCTGTATGGCGTCCTCGTAAAGGGGATCCAACTTGGGATCGGCGTAGTCTCCGGCCTCCTCAATGGCGGCAATCAACTCCGGCGGCCGGGGAATGCTTCCAATCGGCTCGGTAGGGATTTTCATAATAATCGTTCTTCAAATTTTCTTAATCGTTCTGGGACGTAAAACGAAGTCAGCTTCTTCAAAAGCAGAAATCATCGCAGCCGGAATTTCCCAGCGAAATCAAGGTCTTTCATCGCTTTACATGATTCCATACGGTGTTTGCTTTAGGCCGTAGCCGCAGAGCGGATCGTCAGGACGTATTATCCGGAATCCCGATTCTCTCCGCGAGCCTCACCAACTCGGCTAACGAAGTGGCGCCCATCTTACGCATCAGCTGGCTGCGATGAACTTTTACCGTGGTCTCACTGGTTCCAATTTCCGCGGCGATCTGCTTATTCAGCAAACCGGAAACCACCAAAGGTAGCACTTCCCGCTCCCGCGGCGTTAGTGTTTCCAGGCGTTTGCGCAGCGTAGCGAGTTCCGCCTCTTGCTGGCGTCTGGTACGGTCCCGCTCCAACGCCACATGGATTGCATCCAGCAGGTCCTGATCGCGAAATGGCTTGGTCAAGAATTCGACTGCCCCTGCCTTCATAGCGCGGACGGTCATGGGAATATCGCCGTGAGCAGTGACAAAAATGATAGGAATGCTTATCTTGGCATGGGCCAACTGCCGCTGGAAATCGAGGCCACTGATTCCCGGCAGCCTGATGTCAAGCACAAGGCAGCTGGGCACCTCCGGTCGTTCCCCGCGCAGAAATTCCTGTGCCGATCCGAACAGCTCCACTTGCAATCCTACGGATCCGATAAGGCGCTGGATCGCGCGACGAACCGAAGGATCATCGTCGACTACGAAAACGATGGGCGCCGCTTCTGGCATGGAAGCTTCAATCCTCGGCAGGCAGTGTAAATTCGAAGAGCGCACCGCTGGATCCTGCTATGGCCCACAAACGTCCACCGTGGGACTCGACGATAGAGCGGCTGATCGAAAGCCCCATCCCGATGCCCTCGGGCTTGGTGGTAAAGAATGGTTCGAAAATGCGATCGAACAGCTCGGACGCGACTCCTGGGCCAGAGTCCTGGACCTGGACCAAAATGCCGTCTGCGTTCTCTGCCGACTTGATCGAAAGCGTCCGCGGCCGCTCTGCGGAACCTCGCATGGCTTCAACCGAATTCATGATCAGGTTAATCAACACCTGTTGCAACTGCACCGGATCTCCCCGTACTCGTGGCAGGTTTGCCCTAAGTTCGGTGCGCAGGGAAACGTGGTGGCGGGTCAGTTCGTTGCGCAGCAAAGCGATTACCTCTTGAATGATTTCGTTGATGTCGAGTTGTGCCGCTCGCGGCGTCTCTTTCATCAGCAAGCCTCGAATCCGGGAAATCACCGCGCTCGCGCGATTGCCGTCGTTCACGATTTCCGCGATCGCCGCGTGCAATTCGTCGAGATTGGTGGGACCTTTTAACTGGCGCAAAGAGAAGTTCGCGTTAGTGACGATTGCAGTCAGGGGCTGATTGACCTCATGGGCAATAGCCGCCGCCAGTTCCCCCATCGCCTGGGTCCGGGTGACGTGAGCGAGTTTGTCCTGCGCCTCCAATAGATCCTCTTCGGCGCGCTTCCGGTCCTCGATGTCAGTACTTGTTCCATACCATCCAATGACATGTCCCAGTTCGTCGCGCAGGGGAGCCGCGCGCAGCAGGAACCAGCGGTATACTCCGTCCGACCGCCTGAGGCGGGCTTCCTTTTCAAAGGGCTCGCCAGCTGCAAAGGCTGCCCGCCATTCTTCTTCGGCGCGGTCTTCGGGGTGGAATGCGTTCGTCATCCAGCCCCAACCCAATCCTTCTTCGACCGAGAGGCCCGTGTACTCGCGGAAACGGTGATTCAAGAAGTCAGCCGAGCCGTCGGGCAATTTGCTCCAGACCAGCGCCGGAAGAGTGTCGATCACCAAACGGAGGCGATCTTTACTTTCGCGGAGGTCTTCTTCCGCCCGCTCACGCTCGCGTATTTCGTTTCGCAGCGATTGGTTGGCGGCTCCCAGCTGTAAGGTTCGCTCGGCGACGCGTCGCTCCAACTCCCGGTTAATCCTCTGAATTTCTGCGCCCGCCCGCCGGTCCACCGACGAAGTCGTGATGGCGGCCAGAATCACCATAAAGGTCACTATGGCGATTCCATTGTTGGCCAGTGGCGAGATGCTCAGAGCGTGGGAGAGGTCCGGAGGCGGAGCGGGGAAAAAACTCGCGGCTGCCATTCCGGTGTAGTGCATGGCGGAGATAGCGGCTCCCATCACCAAGGCACTGCCAAGTCTGCGCGGGACACTCCATCTGGTCTCCTCTCGCAGACCGAAAGCCATCAGTAACGCGATCAGAGAAAATAAGACTGCGAGCAAAATGGAAAAGGTAACCAGAGCTGGGGAGAACCGGGTGATGGCGGGCAATCTCATGGCCGCCATGCATAAATAGTGGAGACCGGCGATGCCGCCCCCCATGGCGATGCAACCGGTAAAGGCCTCAACCGGGCCCATTTTCTGAAGGCCGGTCACGTAGAGAGCGACCGCCGAAGCGAAGACGGCGACCACGAGGGCTGCGAGAAGTGTCGGCCAGTGGTACTCGACGGCCACCGGCAAGCGGAACGCCAGCATTCCCTTCAGGTGCATCTCCCAGATGCCTATCCCCATCGCCGTAGAGCCACCGCCCCACCAGGCCAGGCGCACCCAGCCGCTGGCGACGGCTACGCGTCCCGCAAGGTCCAGCGCGGCATAGGACGCGGCGACGGCTATCAACACTGACCGGGCCACCTCGCTGTAGTCGTAGCTGCCGGGTATCGGCGTGCCTGCAGGAATCATCGCCAAGTCCTACCGCAGGTTGAGGGAGGTTTGAAGCTTCTCTGCGGGAATCAGGTGAAGGGCCCAAATACAGGAACTGAACGGAGTTTACACCCTCGGAGTGGCAGCCTGCGGTCCAAGCACACCCCAAGCCCCGGCGGCGCGGTGAAATTCCGGCTCGTCAGTTTTCAGTCTTTGCTCTTAGCCAATCGCAGAGCGCATGGTGGAACTGCGCGTGTAGTTCGACGTGTCCGCACTCCTCACAAACGCCGACCGAGACCGCCCCTGAGTAAGCGGGGTGATCCGGAGCCTCTACGCGCGAAAAGTCTAACGCCACCACACCTCTGATCCGATTGGGGTGCAGGCAATTTTCCGGAGCCATTCCCGCCCTCTGGCCATCCGTCGATCTGACACGAGGCTCAGCTTTAGATTTTCCAGGTGAACCAAGAACCTCAGGTCAATCCGGAAAAGAAAGCGCACCCTAGTGAACGATGAGGCCAATATAGTCTCTAAACGCTGGCGCTGGAAGTAAATTAAGCAGTGTGCTAGTTAGGACGACCGAAAATTAAGCAGCGCACATCCATCGCTTCGCTTTCATCACGGGCAGGAACAAAGAGAAGAGGATTAGCTGAGTCCATAAGGACATCTGGGACAGGCATTCCGAATCGCCGCACTAAACCTTCGTAAAGCCGATCTATACCAACGCACAATAGATTCGAACCAGGTCCGGTGCTACTTTCGGAAATGAGCAGCGGAGGGCGAAATGTCTTCAAGAGTGGCCACCATGAAAATAGTCCTCCCGCAATCATCGAAAGGAACCCTGCATCTGGACGAAGAAATCCGCTCCGAACCGAATTTCGAAGAAATCGTTGGGGAGAGTGCCGCCCTCAAGCAAGTACTAAAACAAGCCAGAACCGTGGCTCCGACCAATGCTACCGTGCTCATCCTGGGAGAGACGGGCACGGGCAAGGAACTGATCGCGCGAGCCATTCACCGAATGAGTTCCCGCAGCCGAACCAGCTTCATCAAACTGAATTGCGCGGCGATTCCGGCCGAACTGTTGGAAAGCGAACTTTTCGGCTACGAGAAAGGGGCGTTTACCGGTTCCGTGGACCGAAAGATTGGGCGGCTGGAATTGGCCGATAAGGGAACGCTCTTTCTGGATGAACTTGGAGAGTTCCCCGTGGAAGTGCAACCGAAGCTTTTGCGCGTGCTACAGGACCAAGAGTTCGAGCGGCTGGGCGGCACCCGGACCGTTCAGGTCAATATGCGTCTGATCGCGGCCACGAACCGGGACCTGGCGAAAAGGGTAGCCGAGAAGCAGTTTCGAAGCGATCTGTACTATCGGCTCAACGTGTTCCCCATCCGCATGCCAGCCCTGCGGGAGCGGAAAGAGGACATTCCGCTGCTGGTGCGCAATCTGGCGCAGAAGTTTGCCCGCCGATTGAACAAGCAAATCGACATTATCCCTGCGGAAACTATGAATGCCATGGTCAGTTGGACGTGGCCGGGGAACGTGAGAGAACTGGAAAACGTTATCGAAAGATCGGTGATTCGCTCCCAGGGTCCGATTCTCGACGTTCCTCTGACTGAATTACGCTCTCCCCCAACTACTGACGCGAGCTAGTGAAAGAAGGAAAATGCGTAGCAGCCGGGACGTTGCCCGTCTTCCCGACATTACGGAATGTCCCGCCTGTCTCCAAATTTGTCAAATTGTCTGTCCCCGATTTTGTCCCCTGCGAGTTTCAGCGAAATTGAGAGCGCAGGGTGTCGCGGGTGAGCAATACCCACAACCAAATGCTTGTCGGTGTCAAAATCGCAAGCAGTATCTTGCCAATCAGGTGAGAAACGTCCCGCACTGCGAATGGCGCGCCAAACACATCGTGCGAAAAATCGCCGTTACACTCATCATCGGGAGTTGCGTTCAGCCCCACTCGAAAATCGCAAAGACGCGACTTTAGAATGGGGCACCCACGCTGTTGAGCTTCGCTTGCACGGGCCTACCTTGATGTCTACTTAGCCGGGATCAGATCGAACTTGCCAGAGCTTTCCGTATAGAAGAGGGCGCCTTCTTTCTTGTCGCCTCCGCTCCAGTGTTTATGCCCGCCTGGAACGCGAAGGAAGTCGCCCGGGCCGACACGCTTCTCGCCAGCTTCGTCCTTATAGAGATAGGCACCTTTGATGCCTACGATCCATACATCGGCGGTGTGGGTGTGCCACCCAGCATCCCATCCGGGGACGAATTTGGTGTACGTGCCAGCCGCGCCCGCGTTTGGATCTCCCCAAAGCGTCGCGGAGGAAACCCCCGCTCTACCGGCATTCGGCATTTCAGTGAAGGTCGCGTGATTCGGATCGGAGAAGGTAACCTTGTCTCCTTGCGCCTGAAGGCGCCCGATGGACCATGCCGCGATGAGCCCCAAAGCGATTGCAACCATCCATACTGGTCTACGCATACGTCCTCCTTAGTGTTTTGTTGATTGTTGTGAGGCGGACGCATTGTACACCTCGGCGGGAGCGAAACATCGAGTTCCCGCTTATCGGATAGCGCGCGAGACGGATGCAGCCTTCCTATCCCTCCCGTCGCAGCGCAACACCGCGCGCGGGGCGGGCGGGCCCTGTCAGAACTAACCCCAACCCCGGCAGACTGTGTGGTGGACGGGGGGTGTCCGGATTTTCCCGGCTCAGTAGCTATCCCCGTGTCTAGTTTGACGGGGTGGTATATACAGACGGCAAAATGCTCCCTCCCCCCGCCCAACGAGCTGCCGGGGGTTGGGGTTGGGTTCTGGCCTGCCCCCCGCCCGCCCGCGCGCGAGGAGCCCCGCATTCGTGGGGCGTGGGACCGTGCGTGCGCGATTATTGAGGTGGCGCGGCGTCGCCCTTCGTCAGATGGGTCTTATGTAGCGGCACTCTCTCATTTCACAGGTCGGTTGAAGTCCGACGCGCGGTGTTCCAAATTATTTCCATACGAGGTCGAAAAGTACAGAGAAAGCCGGACCACCTGGAATAAATAGTCGATGCCCTGGCGGTCGTGAATCCATCACATCGATAACTAGGCCTGCAAAATTCCCTGGGTGTTTACAGATCTCGGCCTTTGGAATGAGCCAGATGTTCTGGGTTATATTGTTCGCTTGGGAATGCTGTAACGTTGCGCTGCTTTGAAACTGTCCACATGGTGTATTTCCATCAGGCGATTCGAGATAGACAGGGCATGGTGTCGCAGCACCGGGCCCTAGTCCATACCCTACATCCACACGTGGATCAAGAATGCCATTTGCATTTACATCGAAGCGGGCCATCGGATAGACCCCTACCGGCGAAGAGAGCGTAAGTCTTAGATTCGGCCCTGCATCCTCAACAATCGCTGTGATGATTTCGCCCTGACTGAGAGTTCTAGGACCATTCGCGAGAAGAACCGGAGGTGCAAAACTTGGAGGCCGCGGGGGCCATTTGATGAGAAGCCCGTTTGCCAGATTGATCGGAGTCAACAAGTTTATATTCTGCATTTGTGAGTCTCCCCCCCACTTGAGGGCGACCACGATTCCGTCGACGGTAAAGACAGGTGCCCCACTCTCCCCGTGATTCGAAGGCATTTGGGTAGTCCATCGGCCTCCTGGCCCGCCTTTCCCTCCGAGAGGCCCTTCTGTGGCTTGAAACTCGTATTGGTACCGGTCATTAGAGGGGAAACCAGCTGAGCAGAATTTGACCGTTCCATTCACTGCGTTCGGGTCACCAAGAAATACAGACCTCCATTGTCGATTGGTCTGTTTTACTTTCAATAACGCCACATCTTCTTTAGGATCTGTGTCTACGATCGTTACGCCAATTTGTTGTGCCTCAGCACTTCCCTGTGCCGCAGCAACCACGACGTCCCAACCTGGATCTGCGCCAACAACGTGATAATCAGTAAGGATATAACCATCCGGAGACACAAAAAATCCCGTACCAGTCGCTATCGTAACTACCTGATTTTTCGGGTTTGTTTTCTCCGCCTTTAAATACACAATTGAGTCTCGATTCATTTCGACAGCCAAAGAGCAATCTTGAGCAGGCATATACTTCGCAAATGCCGCAACATATACACAATATAAGAACACGCCAATTGCCCTTCTAACGAATAGGGCCACACCGTTATTGTCTAATGTCATTTGTTTTGTAACCTTGTTAGATCGGCGGTTGGCTGAGCCTTTTTGTCCTCTCGACCAGACTAACTTTGTAAAATAGTTGCTCTTTACTCCCAAAGCTGTTTGGTTCTACGAAAATCGAGATTGATTGTACCCTTCCGCGCGTTAGGTTTTAAGACGGGTGGCGGCCGTACAGTTTTATGACGGCATCAATATCGAGATCACTCAACTTCCCGTTATTTTTATAGGCAGCATCATTACAGTAATTCATTATGGACGTGGGATCATACGGGGTAAGATTTTTGACGCCAACGGTGAAATCTCCAGGTGTTGGGAGGCATTCACCAGGTCTATCGGGTCTGTCATTCTCGTGCGCAAACCCTATGGCGTGGCCAAACTCGTGTCCTGCGATCGCCTTGATACAGGACTCCAAAGTCGCTTGACATTGGCTTCCCCAGGATTTGAATGTAAAGTTCAGCACCATACCCCTTTTGATTCCGTCGAGCTGACGACCTAGGTAGAGTGTTCGAGGACCCGAATCCTCGATATAAATACGAATTCCTCTGTTGATCGTTGCACAAGGTTCCCAAGCACCAAATGTCAGTCTTGAATAGTGTTCCCACGTATCTTTTATCTCCTTTTCGACGAGGGCCATCGCATCTTGGAATTGAGGAGATGGGTTCTCCCAGCACACATTGAGTTGAGTCTTGGGCCACTTTGAGGCTAACAGGACATAAGCGTGTTCGCTTAAATGCGGATTCTCTGAAGTCAGATAGCGGTTGAGATCAGCCTTATAGTTGGACTCATCCCGAGCCTGCCCCCCCAATTGTCCCGCCAGAATCAAACATATCGGCAGAACCAGTGTGCGCGACATTCGAGAAACTCCTCCGAGGGCCTATGTTTGTGGTACTGTATTCTTGATAAAAGTAACAAGAGGGCCACTTTCATTTGGTGGCGGCGGTGGCGGCGGAGCATTATTAGCGCCCGTGGCGGGCGTAGCCTTTATGGTCTGTAACTGGCTGCTGATAAGTTGGAGTTCCACACTCGGCATTTGAGTGAGAGACTGAACCGCAGCGGACAGCCGATCGAAGCTCGCCAGGGTTAGCAATAGATTGGGGGGGCTGGCGGTTGTATTGGTGTCTACATCCGATATCCACTGGTTGTATTGTGCGCTTAAGGTATTCCACGACAAAAGAACATTCTCATCGCTAATGTTTCCTAGTTTCCCAGGGTCAATAGAAATCAACTTGGTAAGATTTTGTTTCGCCACGCCCCACTGAGGTTTGAAAGCACTCCAGTTAGAAGTTGCTAGCAACGCCCTTGATGCGGTAAGTGAACTGCCCGCTATTTGAGCATTGGTGGCGATTACATTGACAGTTGCTATCTCCTCAACAGCAGATTTGAGTGCAGTTAATTGAACTTGTGCGGCAGCCGCCTGAGTCGCCGCATCGGCATTTTGCTTGACGGCACTCGTTAGACTGTCCTTGGAAACCTTCGCTGTGTCGGTGGGTTTAACTGCACTGGCAGGTTTCCTGAAAATCGCTGCGACAACGTTTTCGACGGCTGAGACCGCTGGGAGAGCTGCAGTTATTGCCGCATTTATCGTTTGGCCGATGGCTGTTCCTTTTGAAGTTGATGCCGTGGTCGAAGTTGTACTTGTGGTCCCTTGGGCCGAACAAATCGAGCAAACAAACAAAATCAAGAAAGGCGAGAGTCTGATGATTTTCATGGCGAACCCACTTTCTTTCGACCGAAGATGTTCTCGTAGTTTCGGTTGAAGTGTATGCCTAACCGCTAGGTTTACAAACGCTTCGGCGAGCAGACACACTTGATCGAGCCCGCGACGGAGCGTAGCGTGACCAAAGTCCTAAAATGTCCCTGGAGTCGCAGCGTCCCTAAATGTTAGGCAGGTGCCTAATCATTTTCCCCCTAGGAGATCGCTGACGGCAACGAAGCTAACTCAGAAAGTGTGCTGTGTCAACGAGATTCTGCATTCTTGTACAGCTATGAGTTTTCACTTGCAGGGACCATTCAGTTGAATCAGGCTTCGTCTGCGTTCCTAGATTTCATGAGCCAACGCACAAATTCATCGTAGGAGTTGCGTTTAACAGGCAGATCGCGAACCAGTTTCCTAATGAAGTTCTTCCGATCAAATCCGCTCTCGCGAGCGCATTTGTTGATTCCGATACTGCTGATTCTTGCCTTTACCTCTGCACTCGCGACAACTTTACCCGTTCGCCCGTATTCGGTGGCCGCAAACTCCAAAACGCTGATGTCACCGCCTTCTTCCCATTTGCGATCTGTTTCCTTGCCGACGTAGCGAAGTTCTCCTGCGATTACGTGTGCACGCTTCAGCAAGCCCTTTGTGGCTGCCGTGCACGGAGTTCCGTCGGGCGCTAGGCTCTTGGCTTCCGGATGTCGCTGATACTGGACCACCAAATGTGCAAATTGGGACGGGAAGACTACGTTGTATGGAATATCCCCATTCGTCTTCTTGCAATTAAGCATCTTGTAATTCTTCCCATTGTGCACGTTTACGCATTCCAGGCTGAGCCATTCTTCTTGTTTCGAGGAAAATGGACATACTAGAAGAACTTTCTCGTACGATGGCCTATGGAATGCAACTCCAAAAAGGGGATCAACCATCGGTAGCAAAAGAAAGTTGTACGGACGTGCAATTTTCCATTCTCCAAGCATTTCTAAAACGTTGTACGTCGTGATTGTGAGCCGCATCATTTGCGGAATATCGAGCCAGGATGGTGGTTTTCTTGGCATGTTAAATGCGCCCCGCAAGATGTAATCCCAGAGCTGATAAGTCCAGAGCGGCACGTCTTTTTCCCAATTCTTTGGTGAATGTTGAGGTGGATACAAGAAGCCAATTCCATGCGCTTTGGGATCAATAATCGAGATATTTGATTTCCCTGTTTTCTCGTACAAGGCATAGCGTTTTGCCGCAATGCTGTAACCGTAGAGCTGGCGTTGTGGTTTTGTCGTATCGGAATCGACAAAATTTGCGTCCACGAGATTCAAAATTGAACCTTTTACCGCTTTAGGGTCATAAGGGTTCAAAGAAGAAAATCTGTTGGCGATTGTCGTTACGTCTTCCCATGTGAGAATTCTTAAACCCTCACTGCCAGGAATGTTCAGGGACCCACCACCATCTTTGGAGCTGACGATTGCCAGAGAATCGGTATCGCAGAAAAGATACGTTCCTTTCTTTTCGGTAACGCACGCCTCGGTCATTGCAAGCAATAACCGTCCGGCAGATGTGATGAGGGAAGCCAGAGGCGGAAAGAACCATTTCCCGGCTTTTTCGACTACGTCTGAAGAATCAGAGAATTTCTTGTCTCCGGAAAAGACCTCAAGCGGCACGTTTTCGTTCTGCAATTCGGGAATCAGCTCCACGAAGAATCCGTAGATCGAATTTGCGAGGATCTTCAGCCAGTAATAGAGTTTCTTGTCCGCTTTGTTGAGTTTTCGCTGTTCGATTACTTTGCGGAAAAGATCGTCTTTGTACGGATCGATTTCGACCATGCTTCCGCGCAAACGCACAGTTTTCATGCCGGCTTGTTTGCCGTGCGGCAAGACACGAACTGCACGAACGATGCGCGGGACTTTCCCTGTTCGGATTGCAGACGCGATCACGTCGCATCCTGCAAACCAAAGCGGAATTTTGGATGTTAGATAATTGTTGCCGATATTCTGGGTTACGCCGTCGTAAACCGTACGCACGGGTAGAATATCGTCGTCCGGCTCGACAAGCGCGAAGAACCTGAATTCTCTCCATATCTCGGGATCAAAACAGCGGTCCAGAGACATTGTCTCGATTAAATTTCGAACGCTCTTCGTATCGTCCGCGAACGTGACGCTTTCTGCCGTAAGAATCTCGAAAAGGTCCAACAATGCACAGCAAGTTGGATATTCGCTGGTGAAATCAACGGGAACGACAGGGACCTCGGTGCAACGTATGCGCGTCTCGGAGCGCCCCCCGTAATACGTCTGCATGGCGATCCCGTGATATTTCGGCGCAATCTTGAATTTCTCTGCGGGGCGAATGATGCCCATTGCATCGAAATAACTCTTTGCCACACTCGCCGGGGAATATGCGTTACAGGGCTTCAAGGGAATTGGATGTTTGTCGAATTCCTCTTTCAAGGCGTTGAGGGCATCTACCGTGCATCGTCCGTCCTGGCGTGCGTAGTCGATTTCCTCATGAGTGACTTCGCCAGTCGGTTCGTGGTCAATTTTCTGATTTTCAGTCTTGAGTTCTTCGCAAAGACGCTTCAGGGAATATGAACGATTGAACAGGGCCCAGGCCAACGTTCTGAGGTCTAAGAAGTTTGCCTTACGGTTATGCTTCCACTCTTCTGGTTTCCACGGATTTGCCAGTCTGATGAACGCTTTCTTGCTGTCAATCGGCGTAATCAGTATGCGCGGGTAATAACGGTTTTCGATGCCATTTGGAAATTGAGACATTATGAGGGACCATTCGTCGTGGTCACCGCGATTCCAAGCCAGCGCGAGACGCGTGAGATCGAACGGCAGATTCAACCCACAAATCAACGCTCCAGTTCGCTTGATTGCAGGCCAGAACACCTTTCTCATGAAATCAGTCCGTGAATAGAGCAGGAATTCAGGTGGAAACGATTTCACGTCCGATATTGCCGTCTGCGCATACTTCTCCAGAACCTCACGATCCTTTGCGGGGAGATCATCAGCAAAGAACAGGCCTTCTCTAAGAGCGCTGCATCTTGTTCCTTTCAGTTCGCAAAACCGGAAAACACCGAAAGTTAGCGACTGATCGGCAGTGATCCGCGTTTCTGTGTCGAAGATCAGAGCGTACGGAGGCCACTTGGGAGAATTGCTGCTCTGAGATTTGCGTTTTTGTTGTTTTTCTTTCTGGTTTTCTTTCTTCGTTGGAACTGCATACGCACGAACGAATACATCATGAATCTGGGTCATTTCGCCCTCCTAGTTTGTGTTTTGTGTTCGGGAACTGCTAACTGCTCATCAAGAAACCAAAGAAAGACGTACGCGGCCATCCGTGCCATTCGAGCGCGCTCTTCTGCGGCGCTGGTGTAATGCAGGTTTACTCCGGCGCGTGTAATCGCAACGTGGACAGCTTGGTGATGTGGTTCGCAGAGCGGGATGGTGAAAAATGGGGCGTGATGGAACCCGCCGAGGTGGTGCTCCCGGAGATCATTCGTCGATCCGCATATGGCACAGCAGCGGATTTGTGATCGCCGCAGTTTCACGCAGCACCACCCGAAAGTGAGCGGTAAAGCGAATATGGAAGTATTTCTTTGCGAGCTTGTTCGACCAGAGTCGTGGTGTCGGTTATCAGTTCAATTCCGGCGATCTTCTTCCCGTGCCAAGCGGCCATCGCATTGCGATCACCGCGAAGCAAGCGATTGATTGCAGCTTTGTAGTGTGCGAACTCACTCGCTGCTTTCGATCCTCGAACGGTTATGTCCCTTGGACCATCAGCGCCCGGAACCTGTAGGTAGCGAACGAGTCGGTCGCTTTTCGTCGCTCGAATGCGTCCGCCTGGACGATCTTGCACGAGGGCTGACCCTGCATATCTCTTGATGCTTCGACGCGTAACACCATTTTCACGGGCCGCCCTTGAGAGGCTGTCACCTCGTCGCATGGCTGAGAGCGCCTTGAGAGCCCGCTCGCGAGCGGCACTGCTTGGCTGTCGGGGTGCTTTGCGGGCCCCCTTTTCCGACTTGCTGCCCAGTCGCCGTTTGTTCTGAGTTTTCGAGCGCGCCATACTTGCTCTCCCTTTCGAGCGCAGTCTGGCACGGCGAATTTTGTGTTTTGGAAAGGGCCAAACATTTTGGTGCGATCAGCGGATGTTTTTCACGAAATCGGGTAGACTTTTGGTGCGATAGCGGTTACGCGTATGTCCGAATACTTGCCTTTTTAGGGGTGGCGCGGGACTTGACAGCTTTTTTGCCTGATGAGGAAAAACAAGAAAAACTCGAAGAAAAGCAAGAAGAGCGGGATAAAGCTCGGCAGACCGGAAGAACTCAAGATCGAAGATCTTCCCAAGAGATTCAGAGACATGAAGTCTTTCCTTCAGAACTATTGGGGGCGCGTTGGATTGGGATTGAAGAGGGCACGGAAACCGGAGGATGTAAGGGTCGTCTTGACCCAAGTTCCGGGAATCGAGTGGATGGCGCCCTTTAGAGGTCACGCAATCTGCTTAATTGCGCCAAACGCGTTAGAAGTGACTCCGAACGAGCTTCGCACCTCAAGGCGCAAGCACAAATCTGCCGAAGCCTTGGAACAGCGCTGTTGGACTGAATACCATGAGGCGACTCCGAAGGCTCAACAAGCGGCTACTGCGTTCCAGCAAGCGATATCGCAATTCGGAGGTGCCCTCGATAGGTTTGAATTTTTCTTTGTAGTTAGCCTTGTCGCGGACACGTTGAAGGTAAAAGAACTGACAACAATAGTTCCCAACTGTTGGAATGCCGTCGTGAAGGCACAAAGAGACAAGGGGACACTGAAAGACGCACTGAATGCTCAGGAGGCATGGTTCTCTCGAAACGAGGTGGCAAAGTTTGCTAGAAATCATCGCTATAGCAAGAGTTTGCTCAACTTCGCCAGAGCAATGGCGGGAGTCCCTGAATGGGGATGGTTTCATTCCCGTCGTACCTGCGAGACGATCCAAGACAACTCCAGTCCGACATCTCCTCACAAGGTCTTCGAACTACTGGAAACTGTGATTCGCAAAACGAAGCCCCTCAGCCTGTCAAGGGTGGAGAAAAGATTCCGAGAAGAGCTCTTAGGGCCGGGTGCCGATCCCATGCTAAAGGGCTATGTCGCTCCCCAATGGGACTACCTGGAGGAGGCAATCCGCTTCTGCAAAGGGAAAGAGTTCAAACGATCAGAGCTGCCATTCAAAATTATGGATCGATTTATCTATCACACCGAAAGAGGGAAAAGTACAATAGATATCGAGCTGGCAAAGCGAAATGAACTGCGATAGCTAGCGCAAAAGAAACGGGCCTGCCGACTGTTGGAAGCAGCCGACAAGCCCTAACCACCGTCGGAGGTATAGCTCCAATGGCAGCTTCAGGCACGCTACCGCAAGCAGTCTGTTCCCGCAAATCTGCAATTGGAAAGAGTGGCGTTCTCGCGCTCTCCGGTTTTGGAATCAAAGTTCGAATGCAATGTGGCCACCTCGAAATCGAGGATGGCATCGGCCCGGACCGGCGCAGAATCAGACTCGCTCGCGTGGGTCACGGTCTGAAAAGGCTCGTCATTATCGGATCAGATGGGTTTATTTCTCTGGCCGCTTTACAGTGGTTAGCAGATCAGGACGCCAGCTTCCTAATGCTCCAGACAGATGGAACTGTGCTGGCAAGCACTGGTCCGGTCCGACCGTCCGAGGCGAAGCTGCGACGTGCGCAGGCTCTCGCGCACACGTCCGGGGCAGCGTTAAGGATCACGCGAGAGCTGATCAGCCGAAAGCTTGATGGACAGGGTCACGTTGCGCGTGACAAGCTCTTGGACAAATCTACCGCTGACACAATTGCTCGATTTAAGTCGGAACTGCCACTAGCTGACAGCATCAGCTCAATCCGGCTAATCGAATCTCAGGCTGCACGCGCGTACTGGTCAGCATGGGGTACGCTGCCGATCAGTTTCCCAAAGAGTGATCTACCTCGAATCCCCGATCATTGGCGTAGCTTCGGAGCACGAGTGTCGCCTCTTACGGGATCGCCTCGACTAGCTGCAAATCCGCCAAATGCCGTCCTGAATTACCTCTACTCAATACTTGAGTCTGAAGCTAGGCTCGCTGCTGCTGCCTTAGGGCTTGACCCAGGCCTAGGTGTCTTGCACGTTGACACGTCCGCTCGCGACAGCTTGGCGTGCGATCTCATGGAGCCCGTTCGTTCGCATGTTGACACTTATCTGCTCGATTGGATTACCCGACAACCACTGAGGCGAGAGTGGTTTTCAGAGCAAGGCGACGGAAACTGTCGGCTGACAGCATCGTTCGCAGCTCGTCTCTGCGAAACTGCTCCGACTTGGCAACGGGCTGTGGCTCCGATTGCAGAATGGGTCGCCCACGCGTTTTGGTCAACCATACGAAAACCTGACACGCCCCTCGCTACGAGGCTGACCCAAAGCAACAAACGTGAAGCGAAAGGGAGGACGAACTCATCACCACGTCCCGCCGCTCAGCCGCAGAACATCTGCCTAGGATGCGGGAAGGACGTGGCGAGTGGCAGTAAGCATTGCGCCGTCTGTGCGGCTGAGGTCTCGCGAACGAAGATGGCGGAAATTGCGAATCAAGGTCGGATTGCTTCCAAAACTCCGGAATCCAGAGCACGGCTAGCGGCAACGCAGCGGCTTCAGGCAGCTGCGCGTCGCAACTGGAATCCTCGCAGCCAGCCGGACTGGCTTACAGATGACTTCTACAAAGACCAGATTCAACCTAAGCTAATGAAGGCCACGCTTTCTCAGATCGCATCCGCGATTGACGTGTCTATTCTGTATGCGTCCGACCTTCGGCGAGGAAGAAGAAGACCGCACCCGAGGCACTGGCGAGCACTGGCGAAGCTGCTAGATGTCGCACGTGCTCTGGAAGGCTGAGCCTGTTCCCGACTATGGGCGGGGTGATGGCATCCGATTTTCCTGGATCTTTTTGATGGTGTAGAGTAATCTTGCTCTTGCCCGATGCCTCCACAAAAGCAGGAACGCAAACAGTTAGCAATCGTCGGTCCGAAAGCGGCAGATCAAGTTTTCGTGACTGCTGACCCAGCGGAATTCGTGAAGCGGGATGCCGACTATGCTCTTTTCCACGGTCGCTGTGAAAATGTTCTCGGTGCCCTTCCTGAGAAACCCCTTTTTGATCTGATCGTTACCTCTCCACCCTACAACATCGGGAAACCCTACGAACAAAAGGTTGAATTGCAGCAATACAAGACTGGCCAGAAGAAGGTCATAACTGAGCTCGTAAAGCGAATGAAGCCGACTGGGAGCCTGTGCTGGCAGGTCGGCAACTACGTCGTGAGCAGCAAGAATAACCGGGGCAGCGTGTATCCGCTTGATATCCTCTTCCATCCGATCTTTGAAGACTTGGGATTAGTGTTGCGCAACCGTATTGTTTGGCGATTTGGGCACGGACTGCATTGCAAACATCGGTTCAGTGGCCGATATGAAGTGATCCTTTGGTATACGAAAGCAAATGAGTACCATTTCGATCTGGACGCCGTTCGTATCAAGTCCAAGTATCCCGGAAAGCGTCACTACAAAGGTCCCCGAGCAGGCAAGCTTTCGAGCAACCCGAATGGCAAGAATCCTGAAGATGTTTGGGAAGCATCCTGCGATGAGATGTACACAGGCTGGGAGAATTTGTGGGACGGATTCTGGGATATTCCCAACGTGAAGAGCAACCACGTCGAAAAGCATTCCCATCCGTGTCAGTTTCCCGTCGGCCTGGTGGAAAGGCTCGTGAAGGCTTTGACTCCTGCGAATGGCCTCGTGTTCGATCCCTATGCTGGTGCCGCATCAGCGGGTGTGGCTGCGGTCATAAACCGGAGGAAGTTTTGGGGAGCGGAAGTTGTAAGCGAGTATGTCCGAATTGGACAGCAGTGGCTCACTGACGCCCTTACCGGAAAGGCGAAATATCGCCCCCACGACAAGCCTATCTACGACCACACTAAGTCGCCGTTATCCAGGGTCCCGGAAGACTCTGGACCACTGCTCAAGTTTGGCCAAGATTGAACCCTACCACTTAACAATCCAGCCCCGTCTGGGCTAATCTTGTGGGGCATGCAAACTGCCCAGACTCATTCTCATCGGCGAGCCGAAGAGGAGTTATCCGACAAAGGGTTGCTGCAGGAAATTCTTCAACTTCCCGATGCTTCGCTGATTGGGGTTGCTCCCGGCTCTTCCCCAGACATCAAGACACACTTCGATTCACGAATGGCGGAGTTGGGATGGGCACACGAGCCGCGTGTTCACCCTGACTTCAATCCGACCATCAACGGGATGAAACAGCGGGTTGGTCTGACGGTCCAAACCGGAAATATCACGCGCGCGTTCTATGACCTGCTGAAATTTCAGGCAATGTACTTGCATGACCGCATTGACGTTGCCGTTCTTATCGTGCCCACTGCTGCGGCAGCTTCTACCTTGGGCAGCAATATTGCCAATTTCGCGAGGGTTACGGAGGAGTTGGACGAGTTGTTCTTTCACATCGTAACGGTGCCAGTGCTCATTGTTAGCTTCGAATAGGAGATGCCCGTGACGTTCCAAGTCAGAGTGACAGATCAGAAAGACCGTATCGCAACAATTACCGAGGAAATTAAGAGCCCAGATTCTCACGAGACTGTCGTGTTTCGTGATCAGCCCGTGCAGCTTCCGGTCGTTCGGCTACCGATCGAGATGCTCCTGTATCGCATGGAGAATGGTCGCACGGGAAAGGCTCAAGAAGAATACATTCGCAGGAACAAGCTCGACGAAAACTACTTTGTTTCCGGTGAAGAAGACGAGGGAGTTCAAAAAGTGCAGCACACGATATTGCTTGAAATCGCCAAGGACCCCCGAGCCGATATTTACGCGGAACTCAAGTACAAAACGGTGCAAAGTCAGAACTTGCTAATCACACACTCGGGCGTCGTTGTGAACGGAAACAGACGTTTGGTTGCTATGCGGGATTTGCTTGATAGCGAGGGCACGAAATTCAGTAAGTTCGGCTTCGTAAATGTGACAGTGTTGCCCAGTAACGCGACCTTTCCTGATTTGGAAGAGATTGAATCGGAACTCCAAGAAATACCTGAAACGAAGCTGGAATACGACTGGATATCGCGAAAGTTAAAGCTCCGCCGTCGCCGTGACCACCATAAGATTCCGCCGGATAAGCTGAGAAAGATGTACCGATTCAAGAGTCAGAAAGACATCAATCGGGAAATCGAGCAGCTTGAGTTGGCTGAAGACTATCTTGAGCGATATCTGAAACGGCCACACGAATACGAAGCGGTTGAAAAGAGCGAGCAGATGTTCAAGCAACTGCAGCAGGCTTTGGAGGATAAGTCTGGCGAACTTGAGGAGCTTAGTCGGTTGATCGCTTACCCGTTGGTTAAGGAAGCACGTGGGTTACAGGACCGCGCCTATCAGTTTCGCTTCGCGTTTGGTGAAGATGCAGAGGAAGTCTTGCGGCGTCTGGCAGAGGAGGAAAAGATTTCAGTTACGCCGACCGCGAGCACAGACGCGGATGCGTCGGATGACACCGACGATCCACTTAGTGGCGTAACAGAAGAAACCACTCAACAGTACTCGGCTCTGAAACCAATTATCCTCGATGTCCAGAAAAGCAAGGAGCGTGCGCAACAGATCGCCCGCATCACTGCGCAGATTCAACAGGAAAAACAAGAAGGCGGTCGCAAAATGCTGGCCCTCCGCAATGCGGAGTCTGCTAATTCTCTGCTCCACGATATCGAACTGAATGGTGCCGATCCATCCACGTTCCCAAAGATTCGGGCACAGCTCGAAAGTTGTGTAGCTCGGGCGCAAGAAATAATTTCCAAGATTCCTTCCGCAAAGGCTTAGTGACGGCCAACGCATGACCATAAAGCTGGAATATCTCGAACGAGAACAGAAGGGCAGGATCACGGCCAGTCCAGAACTGGATCAATCCGTCTGGGCTCGGATCACGGGCCTCGCGTCGCGAGTGCAGCCCGACATACCGATAAGTGGTCGTATTGTGGAACTTGATTGGAGTGCGCTGCTGTCCATGGTAGCCCGCCTCGCTGATATGCGAAAGCCGTTTGGATTTCGCATTGAGTATTCGGAAGCAGCGCGCGAGCAGCTACGAAGGTTTCGCGAAGAATATGTTGCTTTACGAGAGCGCCACCCTCTACCGAACCTCTCAGAACAAACTGTGCAAGAGCAACTCGCGTTACTCGGGTTTGGGAGAGAACTCAAGGATCACCAGCGCAGGGATGTCGTGCTCATGGCTGCCCAACGTAATGGTGCCAACTTCTCTGTGCCGGGTGCCGGAAAAACAACGGTGGCGCTCGCCGTCAATCTTCTAACGAACAAGGACGCGCATCTTCTGGTCGTCGCTCCGAAGAATGCCTTCGCTGCATGGGACGATGTGATCGCAGAAAGTTTGACTCGACCAGAAGCGGATACGACAACGTTTGTGCGGTTAGAAGAAGGAATTGATGGTGTACGGGATGCCCTCAGACGCGAGCCTCAACGTGCCATCATTTCCTACGATCAGCTCATCCGGGTGCCCGAGCCGATAGCTGATTTCATGCGCTCGCATCGAGTCCACCTAATTGTAGACGAGAGCCACAAGATGAAAGCGGGCGGTTATTCTCAGCGAGGTGCCGCCCTTCTCTCCATTGCCCATTTGCCAATTCGCCGAGACATCCTGAGTGGAACCCCGATGCCTAACGCGCTATTAGATATTGTGCCGCAGGTAGATTTCTTATGGCCCGGACAGGGACTCGGACGTCAGATCGCCACAGCGGACAATCCCGCGCAGATACTGAGACCGCTCTATGTGCGGACGAGAAAAAGCGAACTGGCTCTTCCTCCAGTGGTAAAGCAGCATCACCCAGTGGCGATGTCTGATCCACAACTCGCGTTCTACAGCCTGGTTCGCGACGCGATATTGCAGAGGCTTGCAGGCGTTTCCGCGAATGCCAACATCGACCTCAGCGCAGCTCGTACTGCAGTCGTAAGACTTTTGCAAATTTCATCGAATCCTATCCTCGCGGTGCGAGCAATGACCTCGCAGCAGTTGGATAATTTCTTGCACAACGATGACACTCTGGAAGCAATTTTCACAAGAATAGTTACGGAGCGCGATTCGCCGAAACTGTTAGCTGCGGTAAGCTTGGCTCGTGAGATTCTCGCGAATGATCAAACAGCGCGTGTTGTCATGTGGAGCATGTTTAAAGAAAACGTGGAGCGGCTCACTGGTCTGCTTTCCGAATTCGGTGCAACCTATATACACGGCGATATTCCTGTGGGTGACCCTCACAACCCTAACACGCGGGAGGGTCGCATTCGTGCATTCCATTCTGAGAACCTTAAGTGCCGAGTTCTGGTAGCCAACCCTGCAGCTTGTGCTGAAGGAATCAGCCTGCATCGCGTCTGTCACCATGCAATCTATGTAGATCGCAGCTACAACGCCGCCCATTTTCTGCAGAGCGTAGATCGAATTCACCGTTTGGGGCTGTCCCCTGAGACCCTCACCTATGTGCATGTCATGGAATCAGTTGCTCCAGGAGTCGTTGGCGCGATTGATTATTCCGTTCGGCGAAGACTCATAGACAAGCTGAACATGATGGCGACTGCGCTGGAAGACATTGACCTTCGTCAGCTTGCGCTAGATGAGCAGGAAGGAGACGAACCAATTGACTACGACATCACTCTAGATGACATAGTCGATCTCATCAGCGAGCTGTCTGGCACTGCGCCTGAACCGGGTGAGGAACTGGTTTGAAGCCCGATCTGTTCTTCCGCATCAGTGTGATCGACGCCGGGTTGAATCTGAAGCAGCACCTCGAAACCTACCCAGACATATCGATCACGGATGCTGTGAGGCAACTTCGCAACGGTCCAGTGTTTCGGAGCTCACTAGACTACGAGACTGCCGCTGCCATCTGTGAAGAGCACGGTATGTCTCCATTTTGCCTATCGCCTGTTCGAACGGAAGAACTGCGTCAAACGCTATTCAGATTGGCCGTTCGCCTCCAGCCATTTTGGGCAAAGATGTCGTTCTTGGGGCGAGATCGAGTGCGTGCGGTACTATCAGACGGCTCGACACAGTGTCTAAGGTATGCAGGTTTGCTTGGGCCAATTGACGAGTCGGTACGGCAGTGGTGGGATGAATTAGCTGCACACTTTCGGGCGGAACAATCCCAGAAACTATTAGAGATCGGACGACGCGGAGAGCAACTCTCCTTTCAGTTGGAAACGGAGACTCTCCAGAGGCTGGGCATTTCAGAAGTTCCGGTCTGGATATCGATTGAAGACAACACGGCTGGCTACGACATCCTCTCTCATCGACGGACTGAAACAGGTGGCCTCTCCAAGCTATTCATCGAAGCAAAAGCAACGACGACTACAGAATATGCCTTCATCCTGACTCGCCATGAATGGGATGTAGCAGCCGGAGTAGGAAACAATTTTCGTTTCCATTTTTGGTACCTGCCAGCGACTGCTGTATGGATCGCGACTGTCGAGGAGGTTGCAATCCATATCCCCACTGATCACGGATCGGGTCTGTGGGATACGGTTAGATTAGACCTCCGAAACCGTCGCTTCGATCCAGTGGCATTTCGCTCGTTCGTGCTCACGCAGCGCCATTAGCGCGTTCGTGGTGAGCTGTCTGCCCTTCGCAGCGTAGCACCGCGCGCGGGCGGGCGGGGGGCGGGCCAGAACCCAACCCCAACCCCAACCCCCGGCAGCTCGTTGGGCGGGGGGAGGGAGCATTTTGCCGTCTGTATATACCACCCCGTGTCTAGTTTGACCCTCCGCTGGCAAGCCCTTAAACTGATGTAAGTTCTCCGCTTAGTTGTGGCCATCCTTGCGGGAGGGATTCCTGAGTCGTTTCCTGGGTTACGGATTTCGAGTTTTTCTTCGAGCTGGGCTTCTGGGCGGGTTTCGAGGCCTGACGGTGGCGGCCTTGTTCGGGCTGCTGGCGCCGTTGTGCGCGGCGGACAACAATAATCGGATCACGCTGGACACAAACGAGACGTTGTTCGCCGTGCTGACGGCGATGAATACCTGTGGTTATAACGTCGATCTGACGGTTTCGGATGCGCAGCGGCTCAACATCCGGGCCGAAGTGGAAAGAAATCTCCGCAACTCGGCGGATGCTCAGACCGCCATGAACGCGATGTGCGAATGGTATCTGGGCCACCAGGCGAAGGATCCGGCACATGATCTTTCGCAGTACGTTTCGCTGGCACTATACCTGCAAGGGCCTCCGCACTTTCTTCCCCGAGGCAAGGAGGAAGACCTGCCCCCGGACGCGGCCCCGCTGGCGCCCTTCGGAGCCCTACTGGAGCAGTTCTACGACAAGGCCCAACTGCACATGATTTGGGAGCGGCACCGGGCAAACTATGCCGCGCTGGTGGAGCGCTATCACGTGCCGCTGGCGAAGATGGTGTTCGACACGGATATCTACCTGAAACTGCAGTCGGGCGGATATCTGGGGCGCGCGTTCACGATTTACCTGGAGTTCATGGGCGATCCCAATGAGGCCAACGCCCGCAATTACGGCAGCGATTACTACGTGGTATTGTTTCCATCGCCGGATCCGAATTCGGTCGATCCGCTGAAGATGCCGCAGATTCGGCACACTTATCTGCATTATCTGTTGGATCCGATGGCGGAAAAACACTTCACCTCGATCAAGCGGCTCGATCCGCTGCTGCAATCGGTGAAGCGGGCGCCGCTCGAAGAAAACTTCAAGCGCGACATCTCGCTACTGGTCACGGAGTGCCTGGTGCGGGCCATTGAGATTCGCACGACCGGTACGAAACAAACCGCGGAGGCCATGCGTCTGCAGGCCGTGGATGACGCGGTGAAGCAAGGGTACATCCTGACGAAATATTTCTACACTTCACTGCTGGCGTTCGAAAAAGATCCGGCGGGACTGCGCAGCGCCTATTCGGACATGCTGAATAATATTGACGTCCGGGCGCAGGAGAAGGCGGCGAACGAAGTCCAGTTTGCCCAGGTCACAGCGCCGGAATTGGTGCAACTGTCGCGCATGGAAGACCGCCGGATGCTGGTGACGGCCGAGAAGCGGCTGGCGGCGAATGATCCCAAGGGAGCGCAGGACCTGGCACAACAGGCATTGGACCGGAAGATTGGGGATCAGGGGCGGGCTCTGTTTATTCTGGCGCAGGTGGCGGTCGCCAACAAGAATCGGGAAGGGGCGCTGGAAAATTTCCAGAAGGCGATCCAGGCGACCAAAGATCCCAAGGTGGTGGCGTGGTCGCACGTATACCTGGGAAGGATTTTGGATATGAAAGAGGACCGCGAGGCGGCGATGAATGAATACCGCGCGGCCTTGACGGTGGGGGCGGAGCTGCCGGAAGTAAAGGCGGCGGCGGAGCGCGGACTGCAACAGGCGTACGAGCCTCCGGCGAAGCCGCAATAGAGCTGTGAGCTACCAGCTGTCAGCTATCAGTAAAACCTGCAGAGGCTTCGGGTCACTACGATAAAATGCACGTTTGCTGTCCTTGCGGGTTGATTCGAAATCGGAAGTGCTGGAGTTTGAGGAGAAGGCATGAAGCGAGCAGCGATTGTTATCCCAGTTCTGGGCGCAATGCTCGGAATGTGTACTGGGAGTTTCGGGCAGGACAGTTCCAAGCCGGCAGCGCAGAACCCGCCGGCGGCGCAGGCTACGCCACCCGCACAAGCTGCGGGACAAGCGGCTGGACAAGCTGCACCAGCGGGGAAGCGTCCACCCAAGGTCAACAGTCAAGAGGAATTCGCGGCTTACAAGGCGGCAGCGGCGTTAACGGATGCGGCTGCGGTGGAAAAAGCGGCGGACGACTTCGCTGCGAAATATCCTGATAGCGAGTTGCGGCCGTTGCTCTATCGCTCGGCGATGCAACGCTATCAAATGGCCAACAACGCGGACAAGATGCTGGAGATGGGCAAGAATATCCTGGCCATTGATCCCGACGACCCAGAGGCGCTGGTCGCCACTGCGCAGGTACTGGCGGAACGGACGCGCGATACCGATCTGGATCGGGACCAGCGTCTTGCCGAAGCGCGAAAAGATGCGGAGCGCTCGCTGTCGACGGTTGAGACTGACATTCCGACTTCAGGTTATCCGCCGGAGCAGTTGGCTTCCTACAAAGGTTACTTGCGGTCGGAGGCGTATGCCGTTTTGGGGAAACTGTCGTCCGACGCCAAGAACTGGCCAGACGCGGAGTCGGAACTGAGGAAATCGATTGACGCATTTCCGCAGCAGGTGGACTCGATCGCGGTACTGCGGCTGGCGGTCGCTCTCGACATGCAGAATAAGATTCCGGAGGCCTTGAAATATGCCGATCAAGCGGTGGAACTGACTAAGGACCGGCCAGACTCAGGAGCAGGCAAAGCGGCGCGCGATGAAAAAGATCGGCTGACCAAGTTGAATGTGGGCGCGGCTCCGGGACCGGCGCAGACAGCGACGCCTCCCAAAAATTAATTTGCGCACGACGCGCTTGTTTGTGTCCGTCAGGCCGGCATGAAGGAACGGGAAATCACGGCGCTGGAAGAAGGGCTGGGCTACCATTTCCGGCGGCGGGCCGTGATTGAGCAAGCGGTCACGCACAGCTCACAGGCGCGTGAACAGGAATCGCAACAAGCGGGTGAGAGCAAATACAAAGTCAGCGACAACGAGCAGTTGGAGTTTCTCGGAGATGCGGTACTGCAGTTGGTGACCAGCGAAGAACTGTTTCAGCGCTTCCCGCATTTTCGCGAAGGTGAGCTTTCGAAACTGCGGGCGCACCTGGTAAGCGAGCGGCATCTAATCCGAGTGGCGCAGCAACTGGAATTAGGCCACTATCTTCGGCTGGGCCGGGGCGAAGAAAAGAGCGGAGGACGGAGCAAGACCGCTGTGTTGGTGGATGCGCTGGAGGCAATTCTAGCGGCAATTTATCTGGATGGCGGGCTGGAAGTGGCGCGAGCTTTTGTTCTGCGCAGCGTGATTGCGCCAGAACTGGAGCGCATGGAGCGCGCAGGCGGCACGCTGCCGGTGACGGATTTTAAATCCGCATTGCAGGAAGCGGTGCAGAGCCTGGGTTTGCCGCAACCCACTTACGTGCTGGTGGAGCAGGCGGGTCCGGAACATAGCAAGACGTTTACGGTGGAGGCCCGTCTACACACCAAGAACGGCAAGGATGGAGAATTTGTAGGACGGGCTCAGGGCTCGACCAAGAAGACCGCCGAGCAGGATGCTGCGCGACAGGTGCTGACCTTTTTGGCGTCCCGCTCGAAAGCTGGAGAAGCGACGCTGGCGGCGCGGGCCGAACAACCCAGGAACTCGCAGCCGATTAATAAATAGCGGATCGATAGACGGCCGATCAGTAAATCGCCGACAAGTGGTCCGCGGAGTAAGTAGATTTCATGGATTTGTCAAACCAGCCTGTTGTTTCCCCAGAGCGCCCTCTGATTGCGCCTGATGAACCTATCGCTCCGCCAAGTGTTCCCGTCGTTTCGCCGGCGAGCGTGCCGGTTGCCGCGCCTCGGCGCCGCGTGGTGACTAACCTGGGCACCGACGTGATCAGCTCCACGCAGTCTTTACTGGGGACGGTCGTGATCGCGATATTCGTGATCACCTTCATTGTGCAGGCCTTCCAGATTCCTTCGGAATCCATGGAGAATACGCTGTTGGTCGGCGATTACCTCTTGGTGAATAAGCTCTGTTACGGCGGCCATGGATTGGGTGATCATGTGATGCCGTATGAGAAGATCGCGCGCGGGGACATCATCGTTTTCCACTATCCGGTCGATCCCACGCAGCATTTCGTGAAGCGCGTGATCGGAGTGCCGGGAGACCATCTGCGCATGATCAGCAAGCGACTGTGGATCAATGGCAAGCTTCTGGACGAACCTTACGTGCGATTTCTGGAACCGCCGAATAATGCGTTCCGCGATAATTTTCCGCGCACCGATATTCCGGCCTTTGGGTTGGAAGGCAAGTGGTGGTTGGAGATGCGGAAACTCGTGGAGGACGGCCAGTTGATCGTTCCACAGGGGCACTACTTTGTGCTGGGTGACAACCGCGACGACAGCCAGGACAGCCGCTATTGGGGCTTCGTGCCGCGGGAAAACATTATCGGTAAACCGCTGGTCATTTACTGGTCGGTGGACAACTGGGACCGGAATCCATCGGGCTCGGTCGAAGGCAGGCTGTATCACCTGGCATACGCCATCACTCACTTCTTTCAACTCACGCGCTGGAACCGCACCCTCCGGCTGGTACACTAAATAATTCCATTAGCGGGCGAATTCGGCCCGATCCTAAATCTCAGTTCAGCTCGAAAGTCAAAGTGATTACAGAAAAAAAATTGGCGAAGAAAGAAAAAGAAATTGCCGTAGAAGACCGCGCGGCGAGAGACAAAGAGCAAGAGCGAGAGGAAGAGAAAGACAAGCCCAAGGAATCGACCGTGGAGTTTCTCTCCTCGCTGGCCGCGGTATTGGTGACCGGGCTGTTTATCATAACGTTTGTGGTGCAGGCGTTTGAGATTCCCTCGAGTTCGATGGAGAACACGCTGCTCATCGGCGATCACGTTTTCGTGAACCGCATCCAGTTTGCCCCCAGGAGTTCGTGGGTAGGGCCGCTGCTTCCTTATCGCGACGTGCGTTTTCGGGATATTGTGGTATTTCTGTCGCCCGCGGAGCCCGGACTTTATGTAGTGAAAAGAATCATTGGGGTTCCTGGGGATCGAATCCATCTCCGCAACGGCGTGGTGTATCGCAACGGCGAGGCCCTCGATGAACCGTACGTTTTGCATGACCCGCTGGAAACAACAACGGTCGATCCTTATCGCAATAATTTCCCGGCGGTTCCGCCCACGGATGATCCAAATGTCTATCCCAATTGGATGGTGGATTCGGCGTCGTATATTCACGGCGACGACATTGTGGTTCCTCCTGACCATTACTTCGCCATGGGAGATCACCGCCGCGTAAGTCTAGACAGCCGCTACTGGGGATTTATTCCAAAGCAAAATATTATCGGGCGGCCCATGTTTATTTACTGGTCGTTTGAAACGCCGGACGATCAATATCGCAAGACGGCTTGGAGCGATCGCATTCTGTTTCTGGGCAAAGTTGCCCTGCACTTCTTCGACGAGACGCGGTGGAAGCGCACGCTCAATTTTGTGAAATAAAGTAACGACGAGGCTCCTCAAGACTTTTCAGTAAGGGCGCGGTGAAGCTCTCCTCCTCCAAGCGGCGAACGATTGTGGCGGCAGCATTGATCCTGCTGGCGCTTTTTCTGCTTCGCCCCGGCGGTTCCCGCTTGAAGTCGCGGATTACTTTCTCCATCAGCGCAGCACTAGGCCGCCCCGTGGACATTGGTTCAGTTCATCTGCGGCTGCTGCCGTGGCCGGGATTCGATCTCCAGAACCTGGTGGTATACGACGATCCCGCGTTCGGCGCCGAACCTATGCTGAGGGCCAGCGAGGTAACGGCCGCACTTCGGCTGACTTCTCTGTTGCGCGGACGCTTGGAAATCGCGCGCCTGGATCTGACCGAGCCGAGTCTGAATCTGGTGCAGGCCGATAGCGGACGTTGGAACCTGGAAGCGCTGCTCGAACGCACGGCCCATACTCCACTGGCCCCGACGGGAAAAGCGAAGTCGGAGGCGCGTCCGGGGTTTCCCTACATTGAAGCGTCATCAGCGCGCATCAATTTCAAAAGCGGTACCGAGAAAAAACCCTATGCCCTGACCAATGCGGATTTTTCTTTGTGGCAGGACTCGGAAAACAGCTGGGGCGTACGCTTGAAAGCGCAGCCGTTTCGTACCGACTTGAATTTGAACGACATCGGCCTGCTCCAGGTGAGCGGAACCTGGCAGCGCGCGGACGCTGTGCGCAATACTCCGCTGCACCTGAGCCTGGAATGGAGCCGCGCGCAACTCGGCCAGTTCACGAAATTGTTCACCGGCAATGACCAGGGCTGGAGAGGAGAACTTCTGCTCGATGTGACGCTCGTGGGAACTCCGGCTGAACTGCAGATTATCAGCAACACCTCGATTCAGGATTTTCGGCGCTACGACATTGCGGCCGGGAAGGCGCTGCGTCTCGCGGCCCACTGCGACGGCGAATACAGTTCGCTCGATCACGCGTTCCACGGACTTCTATGCAGCTCTCCGGTGGGCGCCGGATCGATCACATTGAAGGGCGACATCGGCCTCCCGGGGAGTCACAACTACAGACTCCTGCTCACCGCGGAAGACGTGCCCGTGAGCGCGGCCATGATGCTGGCGCAGAGAGCAAAGAGCAATCTGCCCGAGGATCTGGTTGCGGGTGGAACCATGCGCGGAACGTTCCGAATCGACGAGAACGCCGGGACCGCAACGCGTCAATTCGGCGGACGAGGAGAGATTGCCGGCTTTCGTCTGGCCTCGGCCACCAATAAGGCCGACATCGTTGCGGAGACAGTTCCCTTTCTGTTAACGGCCGGTGATTCGCCGGAGAGCGCCGGCCGGCGGCCGGGTCGTAAGGATTTGACCGCGATGCGGTTTCCGGAAGGTGCACGCTTGGAGTTTGGGCCCTTTCCGGTTGGAGTGGGGCGCGTGGTGCCAGCAACGGCTCGAGGATGGGTCAACCGCAGCGGATACAACATTTCGTTGACGGGAGAAGTTGTCGTTCCCAAGGCTCTGCGCGTGGCGCGAATCGTGGGGCTTACTGCACTGCAGTCGGCGACCACGGAAGGCACGGCGCAGGTTGATCTGCAAATCGCCGGATCGTGGGCGGGGCGCGGCAATGGCATCGCATCTGGATTCTCCGCCCCGCAAGTGACTGGGACGGCGAAGTTGCACAATGTGCGCATCACGCTGCGCGACGTCGGCGGTCCCATCGAAATTTCGTCGGCGGACATGCAACTTTTGCCCGACGAGGTCCGCGTCGCGAACCTGAACGCGACCGCAGCAGATACATCTTGGACCGGTTCGCTCACCATGCCGCGCGGTTGCGGAACTCCCGGCGCATGTCAGGTGCACTTCATTCTGAATGCAAATCAGATCGCACTCGGCGATTTAAAAGAGTGGGTCAACCCTAGTCCCGAGGAACGGCCTTGGTATCAATTGGGCCAGTCGAACGCGAACACAGGGCCGTCCTTCCTGGCGAATTTGCGGGCATCCGGAGAATTGACGGCGGATCGCCTGCAGATGCAAAGCCTGGACGCTACGGGAGTTTCGGCCAATGTAAGTCTCGATGGCGGTAAATTGCAGGTGTCAGAGTTGACTGCGGATTTTCTAGGCGGCCAGCATCGCGGCGCTTGGCAGGCAGACTTCAGCGTAAAGCCGGCAGTCTGCAAAGGCAGCGGACGTCTAACCGCAATATCCCTGGCAGAACTGGCGGATGCCATGAAAGATGGCTGGATCACCGGAACTGCGAACACGAGTTACGAAATAAAGGGGCCCTGCCCGACGGAATTCTGGACGTCATTCTGGACCTCAGCCGAGGGCACTTTGCAGTTCGATATGTGGGATGGCGCTATGCCGCACCTCTCGCTTGCGGACGATGCCGAGCATCTCGGAGTTACGCGTCTTGACGGTCAGGCGCGTTTGCGAGCCGGGAAAATTGAGATGAAGGATGCGAAGCTGGACTCTCCGGGTGGAAAATTTCGATTGAGTGGAACAGCTTCGCTAAAAGGCGAACTTGATTTCAAGCTGGCCAGAACGCCGAATGCGGCTTTGGTTTCCGGGTACACGATCACTGGAACTGTGACTGATCCGCGCGTGATTCGCGTAACCTCTCCCGAAACTCAAGCAAAACTGAAACCGTAGACTACCCGCCACTAAATAGGTAGGCGGTGGCGCGCAACTGGCGGTCAGCAGCCAGCATGACACATGTTAGTATCGAATCCAACGCTGCATGACACCTCAACATTTCATTCCTACAGGCGGATGTACGTCCTCCGGGCGCGTTTCCGGTTTTGTCGATCCCGCTTTTGTCGATAAATGAAACCTTCCTCAAAATCCCGCAAACGCGTGCTCAGTGGCATGCGCTCGACCGGCAAGCTGCACCTGGGCAATTATGTGGGCGCGCTGCAAAACTGGGTGCGCATGCAGGACGAATACGAATGCTTCTTCATGGTGGCCGACTGGCACGCGCTCACGACCGATTATGCCGACACGTCCCGCATAAAGGAGAATTCGCTCGAGGTCGTGCTCGACTGGTTGGCCGCCGGGCTCGATCCCGAGAAGTCTGTCATCTTCATTCAGTCGCATGTTCCGGCGCATGCCGAGTTGCATTTGCTGTTTTCCATGATCACGCCGCTGGGTTGGCTGGAACGCGTGCCTACTTATAAAGAGCAGCGGGAGAATATTAAAGATAAAGATTTGGGAACCTACGGTTTCTTGGGATATCCCGTGCTGCAGGCGGCGGACATTCTGGTTTACAAAGCTGACTGCGTTCCGGTGGGGGAAGATCAGGTGGCGCACGTGGAATTGACGCGAGAGGTCGCGCGGCGGTTCAACGGATTCTATGGTGCGACGCGTCAAGTGTTTCCTGAGCCGCAGGCGTTGCTGACTCCAGCCGCGAAGCTACCCGGCACCGACGGGCGCAAGATGTCGAAGTCGTACGGGAACACGGTGCTGCTGTCCGATCCCGAACCGGTAGTGCGACAGAAGCTGAAAACGATGGTGACCGATCCCGCGCGGGTTCGCCGGTCGGACCCAGGGAATCCCGATGTATGTCCGGTGGGCGATCTGCACAAGATCTTCACCAGTAAGGAGACGCTGGCCAGAGTGTATGAAGGTTGCCGGTCGGCTGGCATCGGCTGCATCGAGTGCAAGGGCTGGGCTGCGGATGCGCTAGTGCAGTTGCTGAACCCGATGCAGCAACGGCGCAAGAAATTCGAGGAGAATCCGCGGCTGGCTTGGGATATTCTGGAAGCGGGCACGGAGCGGGCGCGACAGGCGGCCGACGAAACTATGGCCGATGCGCGCGCCGCGATGGGAATGTCGCTGGAGTATGAAGCGTTGACGCCGAAGGATTCGAAATAGTCTTCGAAATAGAAATAGTCTATGGCAGAACAGATCAGAATCGTTTCTCGTGATGATACGGCGGCGCCCGGGTCTCCCGCGCTGATTGCGAACTCTGCCGCCAAGTCCGACAAAGCTACGACGAAAAAAGAAACGACGAAAAAAGATCCGACGAAAAAAGAAGAAAGCGATTCGCCCTTCGCGGTCGCGGTCACCGATGTTTACGAAGGTCCGCTCGACCTGCTGCTCGACCTGATCCGCAAGCAGGATATCGACATTTACGACATTCCCATCGCTCGCATCACGGCGCAGTATCTGGCCTATGTGGAAAAGATTCGCGAGCTCGATGTAAACGTGGCGGCCGAATTTATTTACATGGCCGCGGTGCTGATTCACATCAAGTCGAAGATGCTGCTGCCCCGCGATCCCGATGCGGCGGCGGAGGAGCAGGAAGATCCGCGGAACGAACTGGTCAACCGGCTACTGGAGCACGAGAAGTTCAAGTCGGCGGCGCAGATGCTTTTGCAGAAGCAGCAGATCGAAGATGCGGTGCTGTCGAATCCTTCGTTGAAGGAATTCATGGAGGCGGAAGGCACCGAGCCGGAATTTGCCGCCGATGTGATCGACCTGGTCAAGACGTTTCAACAGGTGCTGGAACGGGTGCGAACCCGTCCCGTGCTCAACGTCGATGAGGAAACGGTCACCGTGGGCCAGATGATCGATTACTTGCGTCGGCGGCTTTCGCTGGAAGACCGGCCGATCCGGCTGAAGCAACTGCTCATGCGGATTCCGTCGCGGCACTCCCTGGTGTGCATGTTCCTGGCGCTGCTGGAAATGGTACGCTTGCAGGCAATCCAGGTGCGACAGGAAAAAATGTTTGGCGAAATCGCCATCCGCAAGCACACGCACTTTGACGAGATCATGAACGAGCAGTCGGCTGTGCGCGACGACTGGAGATGAAAAAATGCAGTTGCTGGAGGCTGGCAACCGGCAACTGATTTTGATCTTATGTCCCTGAAAGCTCAACTCGAAGCCATCATTTACGCAGCGGAGACGCCTATCACGCTGGAGCAGATGACCCAGCTCGTGAAAGAAAGCGTCCTTATCGAGGGTGCGGCGGATGAAGCCGAGATGAAGTCGCGCGTGCGCTCGGCTCTGGAAGAACTGGTTGGCGAATATTCAACTCCCAGTCACGGTATTGAAGTTCGCCAGGTCGCCGGCGGATATCGCATGTCCACCAAGCCCGAACAGCATGAAGTGGTGCGGGCGTTCGCAAAGAGCCTGAAGCCGCCGATCCGCCTCTCGTTGCCGGCGCTCGAAACCCTCGCCGTCATCGCCTACAAGCAGCCCGTCACCGTACCCGAAATTAACGATATCCGCGGAGTCGATTCTGGCGGGGTGATTGGGACGCTGCTCGATCGCAAGTTGATCACGACAGCCGGACGCAAGCAGGTCATCGGGCGTCCAATTCTCTACAAGACGACCAAGGAATTCCTGATGCGATTCGGGCTGAAAGATGTGAACGAATTGCCCAGCATGGAGGAGTTCGAGAAGTTGGTAGCCGAATCGTTCCAGTCGGAGCTGATTCCCGCAGAGAGTGCAGACGAAGGGAACGATGTCCACTCCACCGAGAGTGTATCTACTGAGGATTCGCCTGCATCTGCGAGTTTGCACGAAACCGAAAAAGCGGGCTGACGCTTCAATAGACAAGGCAAAGTTTCAAGGTTTCAGGGTTTCAAGGTTGCGAAGTTCTCGATGATCGTATGGTGTTTTTCTTGAAACTTTGAAACCGTGAAACTTTGAAACCTGGCCCCACGTTGAGGAAACATTGTTTCCGCATCTGCGGACTCAGATTTCATTTATGCCGCTGGAACGCCTGCAAAAAATTATCGCTGCTGCCGGGGTGGCTTCCCGCCGCAAGGCTGAGCAACTGATCTCGTCCGGCCACGTTCAAGTGAACGGGACGGTGATCACCGAGCTCGGCAGCAAGGCCGATCCAGAAACTGATCACGTGCGGGTGAATGGAAAACTTCTTCACGGCGCACAGCGGCACGTCTATCTCCTGCTCAATAAGCCCAAGGGTTTCGTTACCACCATGAGCGATCCGGAAAAACGGCCGACGGTTATGGATCTGATTCGCGGCGTCAAAGGCCGCGTATATCCCATCGGGCGGCTGGACTATGCCAGCGAAGGCTTGCTGCTGCTGACCAACGACGGCGAACTGGCGCACAGCCTGATGAAGGCGGCCTCGCATGTGGCCAAGACTTACGTCGTCAAAGTCGCAGGCACGCCCAAGGAAGAAGCCATTGCCAGGCTGCGCGCCGGAGTTTCCATCGCTACCGACGACGGCAAGCGCGTGAAGACTGGACCAGCTCTGGTGCGCGTGGTAAAAGAAGCGGCGAACCCCTGGTATGAGATCACGCTGGTCGAGGGACGGAATCGCCAGATCCGGCGCATGTTTGAGGCGGTTGGACATCACGTGGAGAAAATCAAGCGGGTTCGCTATGGACCGCTCACGCTCGATGTACCGCCGGGAAAATTTCGATCGCTGACGTTGAGGGAAGTGGAAAAATTGAAATCCGCCAGCAAGACCAGCGTGACAGCCAGTAAGAAGCCCACATCTTAAGGCGCGGCGATCATGAGCCGATTGTCTGATCTGGTTTCGAAGCCGGCGCGCGATATGGCCGCCCATTTCCCGGCGCCCTCCCCAGGAAAAGATTCCGGGGAATCTCAGCCCGCACTCATCAAGCTCGACTCCAACGAAAATCCCTTTGGCCCATCGCCGCTGGCGATCGAGGCCATGCAGTCGGCGCTGGCTGGGGCGCATCTCTATCCCGACGACGACTGCGCAGAATTACGCCGCAAGCTGGCTGGCCATCACGCCGTGCCCACAGAACAAGTTCTGGTAACGGCGGGATCAACGGAAATGCTGGCTTTGTTGTGCCAGACCCTGCTCGCGCCCGGCCTGAACGCCGTCACCAGCGAACGATCATTCATGATTTACGGAATGGTTGTGCACGCCGCGGGAGCGCAGTTGATCCAGGCTCCAATGCGCAAGCATACGGATGAATTCGATCTGGACGCGATCCAGGCTGCCATCAACCCGGATACGCGAACCGTTTTCCTGGCGAATCCCAACAATCCAACCGGAACCATGCTCGATGCCGCGGCGGTCGACGAGTTCCTCGCGAAAGTTCCCGAACATGTAGTCGTCGTCCTCGACGAAGCCTATTACGATTTCGCGCTCTCTTTCGCGGCACAGCGGAAGGTTCAATATTCACAGTCTCTCGAATACGTGCGGCAGGGCGCGAGCGTGATCGTGCTGCGAACGTTTTCCAAGGCGCATGGGCTGGCCGGGCTGCGCGTGGGATATGGCCTGGGTCCGCCGGACCTTCTGGACTACTGTGCGCACATGCGCAATGTGTACTCAGTGGCTTCCCTGGCCCAGGTGGCGGCCCTCGCTGCGCTCGACGATCAGAACTATATTGCACGAGTCGTTTCCAACAACGCGTCCCAGGCGAAAGTTCTGACGGACGGACTTTCGGAACTGGGACATCGCGTAGTTCCCACTGCCGCAAACTTCGTTTATTGCGACGTCGGAGAAGACGCGTTGGTCGTCGCGAGTCGCCTGCGCGGCGAGGGAATCAGCGTGCGTGCGTTGAACGCATGGGGTGCGCCGAACTGCATTCGAGTGAGCATTGGCCTACCGGAGCAGAGTCAGATTTTCCTAAGCGCCATCGGTAAGATCGCCAGAATCTAGCAGCGATTCCGGCACCACTGCGGTTAGCCGCCTCAATCGAGCGCGCGCAAAGTACAGTCCCTTTGAAAGGGACGGTCAGGCGCGTGAATCGCGGCAAACCCGGAGCGAACCGATTTCTCCCTTCGAATCGAAACTTATGTATAATCCGCCGATGCAAGGCATACCGTGGAGCACAATTGCGCTCGGCTCGCTGTTGCTCATCTCGGCCTTCTCAAAAGGAGGACAGGACGTGAAATCTCCGCAACCTGAAAAATCGCAGCCGCCGGTAAAAATGGAGCAGCGCGGGCGCATCCTTGGAATCGGCGGTGTCTTCTTCAAATCCGCCAATCGTGACCAGATGCGCGAATGGTATGCGAAGCACCTTGGACTCGCTGATAAAGGCCAAGGCGCGATGCTTCCGTGGCGCGAACACGACGACCCGCAAAAAGAACACGTTACAGTTTGGACTGTTTTTCCCAACTCCACGAAGTATCTCGATCCCAGCCCTGCCCCGTTCATGATCAACTACATCGTGGACGATATGGATGCTTTGCTCGACCGCTTAAAACAAGAGGGAGTAAAGATTGACGCCAAGCGAATGGATGAATCCTACGGTCGCTTTGCCTGGATCTACGACTCGGACGGGAATAAGATTGAGCTCTGGCAGCCGCTGCCCGCAAAGCCCTAAGGGCCTCCCCGTGCCATTTTTCTTCTGAAGGCCACAGTAGAGCCACGTCATCCCCGCCGCGCTGCCTCGATGGTGGCGATGTTGATTTTTTTCATCGGCATCATTGCCTCGAAGGCACGCTTTGCCTCGCCGCCGCCAGCCGCTAGTGCCTCGGTTAGAGCGCGCGGCGTGATCTGCCAAGAGAGGCCCCAGCGGTCCTTGCACCAACCGCACTGACTTTCCGTGCCGCCGTTGCCGACGATCGCGTTCCAGTAACGGTCCGTCTCTTCCTGATTGTCCGTCGCGATCTGGAAGGAAAAGGCCTCACTGTGCTTGAACTCCGGGCCGCCATTGAGACCGAGACAAGGAATGCGCAGAACCTTGAACTCCACCGTCAGCACATCGCCCTTCTTGCCGCCCGGGTAGTCACCGGGCGCTGTGTGAACAGCGGTCACTTCGCTATTCGGAAAGGTCGCCGCGTAGAAGCGGGCCGCATCCTGTGCATCCTTGTTGAACCAGAGGCAGATCGTATTTTTCGGCTTCAACGTCATGACGTCTCGCTTCCCTCATTAATGTGATGGAGGTCAGATGAGGGCAGCAGCGTGAAAGTTGCGCCATTGCAGGCACCTAATTTTGGAGCACCGAATAACCAGAGTCCGCAAAATCTGACTCGACTGAGCTGCATTGCTTGCCGGACGGTCGTCTCTTCATTCATGCGCGACGCGCGAGCAAAGGGAGATAACGATAGAAGCCCGATGGCTGTTCGTTAGGGATGCTGGCAGGCCGCCCGGCTCAACTGCCCTGTTGTCGGCAACACGGAAGTTCCACCCAGAGACCAGACCGGAAGTCAGCCGCCAGCCGCACCGATCTTACGTAACCCCTCGGAGTAACCTCCGCTTATAGGAGTCCCACCAAACGGCCGTCTATGCCAACCGTGCATTCTGATCTGCTGAAACTAAATCACTTACCGGCGGGAACTCTTGACATCCCTTCGGAGTCTATGTTGGGTGAGAGTTACGGCTTCGCTGGCAGTGTGCCGGATTTCAGCCGTTTGGGCCGGGCAGCAGATTTTCAAGGCGCGGTAGGGTGGAAAATCCTATAATCAAGGGGACGCCGTTATGGCGGGAGCAACCACCTTGGGTGATCTGGCAAGTGCAATCGGAGCACGCTCGCACGAAGAAGCTGTGATCGTCGCGGAGCTGAAGGCCGGCTCGGAAACGGCTTATGCCTGGCTGATTGGCGAGTTTCAACAGCCGGTGTATGGGCTGGTCTACCGCATCGTGAACGACCCGGCGGACGCGGCTGATACCACGCAGGACGTCTTTCTGAAAGTGTTTCGCGGCATGAACCACTTTCATGGAGGCTCGACCCTGAAGACGTGGATCTACCGCATCGCCCTGCACGAGGCGGCAAACCGGCGGCGCTGGTGGTTCCGGCACAAGGCGCGCGAGACATCGATTGAGCCGCCCGAATCGGGCGGTCCGAGCGCGGGCGAAAACGCGATGCAGGTGGCTCTGACCGACCACGCGGATTCTCCTTTCGATAGCGTTGCGCATCACGAAGTGCAGCGCCGGGTGGAAGAAGAGTTGAGGCACGTGCCTGAACCGTATCGCACGACGCTCATTCTGCGCGATCTGGAAGGAATGTCATATGAAGAGATTGCCGAGGTGTTGGAGATTTCGCTGGGAACAGTGAAATCGCGCCTCACTCGCGGAAGGGACGCGCTGCGGCAGCGGCTGGCGCCCTACGTGCGCGAAGTTGGGAATGAACTGGGATTGACCGCTCCGATGTCGGACTGTAAAGAATCTGATCATCATCATAAAGAACATCGTAGTTCGCGGTCGCAGGTGGCTGCAGGGGGTAGAAGGATCGAGGTGATGCCATGAAGGGCACAGGGGAAATTCTTGTACTGCAGTGCCCACAGGCGAGGCGGTTGTTCTCGCCGTATTTGGATGGAGCCGTGACGGGGACGGAGATGCTCGCGCTACAGCAACACTGGTCTGATTGCGCCGCGTGCAACGACGAGTATCTGGGCTTGCGGCGGACGCAGCAACTGCTGGTAAGCATGGCCCGCCCCAAAGTGCCGTCGGATTTGGGACTGAAGTTGCGGCTGGCCATTTCGCGCGAAACGGAACAGGCCAAGCACGGCCAGATGGAAGGACTTATGGTGCGTCTGGAGAATGCTCTGCACGCATTCATGGTCCCGGCAACCGCAGGATTTCTGAGCGCGCTGATTATTTTCGGGATTGCGATGGTGTTTTTCGTGGCTCCGTCCTCCGTGGAAGCCGGAAACGACGTGCCCCTGGTCATGGTCAACACCGCGCCTCAGTTAGAGCAGAGCGCGTTTGGCATGACCCTGGACACGATCGACTCGGACTCGCTGGTGATTGAAGCTTATGTGGACGCCAACGGGCGCGTGCAGGATTACCGCATTCTTTCCGATCCGCAGGATTCCAAAGAAGTATTGCCGCAAGTAAAACGCATGCTGATCTTCACCACGTTCCGGCCAGCACTGTCCATGGGCCGTCCTACGTCGAGCCGCGCCGTGCTCTCGTTCTCGAAAATCAGCGTACGTGGCTAATCCTATAAGATTCTTCGTAGAGACGTTGCTCCGCAACGTCTCTTTTTCCCGTCGTCGATAAAGCGCGCCCTATTCATTCCGTCTTCTTCAGCGCTGCGTACTTCACCGCCAGAATCGATGTCACCGGACAGAACACTCGCGAACCATCCGAATCCGTCCAGCGGGCCCCGCTCCGGGAATCCTGCTGCATACCTTCTTTTATTTTCCGAGCAGAAGTCTCCTCAGTCTCGGATTCCTCCCCGAGCTTGGGCTCGTGGAATTCGTAGACATCCAGTCCGAACGAAGACCTTCCGTCTCCCACGGTAGAGACTTTGTGCCATCCGTCGGCCAATAGAACTTCTGAAATCTTCTCCACATCAATTTCAAGGCTCATCGTGACTTTCCTCGTCGGAACCTTTAGCCCGAGAGAAATCCTTCCCTCGCCAAACCAAAGCTAGGATGCATTTCCGCAGAAGAAAGTCAGTACGAATCAGTTCGAAAAAAGTCAATTAGGAGCCGGATGCCCCATGTCTCGCCTCTTTTGCGAGACATGGGAATCGCTCCAAAACAGTGCTTCTACTTCGCCAACGCGCCCGCCGGAACCTCCAACTTCAACTCTTGCACAATGCGCGCCAACGCCACCAGCAGGGCTTCCGATCCCTTATCCAGTCCCAAGGCCGCTTTATCCAGAAATGCGCAAGCGCCATCCTGTTGCAGACGCACCGCGTTTTTCTGCGACAGGCTGGTGAACGCCACGACCGCGATCTCCGCCGTTGCGGGATCCTTCTTCAGCGCCTTTAATACGTCCGGTCCCGTCATCTTCGGCAACAGCATGTCCAACAGGATCACGTCCGGCTTTTCTTCACGCGCGATCTTCAACGCGTCCTCTCCATCTATCGCCGTGCTTACCTGGTAACCCGCTCGCGCCAAGGCCCGCTCCGTGGCCAGCCGCAGAAACTTGCTGTCATCTACCACCAGAATCTTCGTCATTCCAGCCACATCCTCCGTCAAATCATGCCGAATCCGTCTATTGCGGATTCCGTTACCGAGACAGAGCCCGAGTTCTGATTCTGGCAACGTTCACATTGCTTATCGGCAAATTTCCGAAACGAACCAGCGGGAAACAGAACGATCAACGGGATGAGTGTTTTCTCAGACCTCGCGGCGGCAGCGCCTCCACTTTCATAGCAGCCCCGAAATCACTCTCAAGCATCGAAACAATGAGATATGTCTGATGCCAAAACCTTCCATGCCAAAAATCGAATCTTCCAGCGAACCCTTGAAAGGCTGGCAACAAATCGCCACGTTCCTCGGCCTGCCAATCTCAACCGCGCAACGCTGGGCAAAATCCGGCATGCCCGTGGCCCGCGCAGGCCGTCGCATCCAGGCTTCGCCAGAAGAACTGAATCGCTGGATGGGACGCGAGACTTCCGAACCGGTTCACATCGCCACCGAGTCGTCCGATCTGAGCGGCGAACTCCGCCGGGGTTTGTCGTACGTGAAGAAGCGCAAGCAGGCTGAACCCAAGAAGAATGCGGCATAGGTCGCGTCGCCGCCTCGATACCAAAGCAAGCGGGGCGGCTTACGCCGCCCCGAATCGAATTCAAAAGCAAGCGGGCAAGAGTGCCCGCTCCACACGGTTACGTTCCCTCGCTCCAGCCCGCCAGATATTCTTCCTGCTCCGGCGTCAGGCGGTCGATTTTGATGCCCATCGATTCCAGCTTCAGCTTGGCCACGCGTTTGTCGAGTTCGTCGGGAACTTTGTAGACCGTCTTCTCCAGCTTCTTGCTGTTTTTCACCATGTACTCGACCGAGAGCGCCTGGTCGGCGAAGCTCATATCCATCACCGACGCCGGATGGCCTTCCGCCGCAGCCAGGTTGATGAGGCGGCCTTCACCCAGAAGATTAATTTTGCGGCCGTCTTTCAGCGAATACTCTTCGACGAATGCGCGCGTAGTGCGCTTCGAAGATGACATCTTGTCGAGCGCCGGGATGTCGATCTCCACGTTGAAGTGCCCCGAGTTCGAGATGATTGCGCCGTCCTTCATCAGATCGAAGTGCTCTTTCGTCAGCACACTCTTGTTGCCGGTCACGGTGCAGAATACGTCGCCCAGTTTCGCGGCTTCGGTCATCGACATAACGCGGAAGCCATCCATCACCGCCTCAAGGGCTTTCGTCGGATCGACTTCGGTGATGATCACTTCCGCGCCGTTGCCGCGGGCGCGGCTAGCCAGTCCGCGGCCGCACCAGCCGTAACCGGCGACCACGAACTTCGAACCTGCCAGCAGGAAATTGGTGGCGCGGATGATGCCGTCGATGGTCGATTGTCCCGTGCCGTAGCGGTTGTCGAACAGGTGCTTGGTGTCGGCGTCATTGACC
>Ga0073928_10001307_pt1 | contig 48926 bp, 55 predicted proteins | sample PaiPotPPA55metaG_FD_76969 | JGI IMG/M metagenome (GOLD analysis project Ga0073928, IMG submission 76969) | Iron sulfur acid spring bacterial and archeal communities from Banff, Canada, to study Microbial Dark Matter (Phase II) - Paint Pots PPA... ...
CCTGCCAGTGGGAGACGAGGCTCGCGAGATCGGTCCGGTTCGCGAGGACCCACTCCAGGCGCGCCTGGAACTCCGGCAGCATCGCCAGCAACTCCGGCTCGATCGTCTCGACCGCAAAGAGCGGCAAGAGGCCCACCGCGGAACGGACTTCGAGCGTCTGGTACGTCTCGTCCGGCAGATGCAGCACGTCGTAGTAGAACTCATCACGGTCGTTCCACAGCGGGATGCCGTTGCCGCCGAGGTTGTTGAGCGCGCCGGCGATGTTGAGAAAGTGCTCGAAGAACTTGATCGCGATTTCCTGGTAGACCATGTCGTCGCGCGCCAGTTCGAGCGCGATCGCGAGCATGTTCAGGCAGAACATCCCCATCCACGCCGTCCCGTCGGCCTGATCGAGATGGCCGCCGGTCGGCAGGGGCTGGCTGCGGTCGAAGATGCCGATGTTGTCGAGTCCGAGGAATCCGCCTTGAAAGATATTGCGGCCTTCCGCGTCCTTCCGGTTCACCCACCACGTGAAGGTGAGCAGCAGCTTCAGAAAGACGCGCTCGAGAAACGCGCGGTCGGCTTTGCCGCTGAGGCGCCGGTCGATCTCGTACACCCGCAGCGCCGCCCACGCGTGCACGGGCGGGTTCACGTCGCCGAACGCCCACTCGTACGCGGGCAGCTGTCCGTTCGGATGCATGTACCACTCGCGCCTAATTAAAATTAATTGCTGCTTGGCGAGCTCCGGATCCACCAGCGCGAGCGGCACGCACTGAAACGCGAGGTCCCACGCCGCGAACCATGGGTATTCCCAGGTGTCCGGCATCGAGATAACGTCGGCGGCGTCGAGGTGGCGCCACTCGGCGTTGCGCCCGAACTTCCGCTGGGCCGGCGGCGGCGGTCCCGCGGGGTCCCCCTCGAGCCACCGATTCACGTCGTAGCGATAGTACTGCTTGCTCCAGAGCAGACCGGCGAACGCCTGACGCTGGACCAGCCGCGCGTCGCCGGAGGCGCCGTCCGGAGCAAGCGGCCGGTAGAACGCGTCCGCCTCGGCCTGCCGGGCCACGAAGACATCGGCGACGCCCGCGAACGGCGGCCTCGTGTCTCCGCTTTTGGACAGCCGGAGCAGCACGGCGCGCGTCTCCTTCGGCGCCAGCGTGAACGTGTAATGCGCGGCCACCTTGGTGCCGGCGGGTTCGGGATTGACGGCGCCCGAGTCGCCCCCGACGACGGCGGCGTGGATGCCGTCTTTGACGTAGCGGGTCCGGTTCGGCGCGTTCCACAGGCGCTCTGCGTTGGTCTCGTTCTCCGTGAACAGCAGCACGGGATCGCCGGCGCACGCGAGCCGGTAGTCGCCCATCTCGGGGTGCGCGGCGCGAATCACGCGCCACGCCTCGCCGGGCCGCGCCGGACCCGGATCGGCGCGAAGTTCGGGGCGGCGGCCGTCCAGTCCCCAGGCCCACGTGTTGCGGTACCACAGCGTGGGCAGCAGATGGATCGGCGCGGGGTCCGGACCGCGGTTCGTCGCGGCGATCCGGATCAGGATGTCGTCCGGTGCCACCTTTGCGTACTCGACCGTGACGTCGAAGTACCGGTCGCCGTCGAAGGCGCCCGTGTCGATCAACTCGTACTCGGGCGCTTCCAGGCCGCGCCGGCGGTTTTCCGCGACGAGCTCGGCGTACGGATACGCGCGCTGCGGATACTTGTAGAGCGCGCGCATATAGGAGTGCGTCGGCGTGTTGTCGAGAAAAAAGTAGTATTCCTTGACATCCTCGCCGTGGTTGCCCTCGGCATTGGTCAGACCGAACGGCCGCTCTTTCAGAATGGGGTCCGCGCCGTTCCACAGCGCGATCGCAAAGCACAACCGTGCGCGCTCGTCGCAGATGCCGAGGAGGCCGTCCTCGCCCCACCGGTACGCGCGCGAACGCGCGTGATCATGTGGAAAGTAGTCCCACGCCGCCCCGTCCGGCGAATAGTCCTCCCGGACGGTGCCCCACTGCCGCTCGGACAGATACGGGCCCCACAGGTACCACGGCGCCCGCTTCGCGTGCGCCTCGGCCAGCCGCCGGCGCTCCGGATCCAGCGACGCCGCTGTTGGTGCCTCGCCGCGGCCCGGCGTCACGTGGACGCCTCGAGGCGCTTCCGCGCGACCGCCTGCAGCGTCGCTGGGTTATCGACCACCCATCGCCGGTCCAGCAGATCGTGGTCCCGGAACTGCTGCCGCGTCAGCGGGGTCGTGACCGCGATCACGGCCATCCCGGCCGCGCGCGCCGCCTGCACGCCGGGAGGCGAGTCTTCGATCACGAGGCACTCCGCCGGCGCGAGGCCGAGCCGGCGCGCCACGAGCAGATCGATCTCCGGATCCGGCTTGGCGCGCTCCACGTCGTCCCGCGTGGCGACGACGTCGAAACACCCGACGAGGCCAAGAATATCCAGCACGCGATGCACCTGCTCGCGGTAGGACATGCTGCAGAGCGCCGTGCGATACCCCTGTCCGCGGGCCCAGTGCAGGAGGTCGACGTTGTGTGGATAGCGGTTCTCGCGCAGGAGGTTGGGATCGTCGAGCATGGCCTCGTAGCGGCGCAGCCTGAGCGCGGCAAAAGCCTGCCACGGCTCACACACCCCGAATTCGGCGATGCGCGCCCGCGCCGCCTCGTCGAGGCCGAACCGGGCCGCGAGCCCCTGCGCCACCTCGTCGCGCGTGCGGCCGACGAACTCGGTGAACGCGTCAACGACGTCGGCTTCGGCAACCCCCGGACGAAGTTCGCGGGCGGCCCAGGCGTATGAGAGCGCCTTCAGCCGCTCGGTCTCGACCAGCGTGCCGTCGAGGTCGAAGATGACGGCACGAATCGTGCTTCCGGGCTTTGCGGACGCGGGCACATCGGGCTGAACCACCCACCTATCTTGCCATTCGGTACAGGACTGTGCACGGGCTCTCCTCCGGGCTCTCGCTTGAAGGTCGCCTAGTTTAACGCCCGCGCGCCCGGTCGGCGTGTAGGACCATGCAGGTTGAATGCGCTTTCGCGACCGCCTTGCCGTCCTGATCGGTCACCTCGCACTCGACATAGCCCACGCTTTTGCCCCGGTTGACAACCCGCCCTTCCGCGCGCAGGCGCGCCTGCCAGACGGGCCGGAAGAAATTGATGCTCAGCGTCATCGTGGTGAAGGATTCCTCGGGTGCCAGGGTGCTGGCGAAGGCGAGGCCCATGGCCGCGTCCGCGAGATCGCACAGCACACCGCCGTGCAGCGTCCCCATCGGATTGGCGTGCTGCGGACCCGATTGCATCGACAGGACGGAGCGTCCGGGACTGGTCTCCTCGACGCGAAACCCGATGAGCTCGGCAATGGGGACCTTGGACGCGAGCGCCCGCTGGATCAGCGGATGAACCGCTTCGGAGGAATTCGTCCCGCCTTCCCGGCCGGAGTTGTCGGTCATCGTCTTTCGCGCCGTCAGGCGCGGCGGTCCGCGGGTGCGGCACGCCTCAGGCGAGGCGTCAGCCATTCTCGGGCGGCGGCCACATCACCGTCGGTCAGCTCATGCCCGGCGGGCTCGACATGCACGGTGACCTCCGCGCCCGCATCCTCCAGCAGATCGGCGAGCTGCTGGGTCAGCGGGAACGGCACGATCGGGTCGCGCCGCCCGGCGGCGACGAAGACCGGGACCCCTTCGAGCGCCGGGCGGGACGGCGGAACGAGCGGCACCATGGACCGGAACAACACTGCGCCGCGCAGCACGCCGGGATGCAGCAGGAGGAGGCTTGCCGCGATGTTGGCGCCGTTGGAGTACCCGACGGCGAACACCGCCGCGGGATCGAACCGGTACTCGACCGCCGCCGCGCGCACGAACTCCGCCAACTCGCGCGTACGCTCGATCAGGTCCGGCACATCGAAGACGCCCTCCGCCAGACGCCGGAAGAACCGCGGCATCCCCTGCTCCAGGACCTTACCGCGCGGGCTGAGGCACGCCGCGCCGGGAGCCAACGTCACACCGAGCGGCAGGAGGTCGTTCTCGTCGCCTCCCGTTCCGTGCAGCAAGAGGAGTACCGGGGCATCGGCCGTTCGCCCGGGCACGTAGCGATGTGCGAACTCAAGGGGCATGCGGATGTGCCTCCTGCCCCGAACCGGCCCGCGGGATGCGAAGCGCCGGGAGGTGGGCCTCGAGCGTCTGACGGCGCGGCTCCAGCCACGCCGGAAGGCGCAGCGCGGTGCCGAGCGCCTCGGGCGGCTCATCGATGGTGAACCCGGGCGGGTCGGTCGCGATCTCGAACAAGACCCCGCCCGGCTCGTGGTAGTAAATCGACCGGAAGTACTGGCGGTCCCGGACCGGCGTCACGTTGAGGCCCATGTCCAACAGCCGCTGCCGCCACGCGTGCTGCGCGTCCTCCGTTGCGGCGCGCCACGCCACGTGATGCACCGTTCCGACCGCCACGCGGCCGGCCGGCGCGTCCGGAGCGCCGACCACGTCGACGTACGTGGCGAGCCCTCCGTCACCGGCGGCGTAGCGGCGCCTGTGCCCGGCGGCCTGGACACGGCGGAACCCCATCACCTCCGCCAGCAGCCTTTCGGTGTCGTCGGGGCTGCGCTCGAGCAGGGCGACGCTGTGGAACCCCCGGATCGCCCGCGCGACCGGCACGGAGGCGCCCGGCCACGGATCGCCGAGGTCCTTCCGCACGTCGGCGACGAGCTCGAGCTGCAGCCCGTCTGGGTCCGAGAATTCGATGACGGATTCATCGAACGGCGAGTCTAATCGCTCGAATTTGATGCCGCGGCTCTTCAGCCGCGATTCCCAGAATCCAAGGGAGTCCGGAGGCACGGAGAATGAGATGCCGGTCGCTTGCCCCACCCCGTGGCGTCCCTGGGGGGCGCCCGGCCACGGAAAGAACGTCAGGATGGTGCCAGGATGCCCGACCGCATCGCCAAAGTACAGATGGTATGTGCCGGGATCATCGTAATTGACCGTTTGCTTCACGAGGCGCAGGCCGAGGGTCCCTGCGTAGAAGTCGACGTTCTGCTGCGGGTCCCCGGCAATGGCCGTCACGTGATGGATCCCGCCGAGCCCCGGGGGGACCGAACGTTCCCGGCCGCGATCCGTACTCTCACCTGAGCTCACGATGTCGTCTCCGCTCAGACGTCGATGTCCACGACGATCGGGACATGGTCGCTCAAACCGGAACCGCACCAGTCCTCAAACGTACCAAGGCTGAGACTTTTGACCTTGTCGATCCAGCGATTCGGGAGGAACACGTAGTCGATGTGATACGTCGGGCCGTCTTTCGTGCGGTCCCGCCAGTACAGCGTCGGGACAGTTTCCCTCCCGTGGGCCTCGCCGCGGACGGTGTGATAGGCGCTGATTAGGCCGCGGCCCTCCAGCGTTTCGACCTTGGTCATGTGATTGATGCGCCACCCCGGTTTGTCCCAAATGGCATTGCTGTTGAGGTCGCCCGCGACGATGGCCGGGCGGTCGGCCAGAAACCTCTTGTACCGGCTGAGCGCGCTGTGGAGCGGACCCGCCTGAGCCTTGCGGATGACGCCCCCGCTGGCATTCTGGGCCCAGACCGCCAGCACGTTGCACTCCACCGGTCCGGATATGTGCACGGGAGCGATGTAGCGAAGCGTCCGATAGTACGGTTTGGACAACCGCGCCGTGTATCCATTGAAGGTAAAGACCGCCAAGCCCTTGTTCGGGTTCCGTCCAATCCAGACGGGATCGTGTTCCACGCGATCTAGTTTTGCGCGCGCTCGAACGCGTTTTGGCTCCGCGCATTCACAGACGATCGCAATGTCCGGCTCGACGTCGAGCAGGGCGCTGAACTTGCGATCCAAGGCCATGTTACAGTTCCAGACGACGACCCTCATGTACCGGTCAACGCGCCCCTCAATGGCTCGCTATTCCCTGATGGGCGAGGCAAGAGTCGAACCCGCGACCTCCTCGGTGTAAGCCTACTCAGCCATCTGAAACTCGACGCTACGAGCCTCTGTCACCCGTCTAGACGCGTCTAGGATCTCAAGAGAGATGAGATTGCCCTGGTCATCATAATCAAGAATCACCCCGGGCTTCTCTTCGTCGCTCTCGGACACTGCCGAGCCCTCCCGAAGCAGAACACTGAGTGTGTCCGTCCGCTGATCGTAGACGACCTTCATTTGCCCGCCCTCCAGTACTTAGAGACCTTGCTCGTGCGATAGACCGTAACGATTTCCGCCGGATGCCGGTCCATGTCAACAAACACGCGCACGAGGTAGATGGTGATCCCAGTCACTCTCGCTCATCAAAGAGAGACGTTGTTCTTCTCCGCCTTTCGTGCTTTCGTCCTGGCCCAACGTTACCGCTATTCCCTGGTGGGCGAGGCAGGAGTCGAACCCGCGACCCCCTCGGTGTAAGCGAGGTGCTCTACCGCTGAGCTACTCGCCCCCCGCATCAGTATATCGCGAACCGCCGGCGCTCGGTGGTCATCCCTCAACTCCGTCGACGCGCGGCAAAAACGGCCAAGACGACGATCGCGCCTTCTGCGACAGCGTAGCTGATGCAGTAGTGTTCGACCAAGAAGAAGCGCAAACCGGCGTACGGCTCATGTTGCCGAACCGGATACATTTCCGGAAAGTCGGCGATCATCTCGATCCGCGTGAGAATCGCTTCCCTGACGTGCCCGGCAAGTTGTCGGAAGGTGTCCGCGGCGGACTCGGTCCAGAGAACTCTCACCGCGCCTTTGCGCGCCGGCGCCCCTGGATCACCCGTGCATGTGGCACAAGACGACCGGCACGCTGTGCCGTCAGCCCTGCCTCCACCGCTTCACGCGCATGATGCTGCGAGAGAATCCCGTCGAGCATCCGCTCGACGCTCTCACGATCCGCAAAGTATCGCAGAGCCTCTCTCACCACAAAACTCTTGTTACCGGCCCGCGGCCGGGCCAACGTATTCAGCAAACGATAGGTCTCGTCGTCGAGTACGACTTGGACTCTTTTCGCCACGAGCGCCCGCCTCTATCATGACTTATCATGATTGTAGCACATTCCCGGAGACTGCCCGCCGCCGAGGACTGTCTCGGTTCACTCGACCTCGGCGACCAAGTATACCGACGTCGTGTAGTCGAGGGGCAGGCCGCTCACTCCGAGCGCGATGCGCGTGTGCCGGCCAGCCTCGCCGAAGACCTCCACAAAGAAATCCGACGCGCCGTTGACCGCGGCGGCCTGACCTTGAAACCCCGGCGCGCTCGCCACGAAGCCGCCGACGTGCACCAGCTGCCGCACCCGGTCGAGGGAGTCGATGACCGAGAGCATCGCGGCCAGGCAGTTGATGGCGCTCGCCCGGGCCGCCTCACGGCCCCGGGCCACGTCCGCGTCGCCCGCGAGCACGCCTTTGTAGTCCCGGCCTCCGAGGGCGGAGACCTGTCCGGAAACGTAGGCCAGCGCGCCGGTGCGCTTGGCCGGCACGTAGTTGGCCACCGGTTTCGGCGCCGGCGGCAGAGTGATACCCAACTGGCGCAGACGATCGTCGATGCGGCCCACGTGGCCTCCCGCGCGCGAAGTGACCGAGTCCGGTGGAAATACGGTGGCGGCTAGATCTTGACCCGCTGAATCTCGCCGCCGAGGCTGCGCAGCTTCTCTTCCATCCCCTCGTAGCCGCGATCCAGGTGCTCGATATTCGCGATCTCCGTGGTGCCGCGCGCGGTCAGCCCGGCGATGACGACCGCGGCGCCGGCGCGGATGTCGACGGCTTCGACCGACGCTCCGCTGAGATGCGGCACGCCGTGGATGATCACGGTATCGCCGTCCACGCGCAGCTCGGCGCCCATGCGGCGGAGCTCGGACACGTACTTGAAGCGATTTTCGAAGACCGTCTCGCGAATGGCGCTCTGTCCCGGGACCGTGGCCAGCATGGCCGCGCACTGCGGATGGTAATCGGTCGCAAACCCGGGATACGGCGCGGTGTCGATCTCGATCGGCCGCAGATCGCGCTCGACACGGACGCGCGCGCCGAGGGGGTTGGATTCGACCGTCGCGCCGGCGTCCGCCAGCCTGGTGAGCAGCGCGGTGCCGTGCTCCGAGATGAGCCCTTCCACGAGGATATCGCCGTGCGTCGCCACCGCCGCGATCAGGTAGGTCCCGGCCTCGATGCGGTCCGGAATGATCGCGTGGGTGGCGCCGCGCAGGTCGGGGGTTCCTTCCACGGTGACGGTGCTCGTGCCGGCGCCGCGGACCCGCGCGCCGAGCAGCGAAAGGAACACCGCGGTGTCGACGACCTCCGGCTCGCGGGCGGCGTTTTGGAGGGTCGTGGTCCCGCGCGTGCGGGACGCCGCCAGCATGATGTTGATCGTCGTGCCGACGCTGCTTCGCGGGACGTAGAACGTCGCCGGCGCGATCTCGCGCGCCTCGGCCTTGAGGTACCCGTGCTCCATGACGACGCGGGCCCCGAGCGCCTCGAAGCCGTGGACGTGAAAATCAACCGGCCGGGTGCCGAAATCGTCGCCGCCGGGCAGCGGGACTTCCGCACGACCCAGCCGCGCCAGCAGCACGCCGGCCATGTAGTACGACGCGCGCATCTGGTGGCACAGATCGTAAGGCGCGATGTGCGTGTCGATCTGGCGGGCGTCCACCTCGAGCCGCCCGGCCCGCGTGAACTCCGCGCGCATCCCGAGGGCGCGGAGGATGTCGAGCAGCGTGAAGACGTCGCGGCAGCGCGGGACGTTTTCGATCGTCGACCGGTCCGCGGCGAGCGCGGCGGCCGCGATCACGGCGAGCGAGCTGTTCTTCGCGCCGGCGACACGGAGACGACCCCGCAGGGGCCGGCCGCCCTCGATCAGGAGGCGCTCGACCCGGGTATCTTGGGCGACGTCAATGCTGGCCAGCGGTCTTTCCCCCCATTTTCGCGTCCACGTACCCCCGAACCAGTTCCTCAAGGAGCCGGCTGCGGTCGAGCTGCCGGATCAAGGTCCGGGCGTCCCGGTGACTCGTGATATACGTCGGGTCCCCGGACACGAGATACCCGACGACCTGATCGGTCGGGTTATACCCACGCTCCCGCAACGCGTCAAAGACATAGCGGAGAACCTCGCCGACGTCGCGCATCTGATGGGCGCCGACTTGGAACACTCCTGTCTTCTCATGTTCCCCCATACGTCACCCCTGAGACCGCCGCCGAAACGGGCGGCCGGATTGCGAGATGGATCGCCGTAATGCCTGACCCGAAATTGCGGTACCGGACCTGTTCGAACCCTGCGCACCGCAGCATGGCCCCGAAGGCATCCTGATCGGGCCACGTGAGCACCGACGCCGAAAGATACCGGTAGGCATCGGGATGCCGGGTGGTTACCCGGCCGAGCCACGGCATCAGCGTGGACGAGTAGCCGTCGTACAGCCGCCGGATGACGGCGTTGCGCGGCCGGCTGAACTCGAGCACCACGAGCCGGCCGCCGGGGCGCAGGACCCGCCGCAATTCGCGCAGCGCGTTCTCGGGGTGCGCGACGTTCCGGATCCCGAATCCGATCGTCGCGGCGTCAAACGCCGCATCCTCGAGCGGCAGGGCCTGGGCGTCGCCCGGGAGGAACCGGCACACCTCCCCGCAGCCGGCCGCCGCGGCGCGCCGGCGGGCGATCTCGAGCATTTCCGGGCTGAAATCGACCCCGACGACGCGGCCCCGCGGCCCGACCCGCCGCGCCAGCCGCAGGGCCAGGTCGCCGGTCCCGCAGCAGAGGTCGAGCACCCGCCCGCCTGGCGGCACGGCGGCGAGGTCGACGGCGATCCGCTTCCACAGCCGGTGGAGGCCGGCGCTTATGACGGTGTTGGCGAGGTCGTACCGGGGGGCGATGGCGCCAAAAATCCGGCGCACGTATCGGACCTTCTCCTCGGGGGACGCGCCGCCGCGACCCACGCGAATGCCGGACGACTCGACCGACCCAACGCGCTCCGGGCGCACGCTGGTAGTGTTCGTGGGGACGCAGACCTTTCCTGTGGTCGGGTGACGGCCCAGGGACGGCCCTCGCGCGGCGAGACTTAACCGGGTTTTAACCCGTTCGGCACCCTCTCATCGGAGGGACTACCCCGGTGGGAGAGAACCTAGGTCGGGGACCGTGCTACGGGGAGGGGAGACACGATGAGAGGCTCCACACGCTACGCGCTGCTGCTCGCGGCGCTGCTGTTGGTCGCGGTGATCGGGCTCCAGGGAGCCGGCGCCCAGGGCGCCGTTTCGCTTCGCTACTACTATCCGGTCGGCGCCTCGGGGCCGCTGAACGCCCTGATGACGGCGATGGTCAACGACTTCAATTCGTCCCACCCCGGCGTCCGGGTCGAGCCCGTGTTCGCCGGTAACTACGTGGAAACGATGGCCAAGGCGATGACCGCGGTGCTCGGCGGGACGCCGCCCGACGTGGCGGTCCTCGATACGCCCGAGCTCTACTCGCTGCTTGACCGGGAGGCGATCATTCCGCTCGATGACCTGATCGCCAAAACCGGCGGCAAAGCCTGGCTCGACGATTACTACGGCGCACTTTTATTGAACGCGAAGAGCAACGGCCACGTCTACAGCATCCCGTGGCAGCGCAGCACGCCGATCTTCTACTATAATCGCGATCTGTTCCGGAAGGCCGGCCTGGACCCCAGCCGCGCCCCGAAAAACTGGGACGAGCTCGCGCAGTACGGGCAGAAGCTGACGATCCGCGATGCGGGCGGCCAGGTCACGCAGTGGGGCGTGGAGGCGCCGGTGGCCGACACGTCGCCGTGGGTGTTCCAGGGGTTCCTGATCGAGGCCGGCGCGAACTTCTTCGATCCGAATTTGGGCAAGTGGGTCAAGTTCAACTCGCCCGAAGCGGTCAGCGCGCTGCAGTTCATCCTGGACTTACAGAACAAATACAAAGTCCATCCGACCGGCCCCACCAGCGTCGCCTTCTGGAGCCAGACCCCGCAGGACTTCATTCAGCAGAAGGCCGCGATGATCTACTCGACCACCGGCAACATGACGTTCATCCGGACCAACGCCAAGTTCGACTGGAGCGCGGGATTTATGCCGGCGGGCAAGCGGTACGGCGCGCCGACCGGCGGCGGCAGCTTCTACGTCTTCAGCAAGATCCCGCAAGACCACGTCCAGGCCGCGTGGACCTTCATTACCTGGATGACGAGCCCGGCGAACGCGGCCCGGTGGAGCATCGGCACGGGCTACGTCCCGATTCGCAAGACCGAGCTGTCGACGCCGGCGTTCTCCGCCTACCTCAAGCAGGTGCCGCAGGCGCTCACCGCCACGCTGCAGCTGCGTGTGGCCGGCGAGCAGATGACGATCCACGACGTGGACCAGATCGGGTCCCTGCTGGTGACGGCGATCCAGGCGGCGCAGTCCGGCCGGCTGTCCCCACAGGCGGCGCTCGACCGGGCGCAGCGCGACGCATCGGCGCTGCTGTCCAAGTATTAGGAGCCGATCGTAGGCCGTTGATTCACGGTGGCCCGGCGCCCTAAGGCGCCGGGCCACCGCCCCCATCCCCTGTGGCGCAAAGCGACGTCCCGACGTTTCCCGCGGCGATGCGGCCCGCGGTCCGGTCCGCCCCCGGGCGTCGACGGCGGCGCGCCGCGGCGCAGGGCTACCTCTTCCTGCTCCCGTCGCTCGCGTTCCTCGCGGTCTTCACCTACTACCCGATCCTGACGGCCGCGGAGCTCAGCCTGTACCGGGCGACCGCGACCGTGCGCGGGCATGTGTTCATCGGTGCGGGCAACTACCTCGCGCTCGCTGCGAATCCCGTGTTCCATCAGGTCCTGCACAACAGCGCGGAATTCTTGCTGGGGACCGTCCCCGTGACGGTGGCGCTCGCGCTGGTCCTCGCGCTGCTGCTGAACCGGGGGCACCTGCTCGTCACGCCGTTTCGCACCGCCTTCTTCTACCCGGCGCTGCTGCCGCTCATCGGCGCCGCGGCAATCTGGCTCTTCGTCTACACGCCCGGCTACGGCCTGATGGACGTGTATCTCCGGCGGCTCGTCGGCGGGAACGTCAACTGGCTGCAGGATCCGACCTGGGCGCTGCCCGCCGTCATGCTCGTGACGGTGTGGAAAAACGCCGGCTACTACATGCTGTTCTACCTCGCCGGCCTGCAGACGATCTCCACCGAGCTGTACGAGGCGGCGCGCATCGAAGGCGCCTCGGCGTGGCAGGTGTTCCGAAGCATCACGTTTCCGCTGCTCGGTCCGACAACGCTGTTCGTCCTCGTGATCGCCAGCATCAACGCCTTCCAGTCCGTCGACCAGATTTGGATCATGACGGCCGGCGGGCCCGACAACACGACCAACGTCCTGCTCTACTACATCTACCAGATGGCGTTCATGTTCTTTGACCTCGGCAAGGCCGCGGCGCTCACGGTCTTTCTGCTCGCGGTGCTGATGGGGATCGCCGCGGTGAGCTTCGGCCTCCTCGAGCGGCGGATCCACTACGAGGTGTAGCGTGAACCGGCGCACCGCGCGGGGGTTCGGCACGGCGCTGTGGGTGCTCGGGGTGGGTGCCCTGGCCTTCGTGTGGGTGTTCCCGCTCCTGTGGGCCGTGGCCACGTCGTTCCGGCCGCCGGGCTCGCTCGGCAGCCAGATCGCGTCGCTCTGGGTGCATCACCCCTCCCTGGCCAACTTCCGGGAGGCCTGGAGCGAGGCGCCGTTCATGCGGCTGTACTACAACACCGCCGTGGTCGTCTTCGGCATCCTCGGCGCGCAACTGGTGACGATCACCCTCGCGGCCTACGCGTTCGCGCGGATCGAGTTTCCGGGCCGCGACTGGCTCTTCCGGCTGTTCTTGATCCAGCTGATGGTGGCGCCGTCGTCGCTGATTCTGCCGAACTTCGTGACGATCAAAACGCTCGGGCTGCTCAACACCCGCCTCGGCATCATGATTCCGTACTTCGCTTCCGCGTTCGGCACGTTTTTGCTCCGGCAGTCGTTCCGGGGCGTCCCGCGCGATCTCGAGGATGCCGCCGCGATCGACGGGTGCACGACGTTCCAGACGCTCTGGAACGTCTTCCTCCCGCTCGCGCGGCCGACGCTGATCGCCTTCTCGATCGTGAGCGTCGTCTACCACTACAACGAGTTTCTGTGGCCCCTCATCATCACGGACACGGACCGCGCCCGCACCGTCACGGTCGGCCTCGCGTCGTTCACGCAGTCGGCGGAGTCGGCCGCGCAGTGGAACCTGATCGCGGCCGGCACGGTGATCGTGATCTTGCCGCTGCTCGTGCTCTTCATCATCTTCCAGCGGCGGTTCGTGGAGAGCTTCATGTACTCGGGGCTGAAGGGATAGCCACCTGAGCGTGCTATAATTTCGTGGCGGGCCCGTCCCGTTACCAGGACGGTCCCGCGGTATGCGCGGGCCCGTAGCTCAACGGCAGAGCATCCGGCTCATAACCGGCGGATCTAGGTTCGATCCCTGGCGGGCCCACCACAGCAAGGACTGGCGAGAGGCTTCGAGCGCCTGCCACTCCCCTGCCACTCCCTGGAGGCGGGCGCCCATGACAGGTCACAGACCCAGGTCGTGACAGGAGCGGACCGTGGTGGACGACATGTCGAAGCGCACGCAAGTTTGGAAAGATAGCAACCCGCTGATCCAATGGCGTACGGTAGAAGGGTTGTCATATGAGGAGGCCACCAAGAAGTTAGATCTCAGCCCGATCAGCCAAAAAGCCGATCGCCGCCGTAACGGTGCCGCTAATGAGTTGCGTCGCGAGGTCGCTCAAAGTAAACCGCTCCCCGATACCGCCCTATCCCTCGCCCGACTTCGCCACCACAGGCGCGCGGCCCCTACGGACCTGCACCGCGGGTGCTCGCCAAGTCCACCCAGTGGACGGCCATTCGGTAGATTCTATCGTGCCGGCAGATTGCGACAGGATCGGGTTGGGGGACCATGGAACGTCGGGAGGAACGGAAATGAACGAGGCCGAGTTCAATCCCACGGAAGGGCTATTCGACCGCTACTGCGAGGCGATCGGATACGTGTCCGTTCCCATCCCCACATCTGAGATCCCCACCGCCGACCGCATGGTCGAGACGCCTCACGGGCGTGTGGTCGTCGAGGTCAAAGGGTACGGGTTCAGCAAGGCGGACCGCGCGCTCACGGAAGAACTAAGAGAGCGCCACCACAAGATCATGTTGGGCCAACTGGGCCGTGCGCGCATGGAAGAGATATTCCGACGCGCCCGCCGGCAACTGGACCGGCCCGAATACGCCGGACTGCCGCGAGTGCTGGTCGTCGGTCGCCATCCATACGTCGACACGGGGCCGGTGGCAATCCAGGCTATCATGTACGGCGACCCCTACATCGCAATCACCATAGGCCCCGCGGGACCGGTGGGAGAGGCCGAGAGCCGGTTCCCCATGCGAGGGCGCCTGCTCCACCCCGGGGGGCCGATCAGCGCGGTCGCGGTGATCGACGAGGTGTGCCCCGACGAGGCGGAATTCTCACGTCTGCTGCATGAGGAGAACGCACGAGTCATGCGGGAGGAAGGCGAACTGGAGCGCGCCGCCGCAATCGTCAGGTTCCTGGAGTTGCGCGAGCGGCTCCAGGCGGAACATCCCGAATTGGATTTGAAAAAACTGGTGCCGTGCCTCGTAGTCCACGAGAACGTGAACGCCGCGGTGGCCCTGCCGCGCGCGATTTTCTGGGGACCGCATGACGAACGCTGGGGGCCGGTTGGAGAGCAGTACCAGGAGATTGATCGTCCCGCTGACAGGTAACGCCCAGTCCGACGCGCTCCGCCGTCTCCGTTGCGACCGGCCGGACCTCGCCGACCGGTTCGCCTGCGGACGCCAGAGACGCGCGCGCTAGCGCTCGCGCGTCTCTGGCATCACGAACGTGTACCCGGGCCGGTGAGAAAGATCGGAGAACGTGCGCTCGACGCCCTCCCCACATCCCACACAGCGCGCGTATTGCACGGGCATACGCACGAGCGGCCCTCCGCAGTGGGGACAGCAGTACTCGTCCTAGGCATGCTCGTAGGTCACGCCGTGCGAGCCGACGCGAGGCCTGCTCACCGCGGGCGGGTTTCGGCGGCCGCAGGAACCCGCCCCTGCCGTGAGGCCGAACCGTCGCGCGGGATCTGCTGGACCAAGCGCTGGAACGACCAGTCGGCGTTCACCGTAATGCTCACAAAATGTAGGAATCAGGGACCGGCGCCACGCTCTATCCCTTTCTGTTGCGTATAACGGGCGGTGACGTCGATGATCGGCAAACGATTCCCGTGATACGATGCGATAAATGCTCGGTCTCCTTAATCAGGGTCGCTACGAACATTGCCGCCGGTGCGGCCGACGGATCTTCGCCGGCGAATCATGCGCCAGTTGCGAAGCCCACGATCGGGGGCGATACGCGCGGCCGCGGCGCACTGGCGAGCCACAGCAGAACCTGAGCATCGCCCGGTGTCCCGGCCTCTCGGCGGGTCAAGCGCATCTCGTCCTGGCGCGCGCGATTGGGCCGAACGGCTTGTGCCGGCGCTGTGGCCCACCTCCAACACCTGAGCCAGCACCCGTCGCTTCCGGGGCCGTCCCGACCTTGCCGGACGCGATGTTGCCTCAAGCGCCGAAGGACCCGCCGGCGCACGAGGTTCCGGCCGCAGTCGCGAAGCCCGGCGTGGTGCGACAAGGTCCTCCGCAGACGACGTGTGGGCCCCGGCAGGATCCGCGCGGCCTGGCCGTCATCAGGGTCCCTTGCCTTGTCTGCGGTCGGCGGTTCGTCCCGACCTCGAGAAACGGCGGCACCCAACGGTACTGCGGGAAGCACTGCAAGCAGCGAGCCAAGAACGCCCGGCAACGTGCAGAAAGCGCGCGAAAGCCGGCAGAGAACCGCGCTTCCTGCGCTCAAGACGCGCGTTTCGTGGACCGTCGTCAAGAGCAATCGCGCCCAGGCGGCAGAGCCGCCACCCAGGCAAACACGCCCGTTTCCGAGGCGATCGATCTACCCGACGTTCCTGACGGGGGGGTGTCGAAAGGTACTTCGCACGCCGCTGACCCACCTCGCGCGCGCGGAGAAGACCCACGGCGCACGTGGAAGGCGTTACAGGTACGAATCACCCCAGCCCTATACGCATGGATATCGCGCGCAGCGATCCTCCGACGCGAAAACGTAGGTCAGGTAGTTGAGCGGGGGTTACGGAGCAGCATGAGGAAACTTTTGCGCGATTGGCCGTCCGAATATCTCGAGGATTTGCCTACACTTGCACGCCGTCGAAGTATACCTTAGCGGGATGTCCCGTATTTGTGGACTCTAGGCCCTCTTGCAATCGGGAACCTTTACTTCTTGATACGCCGAAACCGTACCCGTGTCGGCCTGTTCACCGTCGCACCTTTTATGTTATGAGAAACTGAGTCGCCGATCACATCTGCCACCACCAAAGTATATACCCGTGGTCTTCGAAAAGCCAGCCAGCATACTCCACAGTTATCCCGTTGGGTAAATACTCCACCCGATCGGAGCCGCCGAACCCAATCACCTCACCGTCAAAGACAAAGCGTTGGCGCGCGCCCGCAACTGAGAGATGCACACGCAGATTATGGGTCAAGTCCTTCATGGTCTGGAGAATGAATGGCTCTCTGAGCGGCATCGTACAGGCAATCTGCCTTGTCCAAATATCCGTCCTTCCCTCGACGAGAGGTATGTCACGTTCCGCCACAAACCCAATGCCGCGGGCTGACTCGATACGCTGGGGCATAACCTCAACTGCAGTGCTTTCCGACGTCCCAGCGAAAAACTGGAATCGTAAGTCGGTCGGAAGATCCGGGAAGATGGCTGGTTTCTCGTTGAAGGAGACCTTATACGCAGCGTATCTGTCTCCGCCTACTTGGGGCGCGATGACAGTGTAGCGTGTGGTCAAAGTTTGTCTAAGCACATCACTGTCCAGTATCTCTTCCCGCACGCCGGCAGTACTCCGACCTGCCGCGGACAAAAAGTCGCGCAAGGTGAGGAACTCTAGGGTAAGGTGGTCAACGAGGTTTTCACGATAAACGCCAGACATGGATTCCGTACCCGGCAAGCACTTTTCGAAAAGTTGAGTATCGACCCAGCGCTCCAAATCTCTCCAATCGTATCTCGGATTATTGACGGATTTATCAAGTATTGCTGAGGCGGCTGATGATCGCAGTCTTCTAAGCGATTCCAGGTTGAGTTTCTCAAGGTATGAGTCGTCAATCAACGTCGATCTCGCCAATGTTTGGAAGAACTCGCTGATCTCACGCAACTGCCAGAATACCGTTACAACTGCCGCTACGATGAGCCCGAGGCCGATGTGTTCAAAAAGCAAATAACCCGCCCAGGTCTTCGGGATAAGGTAAATGAGCGCAAGACCCACGAGGAAAGCAAGACCAATTTGTGCCCAAACAAGTCTAAGAACCCCACGTATCGACGTGGTGATCTTTCTGGCCCCGCCGGGCGGCTGCATCACAGCCATCTTCACCGGTCCCCGGGCCGGCCGGCTGCCTTTGTTCGAATCGATCTCAACTGGGCGGGGGCGACGCGGGACTCCTTCTCACGGATCACATCGGCAAGCCGACGATTGAACGCTGAGGCGTCTTGGCGCTGGCCCCCATATCGCTTGTGCAGTTCACGACGGGTGTACGTGGTGCCTGGAATAAACATCCCGTTCTCCCCCTGACAGCACTACAGGAGCACGACAGGACCCCAACTTTGGCAGTCTCTATGGCGGGACGGCCGCAGATGGGAGGCGATTCCCCTGCGGAGGCGTTGGTTCCCCCCTTCGTCCGCTACGCCGGAAGCCGTTTTCCGGTGCGCGCGCACACGTGAGGCCATAATGAACGAGGGATGCCGGCCGGTGAACAAGCGGCGTTGGGCCTTTCCGTGCGCGTGTTGATGTGGGCACGCTCGATTCAGACGAGATCGTCGGGTGGGTAACGCAATTTATAAGTCTCCCATTGAGCGTGGTGCAATCGACAAACGAACCAGTCGCCGACGGCTTGGTATCCAGGAGGATTGCTCGGATCAATCGGGAACAACTGGAATCCTCGCGCGACCGCTTCACGCTTCGCTAACTCAAACGCCTCGCCGTCCTCCTCCTGGATCGCGCGCCGCTCCTGGTCGGGTAATTGATCCAATATCATGTGCGCGTAGGCCTTGCTGAAACGGGCGACCTCTTCGGCGGGGATGGTGACGCCCTCGTCATCCGACACGACGTGCCTTTCGACAGAGAAATCGCAATACGAGGGGCCGCCTTGCTCGAGCGATCCTTTATGCCCCTCCAGCGGGTTCTTTCCTGAGATTTTCCTCGGCTTCATCACCGGCCTCCCCGGTGTTGCGAAAGGAACTCCTTCCTCGACGGCCTAGTGCGCCTCCGCGAGCCCAGCCGCGGCGCGGGTTTCCTGCCCGCGGTTTGGACCACCCTTTCGCGACAGGGACCGGCTGACGGTCGACACCGTGACGCCGAGCCGCTTGGCGGCCTGCCGGCGTGACAGCGTGCCGGCCTCGATCGCGGGGCGCAGCGAGTCGAGGTTCCCGTTCAACGCTTGCGGCCGGCCCACATGAACACCCTGCTTCCGGGCTCGGTCCATGCCGGCCTTCACCCGCTCGCGCAGGATCCCTCGCTCCAGCGACGCGTACGCGGCGGTGATGTAGTAGAGCGCCTCGCCGAACGGACTGGTGGTGTCGATCCAACTTTCCTGAAGGGACCGGAAGCCGATGCTCCAGCCGCGCAGCCGCTCGAGCGTGCTCGCGGCTTCGGGCACACTCCGAAACGCCCGATCGAGCCGGTGGACGAGCAGCAGGTCGAACTTCCGCTGACTGGCCGCCTCGAGCATCGCGCGCCAACCGGTGCGCGCCTTTAGGTTGGTGGCGCCCGCCTCGTCCGACCACTCGCCCACGATCGTGTGGCCGCTCGCCGCGCAGTACTCTACCAGCGGGAGCCGCTGCGTCTCTACAGTCTGCCCCCTGTCGTTCGTCGAGACCCGAAGGTAAATTCCGACGCGCATAATTGGGGCCCTCCTCTCCATGCTTGCGTAGCCATCATTGCATGGGCTGTGCCGACTTGTCAATGCATGCGTAGCCTGCTATTATGCGGTCATGATCAGGCGGATGCGACGAACGTCGCCGGATTGGGCCGCGTTCGGCAGGCTCGGCGGGCTGAAGCGAGCCCACCGACTGCCCAAGGATCGGCGCGAGGCGCTCGCCCGAGCCGCAGCACTCGCCCGGCACGCGCGCACTTCCCAGCACGATCGCAGCGAGCACGCCCGCATGATGGCGGAGGCGCGCTGGGCGAAGCGGCGTGCGACTTAGCAGTCAAAAGTTCCGCAGGCACACCGGCACGTAGTACCCCCCGCCCCTGCCACCAGCACCTGACGTACGTCCATACAGGCGCCCCGGGCTCCATAGGCTACGCAAGCATCTGAGTGACAAAGGGCTACTTGACGCGGCCGTCGCAGTTTGGTCCATCGGGGGATGGCCGATGTTGAAGAACGCGATCGGCTGGCTGACTGGGGTCGGCTTCCTGATTCTTGTCAGTATCGCGTGGTTCGGATTTGGCGCGCTGGCTTTCTGGGCGGTTCTCGCAATTGGGGTCCTGCTCTGGATACTGGTGGCGGCGGTTTGGTTCGCGTTCCACCGGCGGCATCCGGAGCGCCCTTCGGATTCGCCCCCCGAAGAAGAGGATGTGGGCGACAGATACGTGCTGTGAACGAGGGACCCGCCTGGCTCCGCCGAGAGGTCCACTCAAGACTCGATCTCGTAACCGCCGCTACCGGGCGGAGGAGGTGAAGCCGTGGACTGGGGAGCCGTCGAAACTGGCGTCATCGTCGGCCTCTTCAGTGGCGCGGGCGGCTCGTACCTGTCGGCGCGCTGGGTGCCGCACTTCGAACACCGCTACTGGCAGGCGCAGCGTCTCTTCGAGGCGAGATCCGCCGCCGCGGCCGAACTCAAGCGGCTGTACGCCGTGTATCTCGCTGGCCACATCGCCAAGACGACAGAGCAGGATCCCAACTGGAGACCATCGCGGGAGTTCTGGGTGGCGTGGCACGCGATGGAACTCGACATCGAGGCGCTGTTCTCGGGCAGGACGAGAGCGGCCGTCAGGGGCGTAGAGGCGCTCATGACCGCGAACGGCGGAATCGGTAACCCTGCGGACCGACCGCGGAAGAACGAGCAGGACTTCATCGAGGCCGGCGGCGCCGCGATGCGCGCGCTGTATGAGGAGATCGGCCTGAGACTGCCCGCAGCATAAACTTCTACCTAAGAGATGAACTTCTCGAAGTGGCTCTCGGCCAACTGGATCGCCGTTTACGGCGCCGCGCTGTCGACCGTGCTCGCCACCATCCGCGTCCTCGAATGGATCCAGAACCGTCCCCGAGTAATCATCACACCAAGCCTATGCTTATTCTCCTTCTCCGCAGCCTACACATCTGGCACGAGCCGCGCGGCGATTGCCTTCCGCGCGCACAACTTCGGCTCGCGGCCGACAACACTCGAGGCGTTCTTCTGCATCATCCCTCGCAAGATGATCGGCGTCTCCGGCAAGGCGATCGAATCGCCGATCCCCGGCACGTCGATCCGCCAAGACGTCCCGCCACTCCCTGCCCGCATAGATCCGGGAGGCATCGTCACGGTGTATTGGGACCTGAACAACTTCAACCAGTCGCCAATACCGTACGCTCTCGTCGGGTTCCGGGACGCGCGGGGCCGCGAGTACTACTGCGACGGTGGGCTGAAAGGGTGGTGGATCCGCTTGCAGGCGCGACACCGACGACATTGAGCGACTAGTGGAACGTTCTACGCATCCGCTTCGCGCACTTCCTGAACATCGTCTGCCATACGCCCGCACGACAGGCAGGTGCATCAAGTGCATCTGCTCCGCCGAGTTGAACCGCATGATGCGTGTTTCCCACGCGGGATGCCCCCCTTGACGCTGGGGTAACCCGGTGTTCGTTTGGCAGGGACGTCTGGCGCTCCGCCCAACGCACGCACGTGCTCCGTCTCGTCCGCGACTACATCGCCGCCGCGCTCTACCGCCAGCAGCCGGCCGTCGAGCGCTTCATCGCCGAGCACCTTCAAGTCCCGGATTCGTCTCGGTGCATCGTCATCGATCCGGTCGCCGAGATTCGGGAGATCCTTCGCTTGAACATGACGCCCGCGTTCCGCGGCGACTTCCCGGCGGTGGACGTCGCGGTCGTGATGCGGGTGGCCCTCACGGGCACGCTGTGCGAGCACGGCATCGACCGCGGGGCTCAGACGGTCACGGTCGACGTCGCGGTTAATGCCCTCGGCACCGCGACCGGGAACGGCTACAGCCTACAGGTGCGGGGTGCGCGGCTTACGTCGTGGTGGGGCGTCGCCTAGCCTCGGGCCCGAGGGCGCATACGTGTAAACACAGATAACCCGGCTGCTTGGGTCTCTGTTGAGAGGATTCGGATACATCGTCGCAACCTTTGCGCTGTCCCCGAGTCTTCCCGATGTGGACGGTGAGCCGCTTTAACGTTGCGGTTTTTCGCCCTCCTCAGCGATTACCCGAGTAGCAACCTGTTCCCAATGCTGGCGCCGATCGTCATCGGACGTGAACTCATCGCGCCCCGGCGCGGACACGCCCAAGCTACGAGGCTTGCGACCCTCCACATGTACTTCAACGACAAAGATGTTTGGTGGCGCAGGGATGGTGAAGACCACGCCCTCGGGCACTTCGTCGCCAGTGATCGGAATGAACACGAATCCGCCAGATCGCGAATCGCCTGTGACACCCAAGGACTTGACCGGTACATGGCGGACCTGCCAGGCCATTATCGCTCCTCCCTTGCACGGCGTGTTGCCTTACCCCTCGCGCGCTGCCGACGCTTCTTCTCGCGCCACATACATTGGTCCGTTGCGTAATGCTCGCCCGTTCGGCCTCGAGCGTACCTGCCGGCCCTTGCCCGAGCAGGTGGGACAGGCCGGCCGCAACCGCACGCGCATCGGAGGACGTCGCGGGCCCGCGGCGATCGCACCAGCGCATTGAAGACCACAAGCGGCCACCAGCCGCCAACACTGAACGCCCACAGTCCTGTTCCAAGGTCGACAGTTGGATGGAACGTCCCCAGTGCTGTAAGGAGATCACCAGCGACCATCTGTCGACGAGCGGGCTCGAGGTCGCCGCGATGGCCTGGGAGTAACCGCTTGAGCGGCCGATAATCACCCCGCTCCGCGGCGCGGAAGGCGCAAAGACGGCTCGCCATGCTCGCGTAATATCCAAGTGCGCGGAGCGGGATAAGATGCTCTGTTGGCGGTAGGCGACCGGGATCAACGACAGGGGCTGTCTCGTAGCGGTCGGGCGGGAAGTCCGGAAGTCCGTATCGTCTGAGGATCCGCCCCCACCGCTCAGATAACATCGCTGCATTCACTGGCTTGTTGGGGGCGACGTACAGTTCCGCGACCTCGCGCACGTCGGGGAGTCGCATCGGCGCGGCGTCCTGTGCTACGGCGACCCGGAGCGCCGGCTTGCCCTGCGCCTCGACCGGCACCACAGTAACGACGCGCACCGGCGAGCGGTGGATTTCGAGGATCAACTCGCCGCGACGTCCGCCTGCGTCCCCCATATGTCCCCCGTATTCGTGCGTGGCCGCTAGGTCTTCCTGCAAACTAAAATCGTGCGAATCATAAACGCGGTGCTGACGAGCGAGGCGGCGAGACTGCTTGGCGTCACGGCTGAAGCGGTACGCGCTATGGAGCGGCGTGGCTCACTGCGCGCAGTGCGCGTGAGCGGCGTCCGACTCTTTGATCGCCGGGATGTTAAGCGGCTACGCGAGCGGCGGACCGCCACGCTCGAGCAGAGTGGATCCCGGCGCGTGGCAACGCACGGGGCGGATTGACGTGAAGTAACGCGATTCCCGAGGTCGCCCCAAAGTACCGAAGCCGCGCCTGACGCGCGGCCCCGGCGGCGACCATCGGACGACGTAGGGAGTCGTCCAATGCCTACTGTACCACAGACGTTCTCGCAGGGAACCGTCCAAGTCCACTCGTGTCGGCCGCCCCGCCTCGTGTCCCGCACGATCATGCGCTTCGCCGACCTCGATCTCGCCGCTATCGCGCAGCGCCACGACCGGCAGATCGTCGGTTGGTACGCCTTGCGGGCTGCTGACCCTACCGGCACCGGCCGCGTCCTGCGGGCCCAAGCAGAGGAGGTGTTCGGCCGGCTCCAATGGAGACCAAGCACATCGGCCCGCTTGCTCCGGGGCGGGCGCGAGATCTTTTGGACCGTGGCGGTCGACGCCATCTTTCTCCGGTCAGCGAGCAAGGTCGCCGTCGCCCTAGGCGTCAAGTCGTTTCGAGCCGCGCTCCGGGCGCCGCTGCGGGACCTCCGTGGGCCGGTGGCCACGGTCCGAGCGCGGCTGGTCCTCCACGGCGTCGCGGCGCTGCGTGCGGGGCGCCCGATCTCAAACGCGACAATCGCAAGGATGGCGGCCGCCGACGTGCGGACCGTCAAGCGGTGGCGGCGCCTACTCCGGCCGCGAATGCATGAAAACTATTTCCTGATCGCCCCGCTCCGCCCCGGCACGATCGCGGGCGAATTCAGAATCCTCGGCGGCCCGGCACTTCGCACGATCCGATTCAGGGGCCAGCGATGGATCGGACGCCGTATGCCCGACTCGTTCGAGACACCAGATATGGGAGGGGTCCGCTCGTGCCTCCGGCGCGCTAACAGACGTCTGCGGACAACCTCTGCGACTCCCGGCAGGGGCACCGACCGCCGGCATCGCGACGACGCCATCCGGGCGATGGCGGACTCCTCCCATCGCTTACTTTGCACCTCCCCGACACGAGGCAGCCGGGCAGGTACTGCCGTCCGTGTGTGGTCGCCGTAGACCGGGAGAAAGTGGGTGACATATTTGAGCATGCGCGCGACGGCCCCTCTAGTGGAGTTCGTGACACCTCTCAGCCGATGACGCGTACCCCGCTCTCGGCGGCTGACCCACCAAAACGGTGCCCGTACTGCGGCGGGCCTGTCGTGCGGCGGCGGAAGAGCGCGAGGTGGTGTCGCGAGTCGCATCGCATCATGGCCTGGCGTCAGAGGGCCCGCCAGAGGCGCGACGTTGCCCAGGAATCCCGTAACAGGGGCGCAGTACGGCGCTAATGCCTCCCTCTTCCGGTCAGCCCACGCTCGGACGCAGCCGTAACTATTGTCACACGGCAAAGGGGTCACGCGCCGGCGACCGAACTTCTCCCCCCATTTCGCTTAAGACGCTGCGGGCGGGGGGGATGCGTGTGCCAGGATTCATCCGACGTCGCGGGACGTCGTACGAACTCAAGATCTACGCGGGCACAGACGGCGGAAAGAAGCGTTGCAAGTACATCACGTTCCCGACGCGCGCGGAGGCGGAGGCGGTGCAGCGCGAGATGGCGTCGCACACACTCGCGCACTCCGGTGGGGTTGGCCTGTTCGGGTCTCCGCGGGAGCGACTCGGGCCGTATCTGCGCGACTGGGTCCGGCGGCAGAAAGGCCGCCTCGCGCCGAAGACCGCCCGGTGGTACGAGATCATCGCCGAGCAGATCGGCCGGGACGCGATCGGCACCGTGCCGCTCGCTCGGATCACCCCGCGCGCTCTCGAAGCCTTCTACACGCGCAAGGCGGCCGAGGGAGTATCGCCGACGACGTGCTTGCACGTCCACCGGCTAATTTTCACGGCTCTGCGCTCCGCCGAGCGGCAGGACCTGATCTTGAGGAATCCGGCCGCGCTCGCCGAGGCGCCGCGGCGAGCGCGCGTTTCGTTGCAGATCTGGTCCGAGGGCGAGACGGCGCTGTTCCTATCAGAAGCCCACAGCACGAGTCCGTACTTTCCGCTCTACTTGTTCGTTGTGGCGACAGGGGTCCGGATCGGTGAAGCGCTCGGTCTTGTGTGGCGAGATGTCGACCTCGCGAATGGCCTTGTGACGGTGCGGCAGGCGCTTCAACGTCCCGAGGGCGGCGGCCACGTGCTGCGCGAACCGAAGACCCGGCACAGCCGGCGCACGATCACGCTTCCGACAGAGGCCGTTGAGGAGTTGCGTCGGCTACGTGCGATCCAACAGGCGGAGGCGGCGGCCCGCGGGCGCTGCGCGGCCGGCGCCGCGTGTCGGAGCCGGCATCGCAAGAAAGTGTGGCACGCCCTCGATCTCGTCTTCTGTCAGCCGAACGGCAAGCCGCTGCACGACAACAACGTCCGCATCCGAGACCTCTACCCGCTGTGCAAGCGCCTGGGGCTGCCGTGGCGGCGGGCGCTCCACAACATGCGACACGGTCATGCCACGTACTTGCTGCAGCGGGGCGTTTCCGTGAAGGTCGTGCAGGAGCGACTGGGACACGGAGCCGCGGCGTTCACGCTGTCGGCGTACGGCCACGTCCTCCAGGGGATGCAGGCGGGCGCTGCACAGGCGGTGTCGGCGATGCTTAAGGCTTGCCACTCCCCTGCCACTCCTTCGGGGGAAGGTGTTCGCGCGCAAGGGCCTGAAAAATCAGGCGCTCCCGAGGATGCGCGGTAGGCTCATAACCGGCGGATCTAGGTTCGATCCCTGGCGGGCCCACCATAGTGAAGAATTCGAACCACTCTCCGCACCCGTCGCGAGATCACGCGGCGTCTCCAATAGCGCGAGCGTGTTGAGGTGCGTGTGGGCCGCAGCAAGTAGTGTTTCACGAGATTGGCCCACACGATCTGATCGCCCCGCCACACAACGTCCTTGAAGCCTTCCATCGGATCATTGAGAACCTGTGGAGGCGAGAAGTAGATCTCCTGGTTTTCAAGCTCGCGGTGCGCACCTAACAAGGCATCAGTAGACCGGAAGCGATAAACGAACGCTGTCATCTTCCGCTCTGGGTGGGACGGAAATGCAGAACGCGCAACAAAGGGGGCAACGCGCGGAGATGGCCCCCCATTATCAGCCGCTCCCTGCCGAACGAACAGCTCCTTCTTCCCAGGTCTTTAGGAGCGCCCAAGCACGCTTGATCCTCGTGGCGACGAGAACGTCATGCCTGCGCGCGTACGCAATGATGATCGCAACCGGCTTCGCAACCGGAGTCCACGGCTTGTTAGGCTCGCGGCGACCGAGCCCCCATGCCGCTCCGCCGCTCAAGCCTTGAGGATCGTGGAGTTGATTACGGTTGTCACCGGTAAACGGAAGGTCCGGAAAGCGCAATAGCACGTGAACACTAGAGCGGTATGGCGGCCGCGCTCGCATGAGCGATCGAACAGTCGCCCGGCTGACACGGGCGACGGGGGGTGAGTCCCAGTACGGGAACGCCCCGCGGCCGAGTTCGGGAGCGCGTCGCAGCACGCGGGTGCTCTCAAACGGGAATCCAAAAATCCCCACCTGCTTGCGGATAGGCTTGACTGGCTGTTCAACCGTCGCGGGATAGAATGCGACGTGCGCCATTTCCGGCGGTCGCCCGGAAAGATGCAGAAGCGCAAGGTCATCCGGGCCGTCCTGTGCCCCCGGTGACAAAGTGATACCGGCGATCGCCGGATGAAAACGCTCGCTCGAAACGAGGCGGTCTGGCTTTCGGGTCAAGGGTGCTTCCGGTCGTGCCAAGAGATCAATATCCGCAGGCCCGCACCCCTCAATGAGATGGGCCGCGGTGAGAATGAACAACTCGTCCTTGTACTCGATACAGACTCCCGACCCTAGTATTACAAAGTCACGTACCAACAGGGTTTTTGGCCAGGCACGTGGAATGGCGGTAGCGATCTAGCATACGTCACACCTCTCGTCGCAGCAGACGTCGTTGCAGTGGGTGTTGCCGATGGCCACGTCGCCGCCCTTCACCGATCCCGCTCTTCGCCAGCGCTTCGTCGATTACGTGACCGCCGTCCTGCCGGACCTGGGCCGCAAGGATCGCCAGCCCTCGGCGGAGGCGTACGTGCGTGGGTTGCTGCTCGAAGGCGAGCGCAAATCCATCGAGCCCATGGCCAAACGGTTGCCCGACGGGAATGTCCAAGCATTGCAGCATTTTATTGGAAAGAGCCCGTGGCCCTATGAGCCGGTCCGCCAACGGTTGGCAGGGGTGCTGTGTCCAGAAATGGGCCCGGGGCTGTGGATCGTCGATGAAACCGGCTTTCCCAAGCAAGGCAAGCATTCCGTCGGCGTGGCGCGGCAGTACTCGGGGACGTTGGGCAAAGTCGCGAACTGCCAGGTGGCGGTCAGCCTGCATCACGCTACCGCGACAGCGAGTCTTCCTCTGGACTGGATGCTGTTTCTGCCGGAGGAGTGGACGAACGATCCAGATCGCTGTGCGGCCGCGGGCGTGCCCGCGCCCGTCCGCCACCAAACCAAGTGGCGCCTGGCCCTCGCCCTGATTGATCAGGCGCGCACGTGGGGCCTCGCCGATCAGCGGGTGAGTGCCGACGCCGGCTACGGCACGATCGCGGCATTCCGGGCCGGGTTGCGGGCGCGGCGAGTGCCCTATGCCGTGGGCGTCGAATCGGGCACCGGCGTGTGGACGCGCCGGCCTCGACGCCGTCGACGGCCCGCCACCGGGCGCGGACGGCCGCCCACACGCTGGGCCTACGGTGACCAACGGCCGCACAGTGTGGTGGACGTGGCCCGTGCGCTGCCGGCCGCCGCGTACCACCCCGTGACGTGGCGGGCAGGGAGCAAAGGGAAACTCAGATCGCGCTTCGCCCGAGTGCGCGTGTGGCCGTCCCACGGGTATCACGACGGCAAGCCGCCGGAGGACGAGCAGTGGCTGCTCATCGAGTGGCCGGCAGACGCCGCTCAGCCAACGAAGTACTGGCTCGTTACCGCTCCGCAGCGCATCGCGCTGCTCCAACTGGTCCGCTGGGCCAAGGCGCGCTGGCGGGTCGAGCAAGATTACGCGCAGCTGAAGGACGAACTCGGGCTCGATCACTTCGAAGGCCGCCGCTGGCTGGGCTGGCACCATCACGTGACCATGACGACGATGGCCTACGGGTTCTTGATCCGGGAGCAGCTCCGGCGCCGCGTCGGGGGTAAAAAAAACGACGCGCGTCCCCACGATCCCCCAGGTCCGCGCGGAACTCCAGTACCTCCTGAAAACGTGGACAGGATACTGCATCGTGTGCGGCCAACCCGTCTCCGGCGCGCTCAAAGATGACTCATCCTAGACGTGACGTAGTAATACTAGGAGCCTGTCCCAGTAATGGCGTTCATGACATCGATTGAGGGCCCAACCCAGGTCCTGGGTGGGCGGGTGGGAGGAGTGAGTGCACGGTGAGGAGCATCTTCGGGTCTCCTTGCTCGGTTTCTTGCTCTACCTTACCCTATCGCCGTGCGGAGGACCGCATCCACTCGGGGTCGCGCCGCAAACAACCGACAGATATTGTGTGCCGTGGTCACGAGCGACCACTCGCCGCGCACCTTCACGTGCCCGCGCAGCAAGAAGTGGGTAAAGCCACGGGCCCCTTTAATCTGGCCGATGGCCGGCTCAACGATGGCCTTGCGCAGCCGATACACGGCGTGCCCGGCCTTTGTCCGCAGCTTGCGCTGCATCCGCTCCTTCACCGACAGGGCGGCGGGCATCCGGCCGCGGGGCGCGGGCGGCACCGGGGTGCCGTGCTTCACCTTCCCGGTGGCGATGTAGAGATCGATCGCCTGGATCGGCTCGGCCGTGACGTTCGCCTCGCTGAAATACCCGGCGTCCGCCGACAGCCGCGCGGGCGCCTGCCCCGTGTTCTCCGCGATCGCCGTCGCCATCGGGACCAGCTGCGGGGCGTCAGCGGGCTGCGCGGTGACGTCGGCCGCCACGATGATCTGATGGGCGGCGTCGACCGCCACCTGCGCATTGTACGCCTGGACAAACGCGCCATCGGCATTCTTCATGATGTGCGATTCCGGATCCGTGAAATTGTACTGCATCCGATTCTCGGGCGTCTCGCGGGGTGGCTTGGCGGGCCGCGGCGTGCGGCCCTCGATCGCCGTCTGCGCGGCCTTGGCCGCTTGCGCTGCCCGCTCCCGCTCCGCCTTCTCCCGCGCCTGAGCTTCCAGCGCCGCTTTGGCCTCCCGAATCTTCCGCAGGCGGCTCTCGCGGTGCCGCAACTCCTCAGGCAACTCGTCGCCGCGACGGTCCGGCCCGTACGCCGCATCCTCCGCCGCATCGATCTCCTCGGCCCGGCGGAACATCTCCGCCACTTCTGCCGCGAGGCGCGGTTCTTCTTTACACAGCCGGTCATAGCTCATTGCTTTGTGCTTGCTCGCGTTCGCCCGCAGCTTCGTCCCATCCAATGCGACGTGCCGCAAGGTCACCAGCCCCGCCTGCTGGGCCACCTCCAGCACCTGCCGGAACAGCCCGCTCAGCGCGTCGAGGTGCCGCCGGCGAAACTCGCTGAGCGTGCGGAAGTCCGGCGCATTGCCCGCCGCCAGCACGCGGAAGGCCACGTCCTCTTGGACGTGCGTCGCGATGCGACGAGAGCTGTAGACGCCCGTGCAGTACGCGTACAACAGGAGCTTCACCATCATCGCCGGATGGTACGGCGGCCCGCCGCGCAACTCGTCCTCGTAGGTGGCCTCGATTGCCTGCAGGTCGAAGTGCTCGACCAGGTCGTCGATGAAGTACGCGAGGTGATCATCCGGGAGCCACTCTTGGAGCGACGGCGGCAGCAGCAGCACTTGGCGGGGGTGGTACGGACGATATTCTTTAGTATGCATGGAAAGAAATTCCATGATCGTCCGCTAAGTCCTGCGCCGAGAAGCATTTCTCGGACAGGCTCCTAGCGCTTCTTCTTCGGGCGGTCTGTCTGGTCGCGTTGCGACAACAGCAACGGTGCGATCGGCCATCGCTTCGGCAAAAGCGATCTCGCCGTGTTCGTCCGCAGCAGTCCGATCGATCTCGCGACGTCGAACCACGCGAGCATTCTACCGCATGTACCACCAGGATGGGTGAGTCCGACCGTGGTGCTCGCGGTAAGATGGGAGTGCTGCCGAATTCGCATCCGTCCGAAAACTGTTCGCCCAGTACGGCCGGCTCGGAAGCAGGAACGGCGGCAAGGCCCGCGCGCGGTGCCTCACGAAGGAGCAGCGCAACGAGGCCGGCCGGAAGGCCGTGCGGGCGCGATGGGTCAAGAAACGGGCGAAGAAGCCCAAGTCCGCGTCGTAGCGGGAGAGGACAGCGATGCTCGAGGGTGAGGATTTTCTCCGCAGGGACACCGGTGCCCGCGAACGCTTCGTCCCGCTACTGAACATCGGCACACGCCTGATCGATTTCGGGCTCAGGGTTCCCCCTGCCGGGAACCTCGCGGACTATGCGGGCGACGAGCCGCGCATCGTGACGTCAGCCGTCATGGCACTGTTCGTCAGCGCGATCAAGACGCTGCGGGGCATCCAGCATCTCGGCACCAACGCACTGACCGAACCTGCCATCATGCTGTTGCGGTCCCTCTCAGAGACATGGGCGGCTCTCGGTTTCATCGTCTCGGATCCGGCGAAACGTGCGGAGCGTGCCCATTGGTACCTAATCGATGAGGGCGTCGAAAACTACAAGTGGGGCAAGAAACTGCAGCACGCCGGTCTCAGCATGTGGTTACCGGACGATCCCGCGAGGCTCGAAGCGCTCCTTGACGATGTGAAGAAGCAGCTCCTGGAGCGCGAAATCAAGCGACAGGCCGAGGATGGTGCGCAGGCTCGCGTCGAGGCGATGTTAGAGCACATGCGGCGTGGCCGTTGGGCCGGCATTCCGAACGAAGAGGTCTACGCGATCGCAGAGCGCTGGGCGAACGGCAATGACGACCCCGTCGCAGTCTACGCGACTGTCTTCTCCTTCGCTTCCGGCATTTTGCATGTCCGCAAGCCCGACATGCTTCTCAAGATGACCGATGGCGGGACGATCTACCCGAACCTCCGGGCGGATCCGACCTTCCTGCCCTTCGTGCTATTCATCAGCCACCTCATGTTCGTCTCGATCTTACGTGCGGTTAACGAGGTTTTCGCTCAGCGGTGGACACGCTCGATCCAGAACTTTGCGAACGAGCTCGGTGCGTGGGCGCGCGCAGAGAAATCCGCCCGTGAGGCGACATGACTATCGACCTCGAGTGACGTCTAATGAGCTTTGGGTTACTCGCTGGTCTGCACTGGGATCTCGCTATCGCCTCTGCGAGCGCCGGCCTGCTGGTCTACAGCGGTCGCGTTCTTGTCCCTGCGGCCCGGCTCCGCCCTGAGGACATTATTGTCTTGCCGGGCGTGCCCTCTTCGGTCGGCCCGGATCCGTTCGGTGTTGGCCTGGCGCCGTGGTCAATCTTCCCGGAGGATGACATCACGCTCCGCATCCGTGATGTTCTGGACAGCAAGGTCGGCTTCGACCTCCTGGTCTTTGGAACCATCGGAGGTGTTTTTGCGGTCATCGTTGGTGCCTTCACCCTCTCCTGGAACACCCCATCCACGTTGAATCTAGCGGCAGTGGTCGTGTTTGGCTTGCTGGGATATGGGGCCGGTTGGTGGTGGCGGGAACGCTCGGGCTGGTATCGGAGGCAGGCACGGAGCTTGCTGGTGCGATGCTTTTTCGCATGGCTCGAACTCGAGGTAGGAGACCCTGGGGCGAAACTTCAGGATTTTGGCCTCACCGTTATCAGCACGGCCCGCACGAGTGGTTTTTCAATGATGAGGGGCCTCGCGGCGACGCAAGGAGTGCCCCGCACGGATGCGGAGGATGAAGCCGCGGCGCGCTGGATCGTCGCGCTCGCTCGTCAATACGGCTATCTCTGGCGAAGAGACGACTTTCGAAGCTGGGCCAGCGAGGTTGCAACGAAGAACTAATCAGCACCCTGACTTTGGATCCGCCGACATCGCTACGAGGACCTAATCAGCAGCTTGACTTTGAGTCCAGGCAATCGCTTTCGTGGCTGTCTTATCGCTGACACCGAGATACCTAGCGATGACAGCCGGGGCGAGGCCCAATTGCCGCAGATGCAGCGCTCGTGCGGCGATCCGCTGATAGACTGGTGCCTCAACCTCCTGGAGCAACGGGATCTCGAAGGGAAGCTCGGCGACGGTGCGAATTCTTTGCGAGCGGGCCCACCAGTTGAAGAATTCGAACGGCCCTCTGCACCGGTCGCGGGATCACGCGGCCGCACGCCCCATTGTGCGAGAACTTTATGAGGCGGGTTGTAAGCGGAGCCAGGCCAGCCGCGGATGTCCTCGTCGCGCCTACCTCCGCTTGGACCGAGGAGACGACACCATTGATACCATTTCCCTCACGACACGACATCCGCTTTAGCTCATACGTGTATCTTCATTCCAGTATACTTGAGATGCTACTAGACGCAGGGGGTAGGCGACTATGAGTACGGCAAAGAGCACCGTGCTGGAGTTCATGACGCAGGTTACCCCGACTGGAGGACTGACTCTGCCTACCGAGGTAACGGCGGAGTTGTCTCCAGGTCAGTTTGTCCGAGTCATCGTCATTATGCCGCAGGTCCAGGATGCAAATGAGACAGCATGGCATCACATGGGCAGAGTGCAGTTGGCGCGCTTGTCCGATGCCGATATTCTCGCCCAAGAGCCGTAATGACCGCGAAGTATCAGGTCGGCGACGTTATCCGGGCCACCATCCCAGGATTCGAGGTCACGAAGGAAGGTCGACCAGCAGTAGTTATCGCTGAGCCCGAGGATGATGATTTGATCGTCGCCCCGATTACAAAAATCGGGCCGCGAAGCGAGTACGATATCCCGATCAGCGGGTGGAAAGCCGCGGGCCTGAAAATGCCGTGCTTTGCTCGGGTGAACAAACCTGTGACGATTCAGAAGTCCGACGTGAAGACGGCAGGAAAGCTATCGGACTCTGACCTCGCGAACGTTAAGCAATCGCTGCGCAAGTTCTGGACGAGCCAGTCCATGTGAACCATCTCGTGGGCCATCCCTTCGCTGCCTTTGTCGCAATCACCGCCTCGGCTCCCCACCTCGCGCGCGCGAGAAACGCCCACGGCCTTGCATGAGCGCAAATATGATTCCCAACCCTTTGCAGCACTGGACGATCAACCACATCGTCCAGCTCGCCGGGCGCGGGGTTTACGAAAGCGATTCTTTTGACCTGAAGGAAACCATCCCGCATCCTTCCGATTTGGACGGAAAACATAGGCTCAGGAAGACATGTGCTGCATTCGCGAATAGCACGGGCGGTTTCCTGATCTTCGGTGTGACTGCCCAGCTGACCCAGCCCGCGACCGAACGCCTCATTGGCATTGACGCTATTGTCGATTTCCCGATTCAGTTTGGCAACTTTCCTAGCTCGTGCCTGCCTTCGGTCGAGTGGTCGCTGAAAACATTGACGCTATCAACGGACAGCAACCGCGTTATCCATATCGTCTACATCCCGCAGAGTTGGAAGGCGCCCCATGCCGTCGCCGACGGGGATGCGTGGGTGTTCCCTAAGAGGACCAATAAGGGTACAGAACCAATGTCATATTCTGAGATCCGGAACATGTTTCTTGGCTACTACGAGAAACGTATAAAACTCCAACTACTCCGGGCAGAGCTCGTGCCGCTCCAACACCTGCAGGCAAGAATGGGACTTTCACAAGACGAGAACAATCTCTTCCAGAGTCACCTGCCGGAAGTGCAGCTACAGGTCATCGAAAACGTGCTCGACGACACGTATTCGATTACGCACGCTAACCCGGCTCTTTTGAACAAACTGGCCGAACTAAGGCAGGAAGTCCGAAGCCTCAACAGCCTCACGGAAACTTTGCGCCTGAGCATTGCCGTCTATCCGAGCGCCGGCTTGAGCCGAGTCCGGATCTATCTTCCCACCCTCAACACACGCCTCGCCAACATAGAACAATACGCGAGGGATGCCATTCGAGAACTGGACAACGTCATTGGGACCGTGTGACCGTACGCAGACTAACGCCGTGGAATTCCGCGGGCACCGGTCCGTCGATGCGATGCTCAAGGGGGGACGCTAGATGAGGCCACTTCGATTGTCCGTTGTTTTTTGTCTTGCCCTCGTCGTCGCGGTTGCCTCGTCCGTTGCCTTACCGCTTCTTGCGCATGCCGCAGCGGCCGACACGTCGCTCATCCAGGCGGCCTTGGATGCACTTGACCACACCTATTACAAGCCTGTTGACACCGTGCAACTCCTCAACGTCGGGATCGCGTCGTTGCGCAAAACCTCACACCTAGACACGGCAGCCCTTCCTGACATTCCTGCAGGGACGGTGCGCAACCAAGCGCTCGCTCTGTTCCGGTCCGCGTATGACAAGGCCGCGCACGCTCCGGGGACGGATCAGGAGGCGCTGGCGACAACCACACTTCGGGAGATGTTGGCCTCCCTGCACGACAGCCACGTGGTCTACTTTGATCCCAAAGCATTCGATGACTTTCAGCGCGCGCTCAAGGGCCAGAACCAATACGCTGGCGTCGGGCTCATTATCGCGGTCCGCAAAGACGATGCCGGTCAGAACGAAGTATTCGTCCTCGAGGTCGTAGACGGCAGTCCCGCCGCGGCCGCCGACGTCAAGCGCTACGACCGGATCACTCAGGTGGACGGCGCCTCATTCGATGCAGGCGTCACGGCACGGGACGCCGCAAACCGAATCCGGGGGGACGCCGGCACAACGGTGACTCTCACGATCGAGCGTGCTGGCACGAGCCGGACCGTTCCCATTGTCCGTGCCTCAATCAGCATCAAGTCGGTTGCCGTGTCGCTCGAGCGCCCCGGCGTCGCATTGGTCAGAATCCGAAACTTCGCGCAAGGGACCGCCGACCAAGTTCGACAAGGATTGACTGGTCTCCAGGCGAAGGGCGCCCTGCACGGCGTGATCATCGACCTCCGCGGGAATCCGGGCGGCTTGCTTCGCGAAGCGGAAAACACGGCTGGCATCTTTGTACCCCAGGGAACTTCGCTCGGGAAATACCTCAGTCGCCAAGGGACCTACGAGCAAATCGCCCGGGGCAACCCGATGGTGCCCTCTTCCCTGCCAATCGCGATTCTGACTGATGGCGGGACGGCATCCTCGGCCGAAGTGCTCTCCATCGGTCTGCATGATTCAGGTCGAGCGACCCTCATCGGTGAAAAGACAGCAGGCGCATTGGGTGCCGGACAAATGGTACCGCTCCCGATCGGCGGGATGGAGATTACGGTATCTGAAGTGGTCGGCCCCCACTTCGAGCAAATCGAGCATGTGGGGATCACGCCTGACCGAATCGTCCCTGTCTCCGTGGCTGAGCTGTAGTGCGGCGTTGTTACACAACTTGATGAGGCCCTGAAGCTTGTGTCCTGGGTGGTCCCGCGGAGGCTCATACGCGCGGCCTAGACCGCTGCGCCCGAGGTAGCCAGAAACCGCCGGCCCATCAGGAAAGCCTTTTGGGTCGATATCGGACTCACGGGGGTGAACCCGCCGAAATCACGGCCAGGACTTGATCAGCGATCTTGCCCTCGGCTCCATGCGATCGCCTCTTGTGGCCGTCTTATCGGTGACGCCGAGATGTCTCGCAATGACGGCCGGGGCTAGGCCTATTTGTCGCAAATGCAAGGCGCGGGCGGCGATCCGCTGATAGATTGGTGCCTCAGCTGTTCGGTACAGCGGTATCTCGAAGGGAACCTCCGCTGCGGTTCGAATTCTTTGCGATCGGGCCCACCATCGCCCTAACCTCGAACACACGCGGGAGCCGAGCACATGAAAGTCTACTTTCTGCGGCATGGAGTCGCCGTCGAGCGGAGCGAGTGGAACGGCGACGACACGGCGCGGCCGTTGACAGAGGACGGCGTACGCAAGACGGCCGAAATCGCGGCGGCGATCGCGCGGCTCGGCGTCGACGTGGAATCGATCATCACGAGTCCACTCGTTCGCGCCAAAGCCACCGCGGACATCGTGGCGCGGGCGCTGGGCCTCAAGTCGCACGCGGTGGAAGACCGGCGGCTTGCGCCGGGATTTGACGCCGCGAGCCTGCGCGCGATTCTGCGGGATCACCGGGGGGCGGGCGCGGTGATGCTGGTCGGGCACGAGCCGGATTTCAGCGAGACCCTGAGCGAATTGATCGGCGGCGGGTCCCTAGAAATCAAGAAGACCGGCCTGGCGCTGGTCGACCTGCCGGACACCCGCCCCGGCCGCGGCCGGCTCCGGTGGCTCATCCCACCGAAAATGCTCGCGCTGCTCGGGCGAGCCGGGGCGCCGGGCGGCTAGGAGCGCCGCGAGCCGTGCCGATCGCCCTGGACGACACCATGGCGAAGGCCGCACGAGCGACCCTGCGGCGGCAGTGGAAGCGCGCCCGGAAGGCCGAACCGGGGGCGCGCGACGGCGGCGACATCGAACACGTCCACGATCTGCGCGTGGCGGTGCGGCGTCTGCGCGTCGCCTTCCGCCTCTTTGCCGATGACCTCGACCGCGACGCGCTGCGGCCGTTTCGCAAGCGGCTGCGCCGCGGCGCGCGCGTCCTCGGCGCGGTGCGCGACCTCGATGTCTTTCACGAGAAGACGCGGCGGTATCTCGACACGCTGCCCGAGGACGGGCGGGCCGAACTGAATCCGCTGCTCGCGGCCTGGGAGGCGGCGCACGCTCGCGCCCGCCGGAATTTGATTGCCTGGCTCGACAGCGGCGCGTTCGCGCGGTTCGCGGCCGCGTTCGGCGCACATCTGCGGGGCGCCCCCGACCGGCCTCCGCACGGCCGGCTCGCCCGGCGGCTCGTCCGCGACGTGCTGCCGGTCGTGCTCCTCGAGGACTGGACCTCCGTGCGGGCGCAGGGCGCCTCTGTGGCCGAACCCGATGTACCGGTTGAGCAGCTCCACCGGCTGCGAATCGCGTGCAAGCGTCTGCGCTACACGCTGGAATTCTTCGCGCCGGTGCTGGGCGCTTCGGTGAAAACCCACATCAAGCAGCTGACGCGCGTGCAGGACCACCTGGGCAGCGTCCAGGACGCCGTCATCGCCTGCGCCGTCCTTCAGGACTTTCTCGCCTGCGGCGAATGGAACACCGGTGCGCAGCGCCCCCGCCGCCGGCCTCCCGCGGTCGCCGGCGCGTCGGGAGTCGCCGCCTATCTCGCCGTGCGCCGGCTAGAAATCCAGACGCTGGTGCAGGCTTTTCCGCAGATCTGGGCGCCGGTCCGTGCGCCGGAGTTCAAGAAGCAGCTGCTGTCGCTGATCGCGGACTGGTAGCCGGCCGAGCGAACTGTCTTAGTCGGCCTTTTACCGCCACAACGCCGGATCGGCGATCTTCTGGCGCGCGGAGCTGAGCGTCATGCGGCCGCCGCAGACGGCCCGGTTCAGCGCCAGCTCCCACCGGTCTTTGCGATGGGCTTGCTCGATCGGCTCCGGCCACAGGTTACGCGGTTCCGTGGGGTGCCCGCCGAGCTCGAGCGGGATGAGGTGGTCTTCCTCGTAGTCCGCCGTCGAGCCGGGGAGGTGCCGCTCTCGCATCTGCTCGCGCTTAAGCCTCGAGGTGTAGGAGAGCGGCGGTCGGACTGTCCGGGTCCAACCGCGGACGCAGATGGTCGACGCGATGTTCGCTTGTGTCACCGAGGGGTTCAGCGCGCCGGGAGGCGGCGAGTAATCGGGGCCGGTGACCGCGGAAGCGACCGGGAGACCTGGCGCGATCGCCCAGACGACCGCGGCCGCCACGAGAAGCGCTCGACGAGTAACCCGGAGCCTCATTTAGACCTTGAGGTAGGACACGGCTCAGTAATCGACGCGGACGAGGTACAGGCCGTGCGCCGGCGCGGTCGGGCCTGTCCGCCGATTGTCGGGGTCGGCCAGGAACTCTCCCGGCGCGCTCACCGGCAGCCGCCCGAGCCCGACGCGGATCAGCGTCCCAGTGATCATGCGCACCATGTGCCGCAGAAACCGGTCGGCCGTAATGTTGATCCGGACGCGCCCGTACGCGAGATCTGAGGCCCCATCCTCCGCGGTTTCCACCGCGACGGCGCTGACCGCGCAGATCGTCGTCCGCGTGGGGGACCCGACGCCGCGGTAGGCGACGAAGTCGTGGCGGCCGGCGAACGGCGCCGCCGCGGTCCGCATCGCGCCGACATCGAGCGGCTCGGGCACGTGATAGGCCAGCCCGCGCAGCAGCGCCGACGGCCCGGGCCGGTTCAGGATCTCGTAGCGATAGGTCCGCGCGACCGCATCGTACCGCGCGTGAAACCCCTCCGGCATCTCCGCGGCCTCGACGACGCGCACGTCCGTCGGCAGATGCGCGTTCAGGGCGGCGGGGAAGCGCGCGGCGGGAATGCGGCTCGAGGTCGAAAGACTCGCCACCTGCCCGAGCGCGTGCACTCCCGCGTCGGTGCGGCCCGCGCCGATCACCGGCACCGGTTCGCCAGCGACCTCGGCGAGGGCCCCCTCGAGCGTCGCCTGCACGGACGGCGAACCCTCCGCGGCGGAGCCGCGCTGCCGCTGCCAGCCGCAGTAGCCGGCGCCATCGTACTCCACGGTCAATTTCAGCGTGCGCATCGACCCGGCGGAGGCTACTTGTGCGGGGCGGGCGGATGGGACGGCGCGATCACGTCCGGCACGGGGCGAACGTCCGGCGCCGGGCCGGTGCGTCCGTGCGTCCAGGGCAGTCCGAGTGCCGGGTGCGGAACGGCGATCAGCGCGACGAACAGTGCGAGGACGGCGAACGCCACGTAGTCGCGCCACCGGAGCACGAGCTCGGTCATGCGGGTCCGGTGGTCCCCGCCGCGGTAGCACCGGGCCTCCATCGCCAGCGCGAGCGACTCGGCCCGCCGGAACGCGCCCACGAACAGGGGCACGAGCAGCGGGACCAGGGCGCGGGCGCGGCGGACGAGGCTGCCCCGGGTGAACTCCGCGCCGCGCGCCATCTGCGCTTTCATGATCTTGTCGGTTTCCTCGATCAGCGTCGGGATGAACCGCAGGGCAATCGTCATCATCAGCGCGAACTCGTGCGCCGGCACCCCGATCCGGCGAAACGGCCGCAGCAGCCGCTCGAGTCCGTCGGTTAGCTCGACCGGCGACGTCGTGAATGTCATGAGCGAGGTGGCGATGATCACCAGCGCGAGCCGGCCCCCGTAGAACGCGCCGGCCCAGAGGGCTTCCCGCGTGATCACAATCGGCCCGCGCCGGAAGACGGCGTGGCCGCCTTCAGGCCCGAAGACGATCTGCAGCACCACCGTGAAGGCGACGAGCCAGAAGACGGGCCGGAGGCTCCGCAGCACGTACCCCGGCGAGATGCGCGAGGCGAGCACGATCAAGGCCAGCAGCGCCGCGTACGCGGCGAGGTCGCCGAAGCCGCGGGTCAGGAACAGCACGACCGCCAGCACGAGCGTCGCGAGAATCTTCGTCCGCGGATCCAACCGGTGGATGACCGACTCTACCGGCACGTACTGCCCGAACGAGAAGCTGCGCAGCATCTCCATAGGTGACAGACCCGCCCCGACGGCGCCGCGGCGCCGCAGCGCGTCGAGGATGGTCGCGCGGGCCTCCTCGACCGTCAGCACGTCGGGACGCACGGACCAGCCCGCTTCCCGCAGCCGGTGCACGCACTGCGCCGCCTGCGGGAGACCGAGACCGAGTGATGCGAGCTTCGGCCCGTCGGAGAACACGGCCCGCACTGACCCGTCGGCGACGAGGCGGCCGTGGTCGAGCACCACAACGCGCTCGCACAGGGACGCGACAGCGTCCATGTTGTGCGTGATCAGCACGATCGTAAGGCCGGCCTCCCGGCGCAGCCGGGCGACGTGCCCGAGAATCTCCCGCCGGCCGGCGGGGTCGAGCCCCGCGGTCGGCTCGTCCAGGATCAGCATCCTCGGCCGCATTGCGAGCAGTCCCGCGATCGCCGTCCGCCGCATCTCGCCGTTGCTGAGCGTAAACGGCGACCGAGACCCGAACCGGGCGGGGTCGAGCCCGACCTGCCGCAGGGCCCGCTCGACGCGCCGGTGGATCTCGTCCTCGCTAAGGCCGAGGTTGCGGGGGCCGAACGCGACGTCGGCCGCGACGGTCTCTTCGAACAACTGGTGCTCCGGATACTGAAAGAGCAGCGCGATCTGCTGGCGCACCCGGCGGCGGTCGACCTCGCGGGCGTGGATGTCGACGTCGTCGAGGTAGACCCGGCCGCGCGTCGGCCGCAGCAGCGCGTTGAAGTGCTGGACGAGAGTGGACTTCCCGGACCCGGTCGCGCCGATCACGCCAACGGCCTCGCCCGCGCGGATCTCGAGCGAGACGTCGTCCACCGCGGCGGTCTCGAACGGCGTGCCGCGCTGGTACACGTGCGAAAGATGTTCGCAGCGGATCACGGCGGGCGTCGCGGCGACGGCACCGGGTGCGCGCGGATCCAGGATCGTGGTCTTGGAGCTCACGGCTGCCCGGCCCCGGTCAGGGCGGTGAGCGCGGCGACGAGCTGCTCCACCGTCAGGATGTCGGCGCCGAGCGGCACACCGTCCCGCGCGAGGGCGTGGCGCAGCCGGACGATCTCCGGGGGCTCGAGGCGCAGGCCGCGCAGCGTCTCCTCGTTCGCGAAGACGTCCGCCGGCGGGCCCTCCAGCGCCACCTGTCCGCCGGCGAGCACGACGACGCGGTCGGCCCGCGCGGCTTCCTCCATCGCGTGGGTGATGAGGACCAGCGCGAGGCCCTCGCTCCGGCACAACCGGAACGCGACCTCCATCACTTCGTGCTGTCCTTCCGGATCGAGCATCGAGGTGGCCTCGTCGAGCACGAGGCAGCGGGGCGCCATTGCCAGCACGCCTGCGATCGCCACGCGCTGCTTCTGGCCGCCGGAGAGCAGATGCGGCGCGCGCCGGCGCAGGGCGTCGAGCCCCACCGCGTGCAGCGCCGCCGAGACGCGGGCGCGAATCTCCGCCGGCGGCAGCCCGAGGTTCTCGGGGCCGAAGGCGACGTCTTCCTCGACCACCGCCGCGACGAGCTGATCGTCGGGGTGCTCGAAGATCATGCCGACACGGCGCCGGATTTCCCAGACCGCGTCCGCGTCGCGCGTGTCGAAGCCGTCGACCAGGACGTGCCCTTCGGTGGGCAGGAGGAGAGCGTTGAGGTGTTTCGCGAGGGTGCTCTTGCCGGACCCGTTCCCGCCGACGATCGCCACGCACTCGCCGGCGCGGACGTCGAGATCGACGCCGAGCAGCGCAGGAACGGCTTCGGGGGTCCCGGCGTGGTACGTGTGCACCAAGCCGCGGACTTGGATCAGCGCTTGGGATTCCCCGGGCGCCCCGGGCACAGGCGTTACTGGATGAGTTCTAGTAGCGCCATCTCCGCGGCGTCGCCGCGCCGGCGGCCGAGACGCACGATCCGGGTGTAGCCTCCGCGACCCTTCTGGTACCGCGGCGCCACCGTGCCGAACAGCCGGCGCACGACCGCGGGATCGGTCAGCAGGCGCGACGCCTTACGGCGGGCCTGCACGTCGTTTTGGAGCGCGAGGTCGATCATCCGGTCGGCGACCTTCTTCGCCTCTTTGGCCTTGTGCACGGTCGTCGTGATGCGTTCGTGCTCGATCAGCGAGGACACGAGCCCGCGGAACAGCGACAGCCGGGCAGCGGTATCGCGGCCGAGGCGGCGGCCGGTCTGGCCGAGCACGTCAGGCTCCCCTCCGCCGCAGTTCGAGGCCGAGGCCGGCGAGCTTCTCCTTGACCTCGTCGAGCGACTTGCGCCCGAAGTTCTTGACGTTGACGATCTCGTCTTCGGTGCGCTGCAGCAGATCGCCGACGGTGTTGATCCCGGCGCGCTTGAGGCAGTTGTACGGCCGCACGGAGAGATCCAGCTCTTCGATCGGCATCGTCGCGACCTTGTTCGTTTCGTCGGCCGGCGCGCCCGTGGCGACTTCCGGACCGGCGGCGGTCCCGGCGAACAGCCGGAAATTGTCGATCAGCTGCCGGGCCGATTCCTGGAGCGCCTCCTCCGGCCGGATGCTGCCGTCCGTCCAGACCTCCAGCAGGAGCCGGTCGTAATCCGTGGCTTGGCCGACGCGCGCGTCCTCGACCGAGTAGTTGACCTTCTGGATCGGGGTGAAGATCGAGTCCACGGGAATCACGCCGATCACGTGCTCGCTCTTGCGGTGGCGCTCCGCCGGCACGTAGCCTTTGCCGCGCTCCACGACGAGCTCCATGACGAGATGCGCGGTCTTGCCGTCGAGCGTCGCGAGGTGGAGGTCGGGGTTGAGGATCTCGACCTCGGCGTCCGGCTGCAGATCCCCGGCGGTGACTTCCTTCTTGCTCTTGACGTCGAGCCGCAGCAGCTTCGGCTTGTCGCTGTGCAGCTTGAAGGTCAGCTCCTTGAGGTTCAGGATCAGCTGCGTCACGTCCTCGACCACGCCCGGCACCGTCGAGAACTCGTGCAGCACGTTCTCGATCTTGACGGACGTCACGGCCGCGCCGGGGATCGCCGCGAGCAAGACGCGCCGCAGCGCGTTGCCGAGCGTCACCCCAAAGCCGCGATCGAGCGGCTCCACGACGAATTTGCCGTACGTGTCAGAGAGCTCCGCGTACTCGACCTTGGGCTTGTTCATGTCCCACACGCCCGTCAACCCCCTCTTTCCGCTCGAACCGCCGAGCACGTCGGTCCCGCCGGGCATGCCCGTGCCAAACGACACGCCGGAAGTTCCGGGAATGGCCCGGATCGATGTTGCCATGTGGTCCTCAGACATTCGTGGCTACCTCTTCCCCTGTCTCGCGCAGGGCCTCCGGCCGCTTCTGGGCCTGCGGCGCACCCCAAAGATGCGCCTCCTGGAGGCTATCTCGAGTAGTATTCGACGATCAACTGCTCGTGCACCGGCACGTCGATGTCGTCCCGCGCCGGCAGCGTCAGCACCCGGCCGGTCAGCGCGTCGGGCTGATATTCGAGCCAGCCCGGCGTGCCCCGCCCCGGCGCCTGTCCGGCGAGCGAGGCGAAGTGCGGGAGGGCGCGGCTCCGCTGGTCCACCCCGACGCTGTGTCCCGGCTTCACGAGGAACGACGGCACCGTGACGCGCCGGCCGTTCACCGTGATGTGGCCGTGCGCGACGAGCTGACGTGCCGCCTTGCGGCTCGACGCCAGGCCGAGCCGGTACACGACGTTGTCGAGCCGGCTCTCCAAGATCTGCAGCAAACGCGTGCCGGTGACGCCGGTGGCGTGCGCCGCCATCTGGAAGTAGTGCTTGAACTGCGTCTCGTACACGCCGTAGAAGCGGCGCAGCCGCTGCTTCTCACGCAGCCGGATCGCGAAATCCGAGGGCTTGCGCCGGCTCGGCGCGTGCATGCCGGGCGGGGTGGTGTCTTTTGCCACCGGACACTTGTCCGTGTAGCACTTCTCGCCCTTGAGATAGAGCTTCATGCCCTCCCGCCGGCACAGCCGGCAGACCGGCCCGTGGTACCGTCCCATACGTTCTCCTCTACACCCGCCGCCGCTTCGGCGGCCGGCATCCGTTGTGGGGAATCGGAGTGACGTCTTTAATGAGGCTGACTTCCAGGCCCGCCGCCTGCAGCGAGCGGATCGCGGCCTCGCGGCCGGACCCGGGGCCCTTCACGAAGACTTCCACCGACCGCACGCCGTGCTCCATGGCCTTCCGGGCGGCGTTCTCGGCGGCCAGCCCGGCCGCGAACGGCGTGCCCTTGCGGGAGCCCTTAAACCCCGAGGTCCCCGCGCTCGCCCACGCCAGCACGTTGCCCTGCAGGTCGCAAATGGACACAACCGTATTGTTAAACGTCGACTGAATGTGGGCGATGCCCGCCGGAACGTTCTTGCGTTCCTTGCGCTTCCCCCGGGTCGGTGTGGTCATCCGGTCTTAGCCTCCCTTATCCGGCGGCCGGCGCCGCGGCCGTCTCGGTCTTGGCCTTGCGGGCGCCGACGGTCTTCTTCTTGCCCTTGCGGGTCCGGGCATTCGTGCGCGTGCGCTGGCCTCGCACCGGCAGGCCCTTGCGGTGCCGCAGTCCGCGGTAGCAGCCGATCTCGATGAGACGGCGGATGTCCATCGCCACGTCGCGCCGCAGGTCGCCTTCAACCTTGTAGTTGCGGTCGATGACCTCGCGCAGACGGGTGACTTCCTCGTCCGTAAGCGCGCGGACGCGGGTGTCCGGGTTGACCCCGGTAATGCCGAGGATCTCCCGGGCCCGGCTGCGGCCGATCCCGTAAATATACGTCAGGCCGACCTCCACCCGCTTCTCCCGCGGCAGGTCCACGCCCGCGATCCGCGCCATCGAATGCCTCCCCTTACCCCTGCCTCTGCTTGTGCTTGGGGTTCTCGCAGATGACCATGACGCGGTTCCCGCGCTTGACCACCTTGCACTTCTCACACATCCGTCTGACCGATGCCCGTACCTTCATGACACAACTCCCATCTCGTCGAGCGCGGCGCATCCCGCCGCGCCGTCCCCCCTTGAGGGGGATTACCGGAATCGATACGTAATCCGCCCCCGGGTCGGGTCGTACGGCGACAACTCGACTTTCACCCGATCGCCGGGCAGGATCCGGATGAAATGGATCCGCATCTTGCCGGAGATGTGCGCCAGAATCTTGTGTCCGGACGCCAGTTCCACCCGGAACATGGCGTTGGGGAGCACTTCGACGATGGTCCCTTCAACTTCGATGACGTCTTTCTTGGCCATCCCCTACCCCGTGGGCGAACAATTGTTTATTATACCGAGGCCTCCGCGGGAAGTCTAGTCAACACGTCGGCACCGGTCTCCGTCACGGCGACTGTGTGCTCGACGTGCGCGGAGGGACGGCCGTCCGCCGTCCGCACCGTCCACCCGTCCCGCTCCATCACCACGTCGGATCCACCCATGTTCACCATCGGCTCGATCGCCAGCGTCATCCCGGCCCGCAGCACGACCCCCGTCCCGCGCCGGCCGAAGTTCGGCACCTGCGGCTCCTCGTGCAGCCGCCGGCCGACGCCGTGGCCGGCGAAATCCCGGACCACCGAGAACCCCTCCGCCTCGACCCGCCGCTGGATCGCCGCGCCGACGTCGCCGAGCCGCGCTCCGGGCCGTACGGTCCGAATACCGTCCTCCAGCGCCTCCGCCGTCACGGCCAGCAGCCGCCGCAGGGGCTCGTCGATCGCGCCGACGGGCACCGTCACGGCGTTGTCGCCGTGAAACCCGTCGATCTCCGCGCCGAGATCGAGGCTCACGATCTCGCCCTCCCGGAGCACCCGCCGGCCGGGGATCCCGTGGACGACCTCGTCGTTCACGGAGACGCAAACGCTCGCCGGATACCCGCGGTACCCCAAAAACGACGGGACCGCGCCGAGCGTCCGAATGCGGTCCTCGGCGATTTTATCCAGCTCCCGGGTGGTGACGCCCGGGCGGACGGCGGCGCACACGTCCCTGAGCGCCCGCGCCGCGACCTGGGCGGCGCGGCGCATCACGGCGATCTCGGAGGCGGATTTGATCGGGATCGAATCGGCCACCGTCACGCGCCTCTACCGGCCCGCGCCGCCACGAACTCCAGAATCCGCTCGTAGACCTCTTCCGCGGTCCCCTGGGCGTTGACCGCGAGAAAGACGCCGCGCGTGCGGTAGTGGTCCACGAGCGGCGCCGTCCACCGGCGGAACACCTCGAGCCGGCGCCGCACGGTCTCCGGCGCGTCGTCGCGCCGCAGAATCAGCTCCGTCCCGTCGAGATCGCACCGGCCGGGCTCCCGCGGCGGATGGTACTCCACGTGGTAAATGGCGCCGCACGTCGGGCAGACGCGGCGGCCGGTGATCCGCCGCAGCACGACCTCCTCGGGGATCTCGAAGAAGATGACCCCGTGCAGCTCGCGGCCCCACTTCGCCAGGAACTCGTCGAGCGCGTCCGCCTGGGCCAGCGTGCGGGGATACCCGTCGAGGATGAACCCCGCGGCGCAGTCCGGTTGTAAAAGTCGCTCCTCGACGAGCTGCTGCACGATCGCGTCCGGCACGAGATCGCCCTCGCGCATGTACTCCGAGGCCCGCCGCCCCATCTCCGTATCGGCCCGCACCGCGGCCCGGAACATGTCCCCGGTCGAGATGTGCGGCACGCCGTGGCGGATGTGGAACAGCTCCGCCTGCGTGCCCTTGCCGGCGCCGGGCGGGCCCATGAACACGAGGTTCATCGGCACGGGGCGGCCGTCACTTCATGAAGCCTTCGTAGTGGCGCATCAGCACGTACGCTTCGATCTGCTTCATCGTCTCGAGCGCGACGCCGACGACGATCAGCAGCGACGTACCGGTCAGGTACAGCGTCAGCTGCCCCGTGAACCGGGCCAGGAAGATCGGCCCCACCGCGATCAACCCGAGGAAGAGCGCCCCCACGAACGTGAGCTTCTCGAGGATCCGGATCAGATACTCCGTCGTCGGGCGGCCGGGCCGGATGCCCGGGATGAAGCCGCCGTACTTCTTGATGTTGTCCGAGACGTCTTCGGGGTCGAAGCTCACCGCGGTATAGAAGTACGTGAACGCGATGATCAGCACGAAATAGAGCAGGGCGCCGGTGGTGCTGTTGAGCGAGAGGTAGCTGCCGACCGTCTGCAGCCACGGCAGGCGCGAGAACTGCGCGATCGTCGACGGGAACTGCATTACCGAGATCGCGAAGATGATCGGGATGACACCCGCCGAGGCGATCCGGACCGGCAGGTACGTGGTCTGCCCGCCGACCATCCGGCGTCCCACGACCCGCTTCGCGTACTGGATCGGGATCTTGCGGGCCGCCTGCGTCACGATGACCACCGCGACGATGCTGGCCAGGATGACCACCACGTCCGCCAGCGCCCGGAACACCGACGCCTCGCCGACGTTGACCAGGCCGATCGTCTGGGAGAGCTGGTTGGGCAGCCGCGCGCAGATGCCGGCGAAGATGATCAGCGACACGCCGTTGCCGATGCCGTACTCGGTCATGATCGAGCCCATCCAGGTCAGCAGCATCGTGCCGGCGACGAGGGTCGCCACGATCTCGCCGAGGATGAGCGGCCGCGGGGTGTTGATCGCGCCGAGGTTGCGGATCAGCAGCATCTGGCCGGTGCCCTGCACGATCGCCAGCAGCACCGCGAGGTAGAGCGTCCACTGGCCGATCTTGCGCCGGCCGGCCTCGCCCTCCTCGCGGTGGATCTCCTTCAGGCGCGGGAACACCACCTCGAGCAGGCTGAAGATGATCGACGCCGTGATGTACGGGAACACGCCGAGCGCGAACAGGGCGAACCGCGAGAACGCGCCGCCCACGAACAGATCGATGAACCCGAAGACGTTGCCGGCCTGCCCCTGCTGGAACAGCGACTGCAGGCGCAGGACGTCCACGCCCGGCACGGGGATGTGCGACCCGAGCCGGAACAGCGCGAGCATCCCCACCGTGAAGAGGAACTTCCGGCGCAAATCCGGGATGCGGATGATATTGACGAGCCCTGGAATCACGCGCCGATCACCTCGACACGCCCGCCCGCCGCCTCGATCCGCTCTTTGGCGCTCTTGCTGAACGCGTGCGCCTTCACGACGAGCGCGTGGGAGAGCTCGCCGCCACCCAGGACCTTCACCTGACGGCCGTTGATCAACCGCGCCGCCCGAAGGGACTTCGGCGTCACCTCGGTGCCGGCGGGAAACGCCGCCAGCCGGCCGACGTTGACCACGTCCATGGCCGTCCTCGGCGGACCGCCGACGTGGTTGCTGCCGGCGCCGCGGACGCCGCGCAGGTACGGGACGCGCTTGATGAGCGGCAGCTGGCCGCCCTCAAACCCCGGACGGCGCTGGCCGCCCGAGCGGGCCTTCTGGCCCTTGTGCCCGCGGCCCGCGGTATTGCCGTGACCCGACGAATGCCCGCGGCCGACACGACGGCGCCGGCGCCGGGACCCGTGGGCCGGCCGGAGATCACCCAGCCCGACCATGCTCCACCTCTTCCACCGTGACCAGATGCTGAATCTTGCGCACCGCGCCCGCGAACGACGCGGTCTGCGCGTGCACCCGGCTCGCGCCGAGACGGCGCAGGCCGAGCGCCTCGGCCGTCCGCCGCTGATCGTCCGGACAGCCGATGAGGCTGCGGCGAAGGGTCACGCGGACCCTGGCCGACTCGACGGGGGCAACTACACGCTCAGCCATTGCGCCGCCCTCCGTCCCAGGAGCTCCTCCACGGTCTTCCGCCGCATGCGCGCGACCTCGGCGGGCAGGCGGATGTCGAGCAGCCCCTTGAGCGTCGCCCGCGCCTGGTTGATCGGGTTGTTGCTGCCGAGCGACTTGGTGAGGATGTCGCGGACGCCCGCGGCTTCCAGCACGGCGCGCACCGGCCCGCCGGCGATGACGCCGGTCCCCGGCGCGGCGGGCTTGAGCAACACCCGCGCGGCGCCGTAGACGGATGTGATCTCGTGCGGAATGGTCGTGCCGGACAGCGACACGCCCATGAGACTCTTCCGCGCCTCTTCCGTCCCCTTGCGGATCGCGTCCGGGACCTCCCCCGCCTTGCCGAGGCCGATCCCGACGTGCCCGTGCTCGTCGCCCACGACCACGAGCGCGCTGAAGTTGAAGCGCTTCGCGCCCTTCGTGACCTTGGCGACCCGGTTGATCCAGATCGCCTTCTCCGTCGTCAGGTTGACGTCGTCGGCCTTGACCCGCCGATGCAGGTATTCCAGATCCGCCGGCTTCTGCGCCGGCGGCGCCTCGACTTTGCGGGGCTTCTTGCCCCTCCCCTTGCCCTTAAACCGCGGCATGCCGTCCCTCCCCTACCGACCCCAAGAAGTCGCTGAAACAGATGCGACTTCTCGGGGGCCCCCGGCCCTCTTATGATGAGGTGTCCGGGAAATCGCCATTAAAATTCGAGCCCACCCTCGCGGGCGCCATCGGCCACAGCCTTCACGCGGCCGTGGTAGAGATAACCACCGCGGTCGAACACGACCCGGCTGACGCCGTGCTCCTTAGCGCGGCGCGCGACCAGCTGGCCGACGAGCTTGCCGGCCTCGGTCTTCTTCCCGGCCTTTTTCGCACCGGCGGCAGCCTGGGTGCGGATCTCGGGATCGAGACTCGAGGCCGCCGCGAGCGTGCGCCCGTCCCGGTCGTCCACCACCTGCGCGTAAATGTGCGCCACGCTGCGGAACACCGACAGCCGCGGCCGCTCGGGCGTGCCGCGCACGACGCGCCGGATGCGGAGATGGCGGCGCTGGCGCGTCTCGTTGCGGCTCTTGCGTTTGATCATCGTCGGTCTCCCCCTATGCCTTGGCCGCGCCGCCGCCGCCACCACCGGC
>Ga0073928_10001311_pt1 | contig 48830 bp, 44 predicted proteins | sample PaiPotPPA55metaG_FD_76969 | JGI IMG/M metagenome (GOLD analysis project Ga0073928, IMG submission 76969) | Iron sulfur acid spring bacterial and archeal communities from Banff, Canada, to study Microbial Dark Matter (Phase II) - Paint Pots PPA... ...
GACCGCAGACGGACGATTGGCCAAACAAAAAGCCCAGCGCGGGTATCCGGGCCGGGCTTCTCTCACAGCTTCCTGAGATTAGCGACTCATAGCAGACTTTCGTTACAACGTCAAGATACCAGAAGTTGTGTGATACCAAAAGTTGTGTGTCGCGAGCACATGAGTTGTCCGGGTCAGATAGCACACGAGTTGTTCGGGTTTCTGTCTCGTTGCAGCGATTTAAAAGAAGCCGAAAGCAATAAACCAAAGGTCGTTGACACGTTACGAGACTCCTGGCCGGGCTTGCACCGGTTGATTGCGCCAGCTTCGCTTGGCGCCTTCCCTTTGCCCACCCTACAAGCCTGCGGAAGACCGGTTGAAGGCGCGTAGTTGCATCTGCAGATCGGGCGCATACGACATGAGCCCGCCGTCGTGGACGAGCCAATCGAACTCATAGATGGTCGGCAGTCGATGCGCTGCCGCATACGCGAATACCCGCTTGCGGTTGAGCACAGTGAGCGAGTCGGTGACCATGAGGATGGCGTCCGGCTTCTCGCGGTCCATGGCTGCGAACGCCTCGTTGAAGTCGTCGGGCTCACGCACTCCGAGTGCCTGGACACTGAGCCCCATCGTGGTGGCACCGGTTTCCGAGGGGCGGTAACGCATGGTCATGCCGAGATCGTCGGCGTTCCACAGCATCGCCACGCGCTTGAGCCCGGGCGCCATCTCCTTGAGCAGCTCCATGCGCTTCGGCGTGAGCTCTGCGGAGGCGTCCGAGATGCCGGTGACATGGGCCGCCGGGCCGGGCCAGGCTGGCGACCAGGCCCGTGCTCACCGGGTCGCCGGCTGCGAACGCCACCACCGGCAGCGTCGTCCTCTCCTTGGCGATGACCGCCGGCGGATAGCCGAAGCCGACGATGAGGTCGGGCTTGCTTGCAACCAGCTCATCTGTTGCCTCCTTCGGGTGGCTATCGATCCGCCGATTACGTCAGCAGATGCTTTCGCAAGGGTTCGCCAGCCCTTATATAGCGTCCAGGCGAGGACCATCGTGATCACCCGTCGTGAAATCGTTGTTCTTGGAACCGGCAGCGCGGCCGTGGTCTGGCTCGCCTGGCTCGCGAAAGGTGCCGCGACCGAGCCTGTTCCAGCGGGCAAATTCGAGATCGTCAAGCCGGACGAACAATGGCGACGGGAGCTCACCCCTGAGCAATATGCGGTGCTCCGCGGCCACGACACTGAGCGACCCTGGAGCAGCCCCCTCAACAAGGAGCACCGGAGCGGCACATATCTCTGCTCGGGGTGCAGCTTGCCGCTGTTTTCCTCGACCACCAAGTTCGAAAGTGAAACGGGTTGGCCGAGCTTCTCGGCTCCGATCAAAGGGGCGATCGAAACATCGGAGGACCGCAGCCTTTTTTTCCTGGCCCGAACCGAGGTCCATTGCCATCGTTGCGGCGGTCATCTCGGACATGTCTTCAACGACGGTCCTCAGCCGACCGGGCTGCGTTATTGCATGAATGGTGCGGCGCTCAAGTTCCTGCCGGACTGATTCACCCTACGTGAGACTGGTCCTCGATACCCTAAGAGCCGATGCGATCCGGTCCTGAATGCGTATTCTGCGACATCGTGGCTGGCACCAGCCCGTGTCAGGAGATATTTCAGGACGACGCGACCCTTTCATTCATGGATATTCATCCAGCTAACGACGGACACTGCCTCGTAATTCCGAAAGCGCACTTTGAAACCCTGCTGGATATGCCTCCGGATGCATTTGCAGCAGTGGCGCGGGTCGTCACCAAGGTCGCGCGCGCCGTCAGCGATGTGCTGCATCCCGGAGGCATCAGCCTCGTGCAGGCCAACGGCGCGCTTGCCGGGCAGACGGTGCCTCATGTCCATGTCCATGTCCTGCCTCGCCGCGCCGGTGACGGTCTTCTGCTCAATTGGGACCGCGAGAGGACCGACCAGAGCAAAGCCGACAGCGGCCGCATCGCCGAGATTGCTGCCCGCCTTCGCTCGCGACTTCGCAGCGGTTGAGCCTGACACAGGGCGAGAGAATCTCAGGCAGATGGAGCCGCGCTGCCGATTGGCAGCGCGCTTTCATCAGCCATCAGAAAGCTGCATCAGTACTCACATACGAAACCGCTCAGATCAGCGCGATGACCCGGTCGTGGAGCGGGTCAAGGACTGTGCCATCTCAAGGTGCTTCTTGAGCGTCGGGATTGTGTCCTTTGCAAACTCGCCGACGGGACCCGCGTTCTTGCTCTCTTGCTCGAACTTGCTGATATCCTTCTTGTGATCACTACAGCGTCGCCTCGACCATCAGCGCGATGGCGCGCACTGCCGCGCGCGTCGTCGGAAAGACCGGGATGCCCGCGCCTTCGAGGCTCGCGGTCCAGCGCTGTCGCGCCTCGCCGCCATAGATCACCAGCGCGACCGGCTTCTCATGGCTGCGGCGCAGGCCCAGCATCAGCTCGCCGAACTCGGCGAAATCCGCATTGCCCGGCGCGAGCAGGGTGCAGAGCACCAGATCGACGTTGGGGTCGGCGAAGATAGCGCCAAGTCCGGTCTCGTGCGCCGCGCGCGGGCCTTTCACGTCGATGCCTATCCAGAAATCAAACGGATTGGCAGCCTCCAGCCAGTCCGGGAGGATGCTGCGCATCCTCGCCAAGGTCGCCGGCTCGAAGCTTGCGAGCTCGAGCCCGTTGCCGATGAGGAGATCGGTTGCGATCACGCCCAGCGCGCCGCTCGTCGTCGCCACGCCGACGCGTCGGCCGCGCGGCCGCGGCAGCATGACGAGCGCGCGCAACGCATTGAGAAATTCATCCTCGTCATCGGCGCGGGGGATGCCGTGCCGGCGCAGCGCGTCCTCGAGCTTCACATGATCGGTGGCGAGTGAGCCGGTGTGGAAGAGAGAGGCCTTCGCGCCCTCGCGGCTGCGCCCCGGCTTGAGCACGACGATCGGCTTTACTCTGCGCACCTCGCGCGCCTTCGCCAGGAACGCGTCCGGACGGCGGATGCTTTCGATGTAGAACCCGATCACCTCCGTGCTCGGATCTCCGGCAACGTAATGCAGAAAGTCGAGCTCATCGACGTCGATCTTGTTGCCGACATCGATGCTCTTGCCCACTGGCAGGCGCTGCTGCTGCGCGGTCATGACATGGAGCATGACAGCACCGGTGAAGATCCCGGTCTGGGTGAAGAACGACACGCCGCCGCGCTCCCAGCGCGGAAAGTTCACGAAGCTCCCCATCATGCCGATCTCGGCGTTCACCATGCCGATGGTGTTGGGCCCGGCAAGGAGGAGCCCGGTCTCGCGCGCGATCGCCCGCAGGCGCTCCTCGTCGGCGCGGCCCTTCTCGCTCGCCTCGGAAAAACCGGCAGTGATGATGCAGGAAGCGCGCGCGCCGGCGTCCACGCATTGCCGCACGGCGGCCTCGACGTGCTGCTGCGGCAGCACGATGTAGACGAGATCGACCTTCTCCGGCACGTCGGCGAGGGTCGGATAGGCCTTGCGGCCCATCACCTCGGCAGCGGTGCGGTTGATGGGGTAGAGCGGACCGTGAAATGTACCCTTCACCAGGTTGTCGAACAGCACGCCCCCCGACTTGGTCGGGTTGGCCGAGGCGCCGATCACCGCGATCGAGCGCGGCGCAATGAGCGGCGTGATGTCTCGCATTCACTGCTCCACCCGCAGGACGACCTTGCCGAACTGCTTGGCCGCTTCGAGGTAGCGGTGGGCCTCCGCCGCCTCGCGCAGCGGAAAGACGCGGTCGATCACCGTCCTGAGCTTGCCGCTGCCGAGGAGCGGCATCATCACCTCAAGATCGTGCTTGGTCGCGCTGTTCGATCCGATCACCGAGAGCTCCTTGTGAAAGATGTAGTTCACCGCAACCTTGCAGTCGTATGACTTGGTGCCGCCTACGGTCACCACCCGACCGCCGCGGGTGAGGCAGCGGATCGATTTGTCGAGAAAGTCGCCGCCGACATGCTCGACCACGAGATCGACCCCGCGCTTTCCCGTGAGCTTGAGGATCTCGTCGGCAAAATCCACCTGCGTGTAGTTGATCAGCTCGTCGGCGCCGAGCTCGCGCGCGCGCTCGAGTTTCCAGTCGGCGCTCGATGTGGTGTAGACGTAGGCGCCGGCAAGCTTGCAGATCTGGATCGCGGCCATGCTCACGCCGGAGCTCGCCGAGTTCACCAGCACGGTTTCGCCCGCGCGCAGCTTTCCGCGGTCGATCAGCATGTGCCAGGCGGTGCCGAAGGCGTTGGGAAACGCCGCCGCCTGCTCGAAGCTCACGCTGTCAGGCAGGGGGATGAGGTGATCGGCGCGATGCCTGACGTATTGCGCATAGGCGCCGTGCTCGTGCGCTCCGAGATAGCGGTAATCGCGCGCGCACCGGTTCTGATGACCGGCGACGCATTGCTCGCAGCGCCCGCAGGGGAGGATCCACCAGCTGGTCACGCGTGCGCCCAGCGGCAGGTCGCATTCGGTCTCCGGCCCGAGCGCAACCAGCTCGCCGCCGAAATCGCCGCCGAGGATGTGGGGAAACTTGCCCTTGTTCGGGCGGTAACGCCCGGCCCTCGCCATCAGGTCGTAACCGTTGAGACTGACTGCATGCACCTTGACCAGCGCTTCGCCGCGTCGCGGCTGCGGCACGGGAAAGTCGACGTATTTGAGAACATCGGGATCGCCGTATTGCTCGAATACGACTGCCTTCATCTCGCTCGGAATCAACGCCACCTCCAGTAACCGCGCTTGTCATGCTGCGCATTTCTGTACTAGAGCGTTTTGCGATGATGTTGAATACCCTCGGCCGTCATGGCCGGGCTTGGCCCGGCCATCCACGCGTTGATAGCGGCAAAGAGACGTGGATGCCCACGACAAGCGCGGCCATGACGGTGTAAAAACATCCGACAATATCATTTTCGTCCGCGCTGTGTTCGAAGCACAGGAAACAGCAATGCGCAAAATCGCCGCTCACTTGTTCTTTTTGCTCGCAACCCTCTGCACGTGTGCGTTGGCATCGCGCGGCGCGGATGCCGCCGACAAGGTGACGTTCGTCACCGATTTCGGCTTCAACGGACGCCACGCCTATTATTTCGTCGCCTTGGATAAGGGCTATTACGCCAAGCACAATCTCGAAGTGACGATCGTGCGCGGGCAGGGCTCCGCCGACGCGGTGAAGCAGGTCGCGGCCGGCACCGCCCAGATCGGCTTTGCCGACACCGCCGCAGTCATTCTCGGCCGTGGCAATGATCAGATCCCGACCAAGCTCGTGGCCGTCGTCTATGCGCGCCCGCCGCACGCGATCTACGTGCTCAAGGATTCCGGCATCGCCGGCCCCAAGGATCTCGAAGGCAAGAAGATCGCCGACACCGCGTTCAGCGCCGTACCGAAGCTGTTCGACGCCTACGCCAAAGCGGCAAAAATCGATGCAGCCAAGGTGACATGGCTCGTCGCGTCATCCGATACGCTGCCCGGGATGCTGACCCAGGGGCGAGCCGACGGCATCGGACAGTTCCTTGTCGGCGAGCCGCTCCTCGCGAAAGCCGCCGCGCCGAAGCAGGTTCGCGCGCTCTCCTATGCCGATGTCGGGCTCGACCTCTACGGCAACGGCATCATCGCCAGCGACGATCTGATCAAGTCCAATCCGGACCTGGTGCGGCGCTTTGTCGCCGCCACCATGGAGGGTCTCAAGGATGCCATCGCCAACCCAGACGAAGCGGGAGCGATCATGCATAAGCATCACCGCGAGGTCGATGCCGACATTGCGACGGCGGAAACCAGGATCGTCGGCACGCTCACGGGAAAACCGCTCGGCGCGCTCGATCCGGCGCGGGTGAAGAAGTCGCTCGACATCGTAGGCGCCGCCTACAGCCTGAAGCATCCCGTTGCGCCCGAGGACATCTACGCCCCCGGCTTCGTACCTAATTAGCGCAAGTTTCGATCACGTTGATGCAGCTGCGAATATTTCCGACCTCATGCTGAGGAGCGTCGCAGCGCGCGCGAGAACGTGCAGGTTGCTCGATGCGATGCGCGTTGCGGCGCGTCTCGAAGCATGGGAGCCGCACTCAAATGTACCGATCTCGGGTAGATCCGAGATCGGGTGCCGCCCTCCTCCTTCGAGACGGGCGCATGCAAGCATGCGCCCTTCTCAGAACGAGGGCGGAACGAAAGGCGTCGCAGCGGAAGGCGGTGTCCCGGCTTGAGCAAGATCGAGATCGAGGCCCTGCACAAGACCTACGCTTCGCGTAACGGTCCGGTCACGGCGCTCGCGGACGTGACGCTCTCGATCGAGCAAAATGAGTTCATCACTCTCGTTGGCCCCTCGGGTTGCGGCAAATCGACCCTGCTCAAGCTCATCGGCGCGCTCATTCGCCCCAGCCGCGGCAAGCTTCTCTTCGACGGCGCGCCGCTCGTGCATCCCACCCGCGATGTCGGCATCGTCTTTCAGGAAGCCGTGCTGCTGGAGTGGCGCACGGTCCTGGACAACGTGCTCCTGCCCGCCGAAATTCTCGGGCTGGACCGGGCGAGATCGCGCGCCCGTGCGATGGATCTGATCGCTCTGGTCGGGCTCGGAGGATTCGAGCGGCGTTACCCGCGCGAGCTATCCGGCGGGATGCAGCAGCGGGTGTCGCTCTGCCGGGCGCTCATCCACAATCCGTCGGTCCTTCTCATGGATGAGCCGTTCGCCGCGCTCGACGCCTTGACCCGCGAAGAGCTCGGCTTCGAGCTGATGCGCATCTGGGATGCGGACAAGAAGACGGTGATCTTCGTCACTCACAACATCACCGAAGCGATCCTGCTTGCCGACCGGGTAGTGGCGATGAGCCCGCGTCCCGGCCGTATCGCGCGCGTGCTCGACGTCGGGCTGCCGCGGCCGCGCACCATCGCGATGGAGTTCACCGAGACCTTCAAATCTTACTCGGAGGAGATCCGGAGAGTGATCTATCAGGGCAAGGGAGCGGAACGAACATGAGTGCCACGAGTGTCGAGACGACTGCGCTTGCGGACGACGAAGCACTGGAGGGGGCGGCGTCCACGCTCAAGGCGGCGGCAGGCGCCACGGCGACGCTGATCGCGCTGGTGATCGTGTGGGAGATCCTGGCGCGGGAATTTCAGATTCCGTCGTGGCTGCTGCCGGCACCGAGCCTGATCGCACAGTCCATGCTGGAATGGCGATCCGAGCTCATCGGCCATTCCCTGGTCACGCTCTATGAGACGCTCGTGGGTTTCGCTCTCGCCATCGCCATCAGCATTCCGCTGGCGGTGGCGGTGGTCTACTCGCGGCTTCTGCAGAACACCATCTACCCCATCCTGCTCGCTTTGCAGTCGATGCCGAAGGTCGCCATCGCTCCGCTGCTGGCGCTGTGGATCGGGTTCGGGACGCTCCCTAAGATCGTGGTGGTGTTCCTGGTGTGCTTCTTCCCGATCGTCGTTGCCACTACCAGCGGGCTGACCGCGGTGCCGAGCCCGCTGATGGATCTCATCCGCTCGCTCTCGGCGACGTCGCTGCAGACTTTCGTGAAGATCCGCTTTCCGACCGCGATGCCGCACATGTTCGTCGGCCTGAAGATCGCCATCACCTTTGCGGTGATCGGCGCGGTGATCGGGGAATTCGTCGGCTCGGAGAACGGGCTCGGCTACCTCATCCTGGTATCGACCTCCCAGTCGCGCACCCCGCTCGCCTTCGGCTCGCTGGTACTCCTCACGATCATGAGTATCGTGCTCTATTACGCCATTGCGCTGATCGAGCGCCTCGTCGTGCCCTGGGCCCCGCGAAACTGAAGGATAGCGGAGCGCGCACTCATCCTCCTCCGGCGGAACACGGAGCCCGCATGATCGCAGCGACCCCGAATTTCATCGGACCCCCCTTACCCGCATACGCTGTGCGATCAGCACGGTGCCGACCACCGCGGCCGCGAACAGGACGGTTTCAAGGCTGATCGGCTCGCCGTTCACCGGGGCTGCGAGCGCCACGATCGTGAACGGCTGCAGCAGCATGATCTGGCCCGTGCGCGCGATGCCGGCCATCCCCATCGCGGCGTTGAACACGAAGAACGCCGTGTACTGGCTGACCATGCCGACATAGGCGAGCGCGGCCCAGCAGGCGAGCGGAACGCGTGCGATGTCGTGCGGCCAAAGGAGGAACGTGGCGAGCGCGGCGGGTGCAAGAAAGATCACGACCTGCCAGGAGATGACCTCCCATCCCGCCATCAGCCGGGTGAGGCGGCCGGAGAGCGTGTAGCCGACCGCACCCGCGGCCACCGTGCCAAGCAGAAACAAGTCGCCCGCCGAAAAGCTTGCGCCGCCGCTGCGTCGCAGCACGAACGTGAGCACGATGAGCGCGCCGGCGGCACTCGCCAGCCAGAAGCCTGCGCTCGGCCGCTCATGGGTGAACATCGCCGCACATGCGGTCGTAGCCAGCGGCAGGATGCCGAAGACGACGCCCCCATGCGCGGCGGGCACCGTCATCATGGCGAATGCGGCAAGCAGCGGAAAGCCGAAGACGGTGCAGCTTGCAGCGACGCAAATTTCCGTCCAAAGCGCGCGCGGCGGCAGCGGGCGATGCGTGATGATGAGCACAGCAAGCGCCGCACAGCCCGCGAGCGTCACGCGCGCAACCGTGAGAAACAGCGGATCGAAACCCATCACCGCGAGGCGGGTCGCCGGCAAGGTGCCGGCAAACAGGCACATGCCGATGAAGCCCAGCAAGAGGCCGAGCCTTTCGCGCGAACGGCTCATTGCTGCCGCGCCTCCTCGCGCGCGAGCACTGGAACAGGGAGCGAAACTGCTCTAACCACGCTTGAGACGACTTGGCGAGGTGACGGCAGTGCAGCGCGCGGCGCAAGGAAACGTCGACATCGACCGGCAGAGCCTGCGCGGGTTCCTGCAGCTGGTCGAGACCGAGCATCCCGATGAGCTGCTGCGCGTGCGCGCGCCGGTCGATCTCGCCTTCGAGCCTACCGCGCTCGTGTTCGAGCTCGATCGCGCCGACAAGAGCCCGGTCATCGTATTCGAGAACGCGGGCGGACAAGGCATGCCGCTCGTCACCAACGTCGCGGGCAATCGCAAGCTGCTCGCCGCCTGCCTTGGCGTCGAGCCCGGCGATCTGCCCACCGCATTTCGCGAGCGCTGCCAGAAATACATCCCGTGCGAAACGGTCGCGCGTGGTGCATGGGAGGACGTCGTTATCGAGGGCGACGACATCGATCTCACCAAGCTCCCAATCCCGCTGCAATTCGCCGTCGATGCCGCGCCCTACATCACCGCCGGGCAGATCGTCGCGCGCGATCCCGTCAGCGGCATCGACACCACCGGCTTCCACCGTCTGATGCTCAAGGGCAAGAACCGCCTCGGCGTCTCGTTGCACTCGCGCCGGCGGCTCTATGAATACCATCGCCGCGCCGAGCAGCGCGGCGAATCGCTTCCTGCCGTCGTCACGCTGGGCACCCACCCGCTGCATTACATGGGCTCGATGGTCTACGCCTATCCGCCGCAGGTGAGAAAGTTCGAGATCATCGGCGGGCTGTTCGGCGAGCCCTATCGGCTGGCCCGCTGCAGCACGGCCGATCTCGAACTCCCCGCAGGCGCCGAGATCGTCATCGAGGGCGAGATCCTTGCGGGCGTGCATGAGCCCGAGGGCCCGTTCGGCGAGTTCACGGGCTATGCGTCGTATCGCAGCACCCAGAATGTATTTGTCGCGCACCGCATCCGCATGCGCCGCGACGCCATGTTTCACAGCGTGACCTCGGGAATGTCACGCGATCACATCCTGGTGTCGTGCATCACGCGCGAGGGCGAGATCCTCAATGCGCTGCGCCGCAACCTGCCCAACGTGCAGTCCGTGCACGTCCCGCACACGACCTGCGGCGCCTTCATGGCCTTCATTGCCATGAAGAAGATCACCGAGGGCGAGCCGCAGATGGCCATCATGGCGACGCTCGGCACCGAGCTCTACACCAAATATGTCGTGGTGATGGACGATGACGTGGACATCTTCAACATGAACGACGTGATGTGGGCCATTGCCACACGGGTGCGCGCGGACAAGGACATCGTGCTCATTCCCGGCGCCAAGGGGGCGATCCTCGATCCGACCTCCGATCCCGAGACTTTCACCTTGACCAAGATGGGCATCGATGCCACCCGCCCCACCGGGCGCGATTTCGCGCAGCGCCTCACCATCTCCGAGGATCAGCGCGCGCGGGCACGCTCCCTGCTGCAGGCCGCAGGAGTGAAGATTTAGCGTGCCTCCATTACTCGCTCATACAGAAGGATTGTGCCCAACAGGGGACATACTCACCAGGAGGACAGAATGAAAACAGAAGCACGCGGCGGCATCGCGGCGCTCGCGCTCGTGGCCAGCATGATGGCCGGCGTGGTCAGCGCGGCGCAGGCAGAAACGAAGATCCGCTTCTCCCTCGACTGGATCCCAGGGTCGGTGCACGCGCCCTTCTTCATCGCGCTGTACAAAGGCTACTACAAGGCCGAGGGGCTCGATGTCTCCATCGATCGCGGCAAGGGATCGGCCGAGCTTGTGCGCCAGCTCGCGAGCGGCGTCTACGACATGGGTTATCCCGACATCAGCGTCGTTACCGACTTCGATTCCAAAAATCCCGACAAGGGATTCCCGGTACTGATGATGGGCTACGAGCAGGCGCCCGCAGCGATCATCTTCCTGAAGTCGAGCGGCATCACCGCGCCCAAGCAGCTCGAAGGCAAGAAACTCGGAGCAGCCGCGAACGATGCGACATTCAAGCTGTTCCCGCTGTTTGCGCAGCACGCAGGCTTCGACGCTGGGAAGGTCAACATCCAGTACATCGAGCCGAAGCTGCGGGAAGTCCTGCTGGCGAAGAAGGACGTCGACGCCATTCCGGGACAGATCTTCAATGCCATGCTCGAGCTCAAGGCCAAGGGCGTGCAGGAATTGGAGGTGGGCTCTTTCCTGTATCGGGATTACGGGCTCGATCTCTACGGCAACGGCGTTGCCGCCTCGCGTGCTTTCCTTAAGGACCATCCCGAGGCGGTGAAGGGCTTCATCCGCGCGACGATCAAAGGCGTGCGGGACATGGCACAGGACCCCAGCCTCGCCGTGGACATGACGCTCAAATTCGAGCCGCTGCTCAATGCCGATATCGAGCGCGACCGGCTCAAGCTCGCGTCGGCGTGCTGCATCATTACCCCCAACGTGCGCCAACATGGATTTGGCGGTATCGACGAGGCGCGGCTCAAGCGCGGCATTGCCCTGATCGCTCAAGGCTATGCGCTGCCGCGCGAGCCTGCTGTCCGCGAGGTGCTCGACCCGGAGCTCCTGCCGCCGGAAAAAGACCGCATGCTGCAATAGCCGCGGCATGAACCGGGCGACGGAGCGCGCGGCACCCTGGGTCACCACGGCGCTGCTGGTTTTCCTGTGGTGGCTCGTCGTCGTGGTGTTCCGGATCGAGAGCTTCGTGCTCCCGTCACCAGTAGAGTCGGTCGTCGCGCTCTATCAGTACCGCTACCCGCTTGCGGTCAATGGCCTCTCCACCCTTTCCACGACGCTTGCCGGATTTGGCCTTGCGGTCGCGTTCGGGCTCGTGCTGGGGATCATCGTCGGCTCATTCCGGCTTGCTTACGCTGCGCTCTATCCCGTGCTGATCGCCTTCAACAGCGTGCCCAAGGCGGCGCTGGTCCCGATCCTGGTGATCTGGTTCGGCGTTGGAACTGTGCCGGCGGTCATTACCGCCTTCATGCTTTCGTTCTTTCCGGTCGTGGTCAATGTCGCAACCGGCTTCGCCACGATCGAGCCCGAGCTCCTTGATGTGCTGCGGGCGCTCGGGGCCACGCGGCTCGACATGGTGACGAAAGTGGGAATGCCACGCTCGCTTCCCTATTTCTTTGCCTCGCTCAAGATCGCCATCACCCTGTCCTTCGTCGGAACCGTCATCGCCGAGATCGTCGCCGGCAACAGCGGGATCGGCAACGTCATGCTGATCGCCGGCTCCAACTTCAACGTACCGCTTGTGTTCGCCGCGCTCCTCGTCGTCGGCACCATGGGAGTGGGCATGTATTCCATCTTTGCGGTGCTGGAGCATCGCTTCGCCGGATGGTCCATGCGCGGCGGCGGAATAGAATTCGCCGCCGGGGGATGACAGCGGGTGGGCGAGGCATGCATTGACGCCGTTGCGAGCGCCTTCTACCAAGATACGCCCGTGGATGACGCGCGATTCCATCTGCGCGGAACATTTGCGTGGGCACGCCTTTGGCCACGGACTAACAGTAGGGCGGATTAGCCAGCGAGCCGGCTCCAGCCCGGGTCGCTGGCGTAACCCGCCGCGGTCGGTGGGTTACGCGCACGCATCGGCTGTCATCAGCCGATGCGTGGCTAACCCACCCTACGAGCTGAGGTTGTTGAATGAGCACGAATGCCCGCCGGAAGGTGTTGGACAAGATCGACGAACGACGCGACCAAGCCATCAGCTTCTTGCAGAAGATGATCGCCATCCCCAGCGTCACCGGCGACGAGGCGAAAATCCAGAAATTCCTTGCGGATTATCTGGCGAGCATGGGCCTCGATGTGGACATGTGGGAGACGGATTGGGAAGCGCTGAAAAAGCATTCCGCCTATCGCCCGGTTGCCAGGGGCTATGAGGGCCGCCCCAACATCGTCGCCACGTTAAGCGGCGCGGGCGGCGGGCGCTCATTGCTGCTCAACGGGCACACCGATGTCATCCCGGTCGGCGGCGGCGAAGGCTGGAGCGACGATCCCTGGTCCGCGAAGATCAGGGACGGCCGCATCTATGGGCGCGGCTCCGCCGACATGAAGAGCGGAGTGGCGAGCCACATCATGGCGCTGGAATATCTCCTCGCCGCGGGGGTCAAACTCAGGGGCGACGTCCTGGTCGACATCGTCGTCGATGAGGAAGTGAGCGGACACGGCACCCTGGACACGGTGATCCGCGGCTACAAGGCAGACGCCGGCATATCGGGCGAGACGAGCGGGCTCGCGGTGCAGCCCGCCTGCATCGGCCGCATCTGGTTCGAGATCGAGATCCACGGCAAGCCCGCCGGCATTCAGAAGCGCTATGAGGGGATCAGCGGCATCGATCTCGGCAACAAGATCGTCAAGGCGGTCAATGACCTGGAAGCGAAGCGCGTGGCAACGGTGACGCATCCCCTCTATCCGAATGCGCTCGACACTCTGCCCTGCATGATCGGCAGCTTCTCCGCCGGAAACTATCCCAGCGCATTCCCCGCGAATTGTCTGCTCAAAGGCAGCATGGGCACGGTGCCGGGCGAGGACCATGAAGCCGTCAAGCGGAGCCTCGTCGAGCAGGTCGCGCGCGCCGCGGCCGAGGACCCCTGGATGAAGCTGCATCCCCCCAAGGTGCGCTTCGTCGGCTATGATGCGGAAGCCTCCGAGATCCCGCGCGACCATCCCATCGTGTTGACCGTATGCAAGAACTACAAGGAGATCACGGGGCGCGATCCCGAGATCAGCGGGCGCCAGGGCGCCGCCGATACGCGCTTCCTCAATCGCTACGCCAACACGCCGACCGTCATCTTCGGCCCCGGCTCGACGGCTGTCATGCATGCCGACGACGAGTACGTCTCGATCGAGGACTACATGACCGCCATCAAGGTCATGGCGCTGAGCATCTGCGACTGGTGCGGCGTTGACGTTTCCACTGCGTAGGGTGGGCAAAGGCGCGCTCTTTCCCATGCTCCACTCCCGCCAAGGTCTCGCGCGCCGTGCCCACGTGGGCGCGCCGACCGCGTGGGCAAAATCGCCCGATACGGCGATGAAGCGGGAACGTCCATCGAGGCGATTTTGCCCACCCTACGAAGCCGAGACGCGATGACGAGCTTCGCGCTCATGCGGCCGGAAGTCGTGGACCACAAGCGCCGGCGTGCGGCAGTGGAAGCGCTGCGCGCCGCGCGTGTGAGCCTGCCGCGCTGGAGCGAGCTCGCCGATCCCGCCCGCATCTCCTCGGCCGTGATAACGAGCCTCAAGTCGATCGCCCCCGATGCGCCGGACCCGAGCAACCTGTGGCGGGTGCACTGGTTCAACGACGCCGCACGCAGGGAGCGGGTGTTCGTGCCGGGGCATGTGGTGCTGCCGCAGGCGCTGACCGGGGTAAAGGCGCCGATCGTCGTGCTGCTTGGGCGGCGCTTTCCCATGATCGGCGCGCACAAGGTGCTCGCCGCCTATGCCTGCCTGGTACCGCGCCTGGTCACCGGGCGGCTCGACCCCAGGCATGATCGCGCGGTGTGGCCGTCCACCGGAAACTACTGTCGCGGAGGCGTTGCCATCTCCCGCATCCTGGGATGCCGCGGCGTGGCGGTGCTGCCGGCCGGGATGAGCCGGGAGCGTTTCGAATGGCTGCAGGAGTGGGTCTCCGATCCTGCCGACATCATCCGCACCCCCGGCACGGAGAGCAACGTCAAGGAAATCTACGACAAGTGCGCCGAGCTCGCCCGTGACAACTCGAACATCATCCTCAATCAGTTCTCCGAATTCGCCAATTATCTGATCCATTACCTCTGCACCGGCGCGGCGCTGGATCGCGTGTTCGCGCACGTCAAAGGCAGGGATCCCGAGCGCCGGCTCGCGGCGTTCGTCTGCGCCACGGGCTCGGCTGGAACCATAGCCGCCGGCGATTACCTCAAGCTACGGCACGGCAGCAAGACTGCGGCGGTAGAAGCGATCGAGTGCCCGACCATGCTGTGCAACGGCTATGGCGAGCACAACATCCAGGGCATCGGCGACAAGCACATTCCGCTCATACATAACGTGATGAACACGGACGTGGTGATCGGAGTGTCCGATCTCGCCAGCGACTCGCTGAACGTGCTGCTCGGGGGCAATGTCGGGCGCAGCTATCTGGTGGGCCGGCGCAAGATCGACCCGGATGTGATAAGGACCTTCGATGACATCGGCATCTCGGGACTGGCGAACATCGTGGCCGCCGTCAAGCTCGCCAAGCATCTCGACCTCGGCGCCGATGACGTAATCATGACCTTGGCGACCGACAGCGCGATGCTTTATGCGAGCGAGCGGCAGAATTTTCTCGCCCGGCGCTATGGCGACGGATTCGATGAGATCAACGCGGGCGAGATTTTCAGCCGGCACCTGGAAGGGGTTGCCGACGATCACGTGCTCGAGCTCACCCATTTCGAGCGCAAGCGCATCTTCAATCTCGGTTATTTCACCTGGGTGGAGCAGCAAGGCGTGACCCTCGACGCCTTCGACCAGCGCCGGGAGCAACGGTTCTGGCGCAGTCTGGTCGACAGCATCCCGGCATGGGACCGCATGATCGATGCGTTCAACGCCGAGGTCGGGGCCGAGCGCGCGCACGCAGCGTCATGACCAAGACAAACACACGTGTCCCGGCCGAGTACAGCGAGCGCTTTTGCGCAAGCGAACGAGAGCCGGGACCCAGGAGCACAGGCTCGGGGGCCCTGGGTCCCGGATCTTCGCTCGCCCGGGAAAGCCCGGGCTCGCTCGTCCGGGACACGAGCCCCGAGTTGCCGCGGCCCGAAACTGAAGGCGCGCAACGAGCGGTCCTTCCCTACCTGGAGCTGCGCGAGGAGCTGCAGCGCCGGGATCGCAGCCTGCGAGACAAGGTCGTCTCGCTGGAGGAAGCTACGTCGTTCGTGCGCGACGGCGATTCGGTCGGGATCGGCGGGAGCACCATGTCGCGCACGCCCATGGGCATGATCTGGGCGCTCATTCGCGCCGGCCGCAAGGGGCTCACCTGCTCGCGCAGCATCGTGTCGAGCGACGGCGACCTGCTGCTCGCTTCAGACGCGTGCGAGCGCATCGTGACGAGCTGGTTCAGCCAGGGAATCCTGTGGGGCGTGTCGAAGGTGATGCGCCACCATGTGGAGACGGGAAAAGCCAAGTTCGACGAATGGAGCCACATGGCCATGGGCATGCGCTTTCGCGCCGGGGCCATGGGGGTTCCGTTCCTGCCGATCCGCTCCATGCTGGGCTCCGACGTGCGCAAGCAGCGCCCCGAGCCGGTCGAGATCGACTGCCCCTTCACCGGCGAGAAGATCCTGCTTGTTCCCGCGCTCAATCCGGATGTCGCTCTCATTCACGTCCAGCGCTGCGACGCCTACGGCAACGCGCAGATCGACGGGCTGCAGTTCATGGACATCGATCTTGCCATCGCCGCCAACAAGGTGATCCTGACAACGGAACGCATCGTCTCGAACGATCAGATCCGCCGCGCGCCCGACCAGACCAAAATCCCATTTTTCGCGGTCGACGCCGTGGTCGAGCTGCCGTTCGGATGCGCTCCGCATGAGTGCTACGGCATCAACGAGCCGATGCTTCGCCATATGGAATACTACGTGGGGTTGGTGAACAAGGAGCCGGTCAAGGGAATGCAGCAGTATCTCGACAAGTTCGTCTACGGCCCGAAATCGTGGAGCGACTTCCTCGCCCTTATCGGGATGGACGAGCTGCTCGAAGCGGCACGCGCGGGGCAGAGCATCTACGATGCTTAGTCGGGCGCACGAGCATACGGCGGCGGAGCTGCTCACCATCCTGAGCGCGCGCCAGCTCAGCGACGGGCAGACTGTTTTCGCCGGCGTGGGCATCCCGCTGCTTGCCGCGACCCTGGCACAGCGCCTGCGCTGCCCGGGGCTCACCATCCTGTTCGAGGGCGGCGTAATCGGCGCATTCATCGAGCCGGGAAAGCTTCCGCCCTCCACCAACGATCAGCGCTGCACCAAGCGCGCCAACATGGTACTGGGGAGCGCGGAAGTGCTGCTGCTGCTGCAGCGCGGCTATGTGGATGTGGGCTTCATGGGCGGCGCGCAGATAGATCAGTACGGCAATCTCAACAGCTCCTTCATCGGCGATCCCGCACACCCCAAGACGCGGCTCCCCGGCACCGGCGGCGGCAACGACATCGCCAGCCTCGCGCAGATGATCGTGGCCATGAAGCACGAGAAGCGCCGGTTCGTGGAGCACGTCGATTTCATCACCAGCCCGGGATTCCTGCACGGCGGCGAGAGCCGGCGAGAGAGCGGCCTCTTGGCCGGCGGCATGTTCCGCGTGGTCACCGATCTCGCCGTGCTCGGCTTCGATCAGGACAACAGGCGCATGCAGGTCATATCGCTCAATCCGGCAGTGAGCCGCGAGCAACTGCAGGAGAATACCGGATTTCCCCTGCAGTTTTCCGAGCATCTCGGCGTGACCGAGCCGCCGACGGATCAGGAGCTCAGAGTATTACGCGAGCTCGATCCGAAGCAGCTCTACACCGCGTAACTAAAGAGGAGTGTCTGTAATGGCCGCCCTATACGGGACGTTCGGCATCGCCGTGCCAAATTTCACTGCCTATCCGCAAATGCCGGATATCAAGGCGCTGGTCGAATACGGCATGCGAATGGAGCAGCTGGGCTTCGATTCGCTCTGGGTGTGGGATCACATCCTGCTCGGCGTCGATCCGAATTTTCCCATCATCGAATCCTTGACGCTGCTCACCGCCATCGCCGCGCGCACGAGCAGGATCAAGCTCGGCACCGGCATCCTGGTCCTGCCGATGCGCAATCCCGTGATCCTCGCCAAGCAGCTGGCGTGCATGGACCTTCTCTCCGATGGCCGCCTGCTCATGGGCATGGCGTCGGGCTGGTACCGGCGCGAGTTCAACGCCATCGGGGTGCCGTTCGAGCAGCGCGGCAAGATCATGGACGAGAACCTGGACATCCTGAAGCGGTTCTGGACCGAGCACACCGTGAGCGGCAAGTTTCCGCATCACGATATTCCCGCGGGGGTGATGTATCCCAAGCCGGTGCAGAAGCCGATTCCCATCCTGATCGGCGGCTACGTCGATCGCGTGCTCAAGCGCGCGGCGACCGCCGGCGACGGCTGGCTAACGTATTTCTATCGGCCGGAGAGCTTCGCAAAGTCGTGGGGCAAGATCTGCAATTTCGCCAAGGAAGCGGGCAAGGATCCGAGCAAGCTCCTCAATGCCTCGCAGCTGCCGATCTGCATCGGCAAGTCGCGGGCAGCGGTCGAGGCGCAGATGATGGAGTGGCTCACCAAGGAATGGGATTTTGCCTCCTGGAGCGAATCGTCCAAGGACAGCGCGATAATGGGAACCGTTGACGAATGTGTCGAGCAGCTCAAGGCGCACATCGCGGTCGGAACGCAGAAGCTCATCTTTGTGCCGTACCGGTATCAGAGCGAGCAGATCGAGACGATTGCGCGCGACATCATCCCGCGGCTGAAGTCGAAGTGAACAGCGTTGTGCATTTCGGCTCAATAGACCAGCACCGGCGTCTCGCGGACATAGGCACGATCCTCAATCTGCCGCACGATAAAGTCGGCGACATCTGCCCGTGAGATGCTGCCATTTCGCCACTGCGACGGCGCTTTGAGAACCCTGTAGCGTCCCGTCCGGCCGCCGCTGGTCAACAGTCCGGGCCGGGCAATCGTCCAGTCGAGCCCGCTCTCCTTGATCAAGCGTTCCTGCACATCCTTGTCGTCGTAGGCGCGGCCGAGAAAAACCCGGAATGGCAAGAGCTGGATGCAGCTGATGCTGGCGCGACTGTCGCCTGCTCCGAACCCGGTCACGCTGATCAGTCGCTTCACGCCCTGAGCTTGCATGGCCGCAAGCAGAACCCGTGTGGCGTCTGAAAAGAGATGCACTGGCCCAAACATGCCGCCGAGACCGACGCCCAACGCCTGGATCACGGCATTCGTCCCCTTGACCGCCGCCGCCACGTCGTTGCTCCTCAGCGCGTCGCCCCGCACTTTCTCCAGCTTGGGGTCTGAGATGCTGATGTCGGCTGCCGAGCGCGCAAAGGCGCGCACCGTGTGCCCCGCCGCAAGCGCCTGGCGCGTGGTTTCCAGTCCGATGCCCTTGCTGGCTCCGATGATCACCACCCGCGCCATGCCCATGCTCCGCGACCGAGCGCCAGAGGTCGTTCACGGCGCCTGTGGCCACCACCTATGCCTCTTATGCGGCTGAGCAACTGGTCAGATCCCTTGGTATCGGAATAAAAGTATGTACCGGCCGTTGCGTGACTTTCATCTCCGTCCGGAGCGCCAGATCGAAAGGATGATCCAGAGGCTGTTCACGAATGCGATCAGGTAACCGAGCAGCCCGCAGTAGGTGAGCAGCGAGACCCCAAACACGGTCGGCCCTCCCGCTACCGTCATCACGATGGATGAGCCGATCACCAGCGATGCGGTCATGATGCCGATCGTTGCGCGATTAACCGAGCTGTGAACGAGATCACCCAAGCTGTCGAGGCGTCTAAGATCGAGCTCGACGCGCATGCGGCCATGGCGCGCGTCCTTGATCAGCCGGGCGAGGTCACGCGGCAACGAGGCGACCAGCCCCAAGAAGTCGACGAGTGTCGCTTGACCCCGCCGCAACACGTCCTCCGACGGCTGATAGCGCTCGGACACCGCGCGACTGAGAAACGGCTCGACACGGTCGGCCAGACGGAACTCCGGATCGTACTGTCGGCCAAAACCCTCAAGCGTGATGAGCGCCTTGAACAGGAGAGCGAGATCCGCAGGCAGCACGATCGAGTGCTCGCGAAGGATCGTCGATACTCTGTGCAGCAGCGTCCCGATCTTCAGATCCTTCAGCTGCGCATCGGAATAGTCGAGAGCCAGCTCGCCGAGATCGGCGGCAAGCCGAGCCTCGTTCACAGCCTCGTGGCCGCGCCACTCGAGCAGCACCTCCAGCATCCTCTCCTCGTCGCGGTGCATGAACCCGGCGAGCAGATCGACGAGCTGACTGCGACGCGCCGGCGAGAGCCGACCCACCATGCCGAAATCGATCAGCACGATGCGGTTGCCGGGCAGGCACATCACGTTGCCAGGATGCGGATCGGCCTGGAAGAAGCCGTCCACCAGGATCATTTTGAGCATGGCATCAACACCGCGCGCGGCGAGCGCCTTACGGTCGAGCCCCGCCTGGTCGATGGCCGCCAAATCGTCGCCGCGTATGCCCTCGATGTGCTCCTGCACATTCATCGAGCTGCTCGTCCATTCCCAGTATACGCGTGGGACGAGCACGTTGAGATCGCCGGCAAAGTTGCTGGCAAACCGTTCCGTACTGCGTGCCTCCACTGCGAGATCAAGCTCGCGCTCGAGCGAGCGGCGCAATTGGCCTACGACGTCGAGGGGCCGGTAGCGCCGAACCTCGGGCAGCTCCTGCTCGGCCAGCCAGGCAAGATGCTCCAGGATTCTCAGATCGGCGTCGACCTTTGTCGCTATTCCGGGGCGGCGAATCTTCAGGATTACCGGCGCGCCGCTGGCAAGCGTTGCCCGGTGTATCTGCGCGATTGAGGCGGCGGCGTAGGGTTCGCGCTCAAGGTTGGCAAACACTTCAGCCGGAGACCGGCCGAGTGCCTGCTCGATCTGCGGCAACAGATCGTCGAACGGCACCGGCGCCACCTGGCTGTACAGCCGGCTGAGCTCATCGGTCCATGCCGAAGGCAGAAGGTCCTCTCTTGTCGAGAGCATCTGACCTAGCTTGACGAAGGTTGGCCCGAGTTGCTCCAAGGCCAGCCTGGCGCGCTGCTGCGGCTCGAGCTGCGCGATCTCGCCAGCCTGTCCCCATTGCAGTACCTGGCCGGCGCGTTCGAGCAGCGTAGAAACGCCGGCGCGACGCACGAGGTCGCCAAGCCCATGGCGAATGAGGACCGTCGTGATCTCTCGCACGCGGGGCAGCTCGCGGCCCGCGCCGAACACCCCGGAGACCACCGTATCGAAACCTATTTGCCCTTCTTCGCTTCGGATTGATCGCGCAGGGCATCGGCGACGCCGGCCAGCACGCCACTCGCAAGCAACGCCATTCGGGCGCCTGCATCCCGCATTTTCGCGATCCCGGGTGCGGCGCCCATGCTTCCGGCAAACTCGTCCACCAGGCTTGCGACGCGGGCACTGGCCTCTACTCCGAGGTTTTGGGCGTGGGCCGCAAGCTCCATCATCTCGCGACGGAGATTGCCGGTCATCGCTTCCCCGATGCGGCTCGCCGCAGCCGCGCAATCCTGTTCCAGCTTCCTCAGCCCGACCAGCGCTTGCTTCAAGTCATTATCGGAAAAGTCCTTTCCTCGTGTCGCGAGCCGCTGGAGAGCGACGTGCATCGCGCTCGCGGACTTCGCAAGCGCCTCGTCAAGCTTTCTCACCGCACTGACAAACAGCTCCCGCGCCTCGGCGCTGCTGACGGCTGTATCGCCCGGCGTTCCACCCATGACGGCGCGGACGATCTCCTTGACCGCCTGCGGGTCGACCCGGCCCTGCTGCAGAGCCTGGCTTGTCAACCCCTTGACCCGATCTCGGATCGCTTCGTCCTCGGGAGTCGCGCGAGGGGCTTCCGGCGTGGTCGGCTCGGACATGCATTGCTCCCTGGCTGGTACTGCCCAACCTTACCGCATTTTGGGGTGGCCGTCAGGAGAAACATACAGATCGGGCTCGTCGGCCAGCCAGTCGAACGCCCCTTGCCTCGACTTGAGCACAACCACTGCGGGAGAAAATCGGAGAAAGTTAGGGGTCCCTGTAAACAACAGGAAATTCACAGGGCTTTTGCATCCGGAAGTTGAGGGGGCGAAAACCACGTCCGCGAACACCTGACCCCGCGGCCGATGGGGCGCGAAGGGCGCCTGGACCATCATCGCCTGACAGCCTCCTCTGCTGACGGTGCAAAAAGCAAAGCCCGGCGAGGATCACCGCGCCGGGCTTTGCCATACCAATGCAAGCGTAGCTATTGATACTTGAGTCCGGTTACATGCGCAAGAAAAACTTTGGTGCAGAAAAAAACGCTGGCGACGTTGGTCGCGAGCAGAGCTTTTGCGGCTGGTGCGTCCCCTCCCGATACCACGGGCTCACAACCGCAAAGCCTGCACCGTTCACCCGCTGTTGTTGACTCAGCTGCGACGGATTGTAAGTGTATACGCGAAGAATATGAGTGCCAGCAAAGGGACCACCTTTGCCGGCATCATGCGGGGCGATGCGGAAGTCGTTGTGTTGCAAACAGGGGTGCTGAGCTCTTCGCGGAGCGAATTTTCGCCCGACGAGCTGCAAAGGTCAATTCGTTCGCTGCTGCCGCGCGTCAGGGCGCGAGCCGCGGAATGCGAGCGCGCGAGAAGCGTTCCAGCTGAGACCGTGGCCGAGCTCCGCGAGCTTGGATTCTACAAGCTTGTACAGCCCGGCGCATACGGCGGTTATGAGCAGGATTTCGCATTCCTCGCCGAGCTGATGATGGAATTGGCCGGCGCATGCGCATCCACTGCATGGGTTTGCGGACTGCTCGCGGCGCATCAATGGATGGTAGGCACGTTTCCGGCGCAAGCGCAGCGCGAGGCTTGGCGCAGCAATCCCGATGCCACGTTCTGCGGCTCTTACGCTCCGGTGAATGAGGCGCTGGCGGATGGCGGCGGATTTCGGCTCAGTGGACATTGGTCGTTCGCGAGCGGCTGCGATAATTCACAATGGGCGATCTGTGGCGCGCGGCTACCCGCAACACCGGATCGGCCGAGTCAGCCGGCATTCCTGTTGGTCCCCGCATCGGATTACGCGATCGAAGACACCTGGGACGTGATCGGCCTTGCCGGAACAGGCAGCAAAACGCTCGTCTTAAACGACGTGCTCGTCCCCGAATATCGCGTGCTGTTGTTTGCGGATGCCGCCTCGGGCCGGACCCCGGGCAGCCGTCTCTACTCCAACCGCCTCTACGCCGTGCCGGTCTACTGTCATGTATCGGCCTGTCTGGCGGCGACTGCAATCGGCGCGGCTGCCGGCGCGGTCGATGACTTCATCGCCGCGACGACCGGCCGCTTGACCCGAGGTTCCGTCACCGGTGGAAGGAATCAGATGGCCGAATTCCCGACCGTCCAGATCAAGCTGGCGGACGCTGCGGCTTGCGTCGACGCCGCCCGGACCATCTTGCTCCGCGATCTTGAGGCAATTGCTTGCGAGCTGCGCGAGAACGGCGAAGGATCGATCCAACAGCGCGTCGCCAATCGCCGCGGTCAGGCCTTCAGCGTCAACCTCGCCGTCCGGGCGGTGGATAGTCTCAATGCCGCGACCGGCGGCAACGGGCTTGCAATGTCAAATCCGATTCAACGCGCCTGGCGGGATGTCAATGCGGTGGCCCGCCACGTCTCCCTCAACTGGGACAGCGTCGGTGCCATGTACGGCCAGATGGCGCTGGGGCTTGAGCCGCGCGGACAGTATTGAATTGAGCCTCTGCTCTTGGCCGGTGCGGGAGAAAATTGGAGAGATGATCGTCCAGACCGCTCCCAGCGACACGCCTCGGCTCGCCATCATGATGCATGAGCATACGGCGCTGTGCCTGCAATTCGCGCACGCATTTGGCAACGAGCGTTTCGAGCCGCTCGCTCCTGCGGACTTGATGATCTACGTGATTTCCAATCACGACGCGGGCTGGTTTGATTTCGACCGCAACCCGGCGATCGACGAGAAAACCGGTCTTCCATACAATCTTGCGGAAACGCCCCCGGAACACATTACCACGACCAGTCGGCTATCGCCTGACTTCAACCAACGTCACCATCCCTATTGCGGCCTGATATCGAGCATGCACAGCTGGGGGCTCTACAACGGCCGCTACGGCCTCTCGAAGCTGGTGTTGCTCGACAAGATCGCCGAGATCGACCGCCCCGTCGTAGACAAGATGCTCAGCGGGGAGATCGAGCGGCAAAAGCACCTCAAAGCCGAGCTCGCCAGAAATCCGCAGACATCCGGTTGGCTCGACGAACGCATGATATTCCAGAACTACAAGCAGCTGCAGTTTATCGATACGCTGGCGCTTTATTTCAACCGCATCCACGCCGGCGAGCGCCGCGAGCAGGATTTCGAGAACGTCCCTGCGAGCGCGCGCGAGGATGTAACGGTCACGATACGGCCCGCTGGAGAAACCCGGTACTCGCTTGCGCCCTTCCCCTTTGCCGCGTCCGGCGCGGAGTTCGCTTTCCAAGGCCGACCCGTTGACCCGAAGATGTCGAATGTGACCGGCGGCTGGCCGGCGGCACTGAAGCAATCCCCTACCAGGTCGGAGCGTTTTCAGCTCATTGCCGGATAGGAAATTACCGGCTGGGACGATGATGGAGTAAGTGCCCATGGAGATATCCGTCGGGGGTGCAAATTTGCGCAAGAGGAAGATGCGGCGGATCTCGGGGAGTTTTTGGACGCCGGAGCGGGATGAACGGCTGCGGCGTCTGGAAGCTGACGGCTTATCGGCAGCGAAGATTGCGCAGAGGCTCGGGACGACGCGGGATGCGGTCTTGGGCCGATTGCATCGCCTGAGCGGCGCCGCGCTTGGATATCCTTCGTACCTGCGAGAAGCAGAAAAGGCGCGTGCGAGAAATGCAGCGCGCTTGAAAAAGCGGAACCGTGTCAATGAGGCCGCACTCTCGAAATTGCAGCGGGAGATTGCGCGGGGGATGGACCGCGATCAGGCGATTGCGAAGGCGCGGAAGGCGGGAGCGACGCTCAGGGCGATTGGCGATGCGGTCGGGATCTCGAAGGAGCGGGTGAGGCAGATATCGGTGGAGGTAAGGAGAGCGCGAGGTAAATGACTCTCGCGACCGCCAACCATCGTGGAAGCAGCACCGGCGGCGGAACAAAATGCTTCGGCTACTTCCGCGTTCTGTCGGCCGCGCGAGGTCGCGCCAGGATTTCCTCGACCGTTGCCTTGTCGGCAGGAAGCTTTCCCTGCAGATACGCCTTCAGCAAGTGAAGCCTGTCATTTCCCCAAAAGATCTCGCCGTCCACTACAAAGCTCGGAACCCCAAATACTCCAGCCGCGATGGCAGTCTCCGTTTGCAGGCGAAGCCTTTGCTTGATCTCATCGCTATGGGTCTTGCCCAAAAGCTGTTTCCCGTCGAGGCCCATGCTGTCGGCGACCTCGTGAACAACGCTGTCCGAAGTGATATCTCTCCCCTCGCTCCACGCCGCATCCAGAAGCTTCACCGCAAGGTCTTCTCGGATACTATCGTCATCGACAGCCGACGTGACCCGAAGAGGTTTGAGCGGATTAAAGGGATGAGCCGGCGGGCTCTTGAATGCGAGTCCCAGATAGACAGCCCAGCGTTGCGCATCCACAAAGGTATAACGGCGCTTGGCGGGGATTTCCGCAGGCCCCAAATTCGCGTGGTGATCTAGAAGCCCCGCAAAAAGCACCGGCACAAAGCGGAATTTCGCCGCCGTGCAGTCCCGCACCTCGCCAATTTGATGCGAAGCAAGCCAGACATATGGGCTGACGAAGTCGAAATAGAAGTCAACTTGTTGCATGAACGCTGCCGTTCAACAGAAGGGTTTATAGTGCTCTAGCCCCGTCTTTCCGGGGCCGCGAGCGCTCGGATCGGCGGTTCGCGCCGTCCGAGTGCGAGCGGAGCCAGGAATCCATAACCACAGGCCGTGCAGTAATGAAAGCGGTTACGCTGCGGTGGCACACATTACTGCTTGGGGTTATGGTTTCCGGGCTCGTCGCCCCGGAATGACAGCGTAGTTTGTGATACAGTACGGTTAACCCGCCCCACAGGTCTGAGATGACATCAGAACCCGCATACCTCACGCCATCGCCGTTCATCGACAGCGATGCGCCGAACGTTCGCGAGTTCGCCGGTGCGGCCGTGGCCGGAGCGAAGGATGAGATCGCGCGGGTGATCGCGCTCTACCGCGCCGCGCGCGAGAGCGTTCTCTACGACCCCTACGTGGATGTGTCCTCGCCTTCGACCTATCGCGCCAGCGAGATCCTGGCGGCAGGCCGCGGCTATTGCGTCAGCAAGGCGGCGGTGCTGGCCGCCGCTGCTCGCGCGGCGGGCGTGCCGGCGCGGGTTGGCTACGCCGATGTGCGCAACCACATGACGTCGCCCCGCTTGCACGAGATGCTCGGCACCGATGTCTTCCGCTGGCACTCCTACACCGATCTCTATGTGAATGGCCGCTGGGTGAAGGCGACGCCCGCCTTCAACGCGTCGCTCTGCGAGCGGCTGGGCCTGAGCGCGCTCGAATTCGACGGGCGCACGGACTCGCTGTTTCAGCCGTTCGACCGGTCCGGACGGCGCCACATGGAATATCTGCTCGACCGCGGCACCTATGCCGACGTGCCGTTCGAGACCATTCTCGATGATTTCCGCGTGCATTATCCGGCGTGGCTGGCAAAACACGGACTGGCCGGAGACTTTCAGACCGAAGCGGTCTCCGGAGACTGAGTCAGTAAGTACCGTTGCCGTGGCATTGGGGGTGACCCTTTCCGATTGCGGCAACGATAGCCTCTGGAATACGAGAGTGTCGAGCAACGCAATCGCAGCCCATGCACCGGTGCGCTTGAGCGAATTTCGCATGGCCATTCGCCAGGTTCTGGACTGCGGCGCCGATCCCGCAGGCGTTGTCGAGCTGCACCTGCGCCGGAGAGATGGGGAGGACTGGCGGGGTACCGTGCATGTCTTCGAGATCAGCGGACATCCCCGCGCGAGCCGATGCTATGCCTGGCCGGAGCCTCACAATGGCACCAGCGTGATCATCCGGGTGGTGCCGCAGGCCGGACGGATTACCTCGCCGGAACAGGCGGTGCGCTCCATCCTCAATCGCCGGAGCGGGTAAGGGCGGGTTTCAAGCCCGCCACCTACCCGTCGCGAGGCCAAAATATGCTATATGACGTGCTTCGAGCGGACCATGACCGAAGCGTCGCCGAAGAGACGGGAATCCCCAGGGCTTGTTGCGGCGGGTAAAGCCCGCGGCGGGCCTGCACCCGCATGCGCGGCAGGCCGCGTGTCCGCGAGCATCGGGGTAATCGGGTGAGAGCGCCGACGACAGCCCCGCCTGAAATGGTCGCGGAGAAACCCGTGCGCACCAGGGCGCACGGGCGGCTGTTTCGCAAATACGTCGGGCTGTTTCTTGCGGTCGTGTGCATCGCCCTGCTCACCAACGGATTATCGGAAATCATCTTCTCCTTTCAGGAGCATAAGGCATCCCTGATCCGCATCCAGCGCGAGCAGGCCGCGGCCGCGGCGGCCAAGATCAGCCAGTTCATCAAGGAGATCGAGAGCCAGGTGGGATGGACCACCCAGCTGCCCTGGTCCGCCGGCACCATCGATCAGCGGCGCTTCGACGGGCTGCGGCTCCTGCGTCAAGTGCCGGCGATCACCGAGCTTTCGCAGCTCGACGCGACCGGGCATGAGCAGCTGCGCGTGTCGCGGCTCGCCATGGATGTGGTGGCAAGCAAGGCCGACTTCTCCAAGGACCCGAAATTCGCCGAAGCGGTTGCTCATAAGGTCTATTACGGACCCGTCTATTTTCGCCGGGAGTCCGAGCCCTACATGACCTTGGCGCTCACCGGGACGCGCCGGGACGCGGGCGTGAGCGTCGCCGAGGTCAACCTGAAGCTCATCTGGGACGTGATATCCCAGATCAAGGTCGGCGAACGGGGACAGGCCTATCTGGTCGATGCGCAAGGCCGGCTCATCGCGCATCCCGACATCAGCCTGGTGCTGCGCAACACTGATCTCTCCCGTTTGGCGCAGGTCCAGGCGGCCCGCGCGGCTGGTACCGGCGGCGACGCGACCGAGCAGCTCCAGGAGGCCGAGGACATCCAGGGCCGGAGCGTGCTGACCGCATATGCCCACGTTGCACCCCTGGGATGGATCGTGTTCGTCGAGCTGCCGCGGGCGGAGGCCTATGCTCCGCTCTATACCACCATCAAGCGCTCGGGCATCCTGCTGCTGGCGGCCCTGGGATTTGCCTTCGTCGCGGGGCTGGTGCTGGCGCGCAAGATGGTGGGCCCGATCCAGGCGCTGCGCGTCGGCGCCGCCCGCATTGGCAGCGGCGATCTTACCCAGCGCATCTCGGTGAAAACCGGCGACGAGCTGGAAGCGCTCGCCGACCAGTTCAACGACATGGCGGGACAGCTGCAGGAGTCCTACGCCGACCTTGAGAAAAAGGTCGAGCAGCGCACGCACGAGCTTGCGCAGTCGGTCGCAGAGCTGCGCGCGCTGGGCGAGGTGAGCCAGGCCGTGAACTCAACGCTCGATCTGCAGGAGGTGCTCAACACCATCGTCGGCAAGGCCGTGCAGCTCTCAAATACGGATGCGGGCGCGATCTACGTATATGACGAGGCCAATGAGGAATTCACGTTGCGCTCCACCTACGGGATGGAGGAGGAGCTGATCGCCGCAATCAAGCAGCGCCACGTCCATATCGGCGATGCCGGTATCGGGCATGCGGCGGCGCAACGCGCGCCGCTGCAGATCGCCGACGTGCAAAAAGAACCGCACTCCGAAGTCCTGGACGTCGTCGTGCGTGCCGGCTACCGCGCCCTGCTGTTTCTTCCGCTGCTCGGGGCCGACCGCATTGTCGGCGCTCTCGTGGTGCGGCGGAAAACACCGGGGGAGTTCCCCAAACAGACCATCGATCTCCTGCAGACCTTTGCCGCTCAATCGGTGCTGGCGATCCAGAACGCGCACCTGTTCCACGAGATCGAGGAGAAGGGCCGACAGCTCGAGATTGCGAGCCAGCACAAGTCGCAATTCCTCGCCAATATGAGCCACGAGCTGCGCACGCCGCTCAACGCCATCCTCGGCTATACTGAGCTCATTCTCGACGACATCTATGGCGAGACGCCGCAGAAGATGCGCGGCGTCCTCGAGCGCGTCCAGCGCAATGGCAAGCATCTCCTCGGGCTCATCAACGACGTGCTTGACCTGTCGAAGATCGAGGCCGGCCAGCTCACGCTTGCCCTTGGCGACTATTCTCTCAAAGACGTCGTGCAGAACGTGTTCTCTGCCGTCGAATCGCTCGCGAATGAGAAAAAGCTCGCGTTGCGCATCGAGATGCCGAGCAATCTTCCGGTCGGACGCGGCGACGAGCGCCGGCTGACGCAAGTGCTGCTCAATCTCGTCGGCAATGCGATAAAATTCACCGATCAAGGGGAGGTCGCCGTCAAAGCGTCCGCGATGAACGGCGCATACACGCTTTCGGTCTGCGACACCGGACCGGGAATTCCGGCCGCCGACCAGGCCAAGATCTTCGAGGAGTTCCAGCAGGCCGACAGCTCGGCCACCAAGAAAAAAGGCGGGACCGGGCTTGGGCTGTCCATTGCGCGCCGCATCATCGAGATGCACGGCGGACGCATCTGGGTCGAGTCCGAGGTTGGTAAAGGCGCCACCTTCTCCATCAACCTTCCGATCAAGGTCGAGCAGCAGAAACTGGAGCAGGCGCGGGCATGAGCAGGCGAATTCTCGTGGTCGAGGACCAGGAAGACAACCGGCAGATCCTGCGCGATCTCCTGGCCAACGCCGGCTACGAGATGCTCGAGGCGGAAGACGGGATTCAAGCCATCTCCCAGGCCTCCAAGCATCGGCCGGATCTGATTCTCATGGACATCCAGCTGCCGATGCTTGACGGCTACGAGGCGACCCGGCGGATCAAGGCCGACCCGGCGCTCAACGCCATTCCGATCATCGTGGTCACCTCCTATGCGCTCAGCGGCGACGATGAGAAGGCCAAGGCGGCAGGCTGCGATGCCTATGTGGCCAAGCCTTACAGTCCGCGTGCGCTGCTGGCCAAGATTCGCGAATATCTGCCGTAACGCGTATCCGATCCAAGTTCTGTATCAGCGGTCCGGAACAGCCCATGCATACACCTCCGCGGATCCTCATCGTTGATGACAATGAAATGAACCGCGACATCCTGGTCACTCGGCTCGACACGCAGGGCTACGAGCTGCTGCAGGCGTGCGACGGCGAGGAGGCGCTTGCGGCGGCCACGCAGCACCTGCCCGATCTCATCCTGCTCGACGTGATGATGCCGAAGATCGACGGCATGGAAGTGTGCCGCCGGCTCAAGGGCGACCCGCAGCTCCCGTTCATGCCCATCATCCTGGTGACCGCCAAGGCCGCCAGCACCGACGTGGTGGCCGGGCTCGAAGCCGGCGCGGACGAATATCTGACCAAGCCGATCGACCAGATGGCGCTGGTGGCGCGGGTCAAGTCGGTGCTGCGCCTCAAGGAGCTGCACGACCAGGTGCAGGCGCAGGCATCCGACCTGGCCTCATGGAACAAGACGCTCGAGCAGCGGGTGCAGGAGCAGCTTGCCGAGCTCGAGCGGGCAAGCCGCCTGCAACGGTTTCTCTCGCCGCAAATCGCAAACCTCGTTCTCTCGGCGGGCGGCGACCGCGTGCTGGAGAGCCACCGCCGCGCCATAACCGTGGTGTTCTGCGATATGCGCGGTTTTACCGCGTTCTCCGAGCTGACCGAGCCGGAAGAGGTAATGTCGCTGCTCAAGCAATACCATGCCGTGCTCGGAAGCCTGATCCATAAATACGAGGGTACGGTCGAACGCTTTTCCGGCGACGGGATCATGATCTTCTTCAACGATCCCGTGCCGTGCCCCGACCCCTCCCTGCGCGCCGTGCAGATGGCGGTCGAGATGCGCGAGAAAGTGGGCCAGCTGCTCGAGACCTGGCGCAAGCACGGCTACGAGCTCGGCTTTGGCGTCGGCATCGCGCACGGCTATGCCACGCTCGGGCGCATCGGCTTCGAGGGCCGCTTCGACTACGGCGCGGTGGGAACGGTGGTCAATCTCGCGGCGCGGCTATGCTCCCAGGCCCAGGACGGCCAGATCCTGATCGAGGGCAAGGTGCACTCGGCGATCGAGGAAACAAGCAGCACCGAGCCCGCGGGCGAGCTCACGCTCAAGGGCATCATGCGGCCGGTACGCATCTTCAACGTCTGCGCCCTGCAGGCCCAGGCTGCTCCGGCGGCATAGTGCTCGCGGGCAGACATGTCGAGCGAGCCGGCCGCCGCGCGCATCGTCGAGAACGAGGCGCCGCCGGTTGCGCCTTCACGCCGCGAGCGCATCGAGTTCCTCAACAACTCGATCATCTTTGCCGAGGCCAACATCCGCGCCTTCGATACCAAGTCGCAGATCGCGCTCGCTGCTTTCGTGTTCTCCATGACCCCGCTGTGGTCCATTCTCAACGGCACCTGCAACGGCGTTGCCGGCCGGCCGGCCGCCGCGCTTCTGCTGGCTGCATTCATCTGCACGATCATGCTCTACGGTTTCGTGCTCTGGCCGATCCGCCCGCTCTCCGGCCTGGTCAAGAACAAGCGGGTGCACGGCCTCTTTTTCGTCGTGGACCCGATGGCGATCAGCGCCACCTATGCCGAGAAATTGCAGGATGCCTCGCTCGAAGCCGAGCTCACCGGAGAGGTGCTCAAGCTCGCGTTCATCCGCGCCAGCAAGGGCCGGCGCTTTCGCTACGCGTTGTGGGCGACGGGCGGCTTCTATCTCCTGGTCTTCGTCTCGTTCCTGCTGCTGCAGCGCTGCATGTGACTGGACCAAGCGTAGCCGAATGCACTGGAACATCCTGTATGCCACACCGCGACGCAAGCATCGCGGCGGCCCCGGACCGACCGGGAAATGAAGCAAGGCGAGTTTGCTGCGCGGGTCCTCACTACCTTTCACGCGCAGGTGATGTGGATGTTGGCCAGGGATTGGACCAGCGGTCGGCGTAGGCGACCTCGGTGACGGGGCGGCGGGTCACTGGGCCAAATTTTCCTCGCGGGTAGCCGATCGGCATCAGCGCATAGGTATCCACGTCAGCGGGAATGCCCAAGAGCGATTTGACCTCACTCTCGCAGCGGATGTGATTGGTGGTGATCAGGGTCGCCAACCCCAGCGCGCGGCAAGCGAGGATGATGTTCTGCACCGCCGGGTAGATGCTGGCGCCGCGAATGCGCGCGACATAGGTCTCCTCGTCGGCATAGCGCGCCTGCACCTTCGCCGGCAGCGAATCGCGCGGCGGCAACGCCACGCGCTGCATGCAGGGGATGAGCAGGACAGGCGCTTCTCCCATGTGGTCCCAAAGGTACGCGCCCGAGGACATGAAGCGCTGATATTGCTGCTCGCTCATATGCGCGGGGCGCCCGCGGCTCGCATAGATCGCGGCCGCGATGTCGGAAGCCTCGCGATAGATCGCGCCGATGCCTGTGCGCAGCCCGGCGTCGCGCACCACCATGAACGACCAGCTCTGGGCGTTGCCCGCCGACGGCGCGCGAATGGCCGCGTCGAGCACCTTCGTGAGCAATTCCTCCGGCACCGGATCGGGCTTGAGCCGGCGCAGCGCGCGCGCCGAATACATGGCTTCAAACAGCGAGATCTCGGTCATTTCGCCGGCTCCCGTTCTTGTCTGCGCTGCGCGCCTTTGCCCATCCTACCGTTCCATGGGCGCTTTGGGACGATTGCTTTGCGGTAGCTGTCCGGAGAAACTGGCGCCAGGCCGTGGGAGAGACCCGCGATGAATGTGATCAGCACACCGCCCATTCTGGAGCGGGGCGAGCAGGATCAGCTGCTCGCCACAATCGACCGCTGGCTGGAGCGCGAGGTCAAGCCGGTGGTGCAGGAGCACGATCACGCGGACCGCTGGCCGGCCAAGGTCGTCAAAGAGATGCAGGAGCTCGGTCTCTTCGGCGCCACTATCGGCACCGCCTACGGGGGTCTCGGCCTGCCCGCCGCCACCTATGCGGAAATCGTCATGCGCATCTCCGCGGTGTGGATGGCGATCACCGGCATCTTCAATTCCCACCTGATGCTGGCGCTTGCCATCGAGAAGTTCGGCACCGAGCCGCAGAAGCGACAATGGCTGCCGCAGCTTGCGAGCGGCGAAACTCGCGGGGGGCTGGCGCTCACCGAGCCCGATGCCGGCACCGACCTCCAAGGCATCCGCATGACGGCGCGGCGCGAGGGCAACCAGTACGTCATCAACGGCACCAAGACCTGGATCTCCAACGGCATCGAAGGCTCCTGCTTCGCGCTCCTGGTGAAGACCGATCCCAAGGCGGAGCCACGGCACCAAGGGATGAGCCTGTTCATCGCCCCGAAACAGGCCGGCTTGCGGGTGGGCCGCAAGCTGGAGAAGCTCGGCTACAAAGCGATCGATTCCGCCGAGCTGATATTCGAGGACTATCGCGTTCCTGCCGATCACCTCATCGGCGAGGCGGAGGGCCGCGGCTTCTACCAGGCGACCGGCGGGCTCGAGCTCGGACGCATCAACGTCGCGGCCCGCGGCGTCGGCATCGCCGAAGGGGCGCTGCGGCTTGCGACCGAATACGCGCAGATCCGCCGCACCTTCGGCAAGCCGATCGCCGAGCATCAAGCGATCGCGCTCAAGCTTGGCGAGATGGTGACGCGGGCCCGCGCCGCCCGGCTGCTCACGCTCGATGCCGCCGCTGCCTTCGATCGCGGCGAGCGCTGCGACATGGAGGCGGGCATGGCCAAGTATTTCGCCTCGGAAGCCGCGCTCACGAACAGCACCGAGTCGCTGCGCATCCACGGCGCCTACGGCTACTCGAAGGAGTACGATATCGAGCGGCTCTATCGCGACGCGCCGCTCACCTGCATCGGCGAAGGCACCAACGAGATGCAGCGCCTGATCATCGCCAGGCAGTGGCTCAAGCGGAGCGCCTCGGCATGAAACCGCTTGCCGGCATGCGGGTGATCGCCGTCGAGCAGTATGGCGCGGCGCCCTACGGCACGATGTTCCTGGCGGAGCTCGGAGCCGATGTGATCAAGATCGAGCACGGGGCAACCGGCGGCGACCCGGCGCGTCACGTCGGCCCGCATCGGCTCGGCCCCAACGACAGCCATTATTTCCAGGCGTGGAATCTCGGCAAACGCAGCATCACGCTGGATATCAAATCGGCCGAAGGCAAGCGGCAGCTGCACGCCCTGGTCCGCGACGCCGAGGCGGTGGTGAACAATCTGCGCGGCAATCTCTCCGCGCCGCTCGGCCTCGACTACGCGGCGCTCGGCCGGGTCAACCCGGCGGTCGTGTGCCTGCACATCTCGGCCTATGGCCGCGACAACGAGCGCGCGGGCTGGCCGGGCTACGACTATCTGATGCAGGCCGAGGTGGGGCTGATGAGCCTTACGGGCGAGCCGGACGGGCCGCCGGCACGGGTGGGCGCCTCGATCGTCGATTCGCTCACCGGGCTTACCGGCATGGTCGGCCTGCTCAGCTGCGTGATGCAGGCGCGTCGGACGGGTCGCGGCTGCGACGTCGACACCTGCCTGTTCGACGTTGCCATGCACCAGCTCACCTACGCTGCGCTGTGGTACCTCAACGAAGGCGACACATCGGAGCGCCTTCCGCGCAGCGCGCATCTTTCCTTGGTGCCGGTGCAGACCTTTCCCACTGCGGACGGCTGGGTCTTCATCATGTGCATGACGGAGAAATTCTGGCGCATTTTCTGCGACGCAATCGGGCGGCCGGACCTGCCGCACGATTCTCGTTTCGCGACAGCGGAGAGCCGTCACGAGAACCGCACCGCGCTGACCGCGCTATTGGATCCTGAGTTGCGCAAGCAAACCACCGAGCATTGGCTCACGCTGCTGACCGGCAGGATACCGATCGCGCCGGTCCATGATCTCGCTCAGGCGCTGGACGCGCCCTTTGTCAGGCATACCGGCATGGTGCGCAGCATCGCGCATCCGGCACGGCCCGAGCTGCGCGTCTCGCCAATCCGCTGAAGCTCGACGGCGTGCGGCCGGAGCAGCAGGCCTGCGCCTCACTGGGCGCGGACAACACGCTTCTTCTGCCGCCGGAGCCCGCGACCGCATGAAACTCGAGCACCTCAAGGTCATCGACCTGGCCTGGTTTCTGCCCGGGCCATTCCTCACCATGGCGCTCGCAGATCACGGCGCCGAGGTGATCAAGGTCGAGCCGCCGGGCGGCGACCCCGGCCGCCACATCGCTCCGATGGACACGCGCACGAGCACGTTCTTCCGCAATCTCAACCGCGGCAAGAAAAGCGTGGTCATCGATCTGAAAACTGCCGCAGGGCGCGAGGCGCTGCTGCGCCTGTGCGAGGCTGCGGACGTAGTGGTGGAATCGTTTCGCCCCGGTGTTGCGACGCGGCTCGGCATCGAGTACGACACGGTGCGCGCGCGCAACCCGCGGATCGTCTATTGCTCCATCAGCGCCTTCGGCCAGGACGGCGTCTACATCGCGCGGCCGGCCCATGATCTCGCGCTCGAGGCCACGACCGGCGTGCTTGGCCTCACCTTGGGCGATGACGGCCGCCCTGCCGTTCCCGGCATTCCGATTGCCGACCAGGTGAGCGCGCTGCAAGCTCTCTCCGGCGTGCTGATGGCCCTCCTCCGGCGCCAGCAGACCGGACGCGGCGACTACCTCGACATCGCCATGCACGACTGCCTCCTTGCCGCCTGCACCAATGTCGTGGGATGGGGGATGGATGGCCGGCAGCCGAGCGTGAAGCATCAGCGCACCACCGGCGGCTCGGCCTTCTATCGCATTTACGACACGCGCGACGGCCGGCAGCTCGTGCTGGCGGGCCAGGAAGACAAGTTCGTGCACAACCTGCTGCAGGCGCTGGGTCGCCTTGATCTGGAGCCGCTCTGCTTGCGCGGCCCCGGCCCCCATCAGCAGCCCGTCATCGATTTCCTGGGCGAGACGTTTCTCAAGCGCAGCCTGTCGGAATGGACCAATTATCTTTCCGGATTGGACGTCTGCTTCGCGCCGGTGAACACGCTGCCGGAAGCCCTCGCCGACCCGAACCTGCGCGCGCGCGCCATGCTGCTCACCGACGAAGCGGGACGCCGACACATCGCGCCGGCGATCCGCTTTCGCGACGAGCCGGCCGGGCCGGTGCTGCGCGAGCCGCTGCTTGGCGAGCACACGGCGGAGATTCTCGGGCGGATCGGGATGGACCCGCCGCTGCCGCGCGCAGCAGAGGGGTGAGGGGCTTTCATTATCATTTCGGTTCGCCATTAACGCGCAGCCAAAGCTTGATTGCCGCAAGCTGGATGAAGCCAAGCGCCCAGCAATGTGACGCCATGGAAGAGATTTGCGAGTGTTGCCCTAACGACCAACGCGGCCACATGAGGGAACTTCGGCGACGTATGATCGAAGCTAAGTTTCGTGTGGAAAAAAATCCGGCACAGTTGCCCGTTACCACTACCAGCTAACTTCGGCCGCAATGCTAGCCCCGCTATGACTACTCCGAGCATTGTAAAACGGGCATAAAACCATGATCTCGTTCTTCCAGTGCAGTAGCTGTGGTTGTGTGGAGGACACGACTCTCTGCAAGTTTTGGTCGGCACGGCTCCGCGAAACACCCACACTATGTTCAGCTTGTGATCCTAAAATCGGGAAGTGGCACGGCCAATTTCCGAGGGAAACGGCCGAGAACTGGATCAGGGACAAGCGTGGTCTGCTTTTTAGGAAGGCCGAGGTGGAGCACTGGCTGGGACAGACAATGGAGATCAATTCAAAGCTACCGTCCGCCCGCGAGTAGCGGCGCGAAGAAAATCTCCTGAACGGCACCTTGCGCAGTCGACTATTGCCATAGAGGCGACTGGGTCGCGAGGTTGGATTCTGAAGCCCCCTGAAAGGCGTTGCACTTTTCAATGCTCGACGTAACCCCGTAGCCACACGAGAATTTGCGGCCAGCCCTTATGCGCCTGCAAGCCTTCAGGGGTGAGACCCGAATGCGTCAGGCGAACAATTGTGAGCCCGTCCTTTTCAGTTAGATCGAAGCGCACAAGCGTTTCCGTTGGATTTTGCTGCCAGTCTGGCAGCCAGGTGAGGCAAGCACGTGGGGCGGCTCGATCGTTCGATATTCTCCTTTTACGGTGAAAGGCCTGCCGAAGCCGGTGCCGCTCATTCTCCATTTGCCACCAACCCGCAGATCGGGCTCAACGTGCGTGGTCTGAAAACGGCCTTCAGAGCCCCACCACTCCTTGCGCTGCTCAGGATTGGTCAGCGCCTCAAAGATGCGCTTGGCTGGCGCTTTGATGGTTATTTCCTGAATGACGGTTTCGTCCGCACCAACTGCCTCATCGCTCGTCCTCGACATAGCGTTTCAGGCTTTGCACGGCCATTGACTGTCACTTTTAACCAAGTTCCTCTTCATGCCCGTGGGCGCGGTCGTACAAATTCAACGCGTATGCAATCGAGAGGCAATATTCCTGTTGCTTCGGGCTGCGCGAGCTTCGGCATTGCGGTCAGCCCGACCCAATTTGTTGGCTTAACCTCGAAAGAGCCTTGCGAGATACTCAATGGCCTTTGACCACAGGATCTCAATTTCGTTCGGAACAAGAACACGTGTGAAGGGCAATAAAAATCCTAGCGAGAGGAAACACAAGCCAAGTAGCGCACCCAAGTTCACGATATCTGATGTATTGGCTGATCCCATTTGAATCATGCTGGCATACGCAAACGCAAAGCAAAAGCAAAGTACTACGCCCACGCTTAAAATTAGGAACCTTTTAGGAGATGGTCTTACGAGGCCGCCAACAAGTTGGCCCACTCGATATCCAACCATCATTCCAATCGCTGCTATGAGCCGAAACGTTGAGAGTTCTGGAGGAATAAAAAATCCATAGCTCAAAACAAGCCCGACGACGCCAAATACAATGGTCCGCAATAAATTCATTCTTTTGCGGGAGCCAACAACGATACGTCGCTGGCAAAGATAGGCTCCAATTTTTCGGCGATCAAGCTCTGAGGAAAAGGTCGACGAAAGACCAGATATTCTAATCACGAATCCTGGCGAGCACGACCTGTTCCAATGAAAACGGCAAATCAATTGACGTCGATATCGAAGTTAGTGGATGCAAACACGGCCTAGAGTTAAATAGAGCAAGGCGGAGGCCCTGGCGGTTCTTCATCCCCGCATCAGCGCCAAGGCGGCGCGGGCATAGATCTTGGCGCAGTCCACGACATCCTGCTCGTTGACGTAGTCGTCGACACCGGCGGAGAGGGTGGGCTGCGGGCCGTAGCAGACCGCTGGAACGCCGAGGTCACGCCAGCGCCGCGCATCGCTGCCGGGCAGGCGCACGACCAAGGCAGGCTTCTCTCCCCGCACTGTCTGCGCGGCCTCTGCAAGAGCGAGCACAAGAGGATTGTCCAGCGCGGTCCAGTTGGCGTCCCAGGACTTGACCACCGCAATGGTGATGCCGCCGTCGGCGCTCCCGTCGCCGGCTTCCCTGCGGATCATCGCCTCGCAGGCCTGCACGCTGATTCCCGGCGGCAGCCGAATGTCGATCTCGGCGCGCGCACGCGTCGCCACCTGGCTGCGCACCGTGCCCGCCGCGATGGTCCCGGCATTAAGCGACAAGCGCAGGCAGAGATCGCCTTCGCCGCCGGTCACACCCGCAAGCTCCGGCGGCAGCGTGGCGTAAACGTCGTTCATGGCATCGAGGCGCGCGAGCAGGGCCGCAAGCCGCATGACCGCGGTTTGGCCGCGCAGGGCGCGCGAGGCATGCCCGCCGGGCGCACGCGCCTCGAGGTCGAGCCAGAGGAGCCCCTTCTCGGCCACGGCGAAGCCCATGAAGCCCGGTCCCTCGCCGCTGATGAGAAAATCGCCGGCAAGATCGGGGCGCGCGCGCAGGAGAAATACGGTGCCGCGCTCGCCGAACATCACCTCGTCGGAGACAGCGGTCATGCTCAGCCGCCCGCTCCACGCGTTGCGGTGACGATGGAGCACCGCGCTCGCCACGCACATGGCGGCGAGCGCGCCTTTCATATTGCCCAGGCCGAGGCCGTAGAGCCGGCCGTCGCGACGGGTGAGTCGAAAGACCGGCACGGTCCAGTCGCTTTCGTTGCCCGCTTCCATGGTGTCCATGTGAGCATTGAAGACGACATGAGGTCCGCCGGATGAGCCCGCAATCTGCGCCATCAGGTTCGGCGCCTCGTCGTCGACGTTGACGGTCTCGCTCGGTATGCCGTTCGCTGCGAGATACCGGCGCACGACCTCGGCCACATCGGCGGTGCGCCCCGGAGGGTTGACGCTCTCGGCGGCAACGAGCTCGCCGCAGAGCGAGACCAGCTCCTCGCCTGCGGCATCGATCTCGGCGCACACCCTCGCGGCCAATTCTTGAGCTGGTAGGTCCGACATTTTGCTCATTTCGCGCGGAGAGTTTCGATCACAGCGCGGCAGCGTCGATCTGCGCCCAAAGAGAGGGGAGAGCGGGATCAGGCCGAGACTGCGGCGCGGCGTGCATCAATATCACCGACCCGGCTGTGCAATAACCTCGGCGGGCCGGCGGCCGACGATCGCGCGCCAAGTGTCGGGATCGGTGGCGCCCTCGGTGCCGATCACGAGGACGCGGCTCGCGCCGCCGAGACCCAGATCGGCGCCGGCCTGCGTGTCGGCGCAGGCGAGCAACAGTGCGGCCAGTCCGGCGACCCCCGATTCCCCGGCGACGACCGGATTATCGCCGCAGCGGCCGTCCGCAAGGAGCCGCATGCAGTCGGCCGCGCCCGCATCATCGATGCTGACGCAGGCATCGACGCCGGGACCAAGAATCTGCCAGGCGAGCGGGGAGACCTCGCCACAGGCAAGCCCGCCCATGATGGTGTCGAGCGCTCCTTCCGCCCGGATCGGGCGGCCCGCGCGCACGCTGCGCAGGATGCAATCGGCCGCGTGCGGTTCAACGACAATGAGACGAGGGCGCTCGCCGCCGCAACGCTCCCAAAGATAGGCGCAAATGGCGGCCGCGAGACCACCGACCCCGCCCTGCACGAACACGTGCGAAGGCACGCCGGCAGACTGCGACAGCGCCTCGTCGGCGATGAGACAGTAGCCTTGCATCACATCGCGCGGGGCCTCGAAGCTGCCGTCGGCGGAGGTGTCGGAGACCACTTGCCAGCCCTGCGCCGCCGCGTCCGTAGCGGCCGTGCGTACGGCGTCGTCGAAGGTGCCGCCGACACGCCGCACCTGCGCGCCGTAAGCCTCGATGGCGCGGGCGCGGCCCGCGCTCACCACATCAGGCATGTAGATCACGCAGGCGCAGCCGAAGATGCGCGCGCCCCAGGCCACTGAGCGCCCATGATTGCCGTCGGTCGCACAGGTGACGGTCACGCTTGTGGTGAGATCAGCGTAGTGGCCGGAAGCGAGATCGCGAGAGGAAACCGTGACGAGCTTTGTCGCCAGGATGTGGCGCTGCAGGACCTTGAACACGGCATAGGCGCCGCCCAACGCCTTGAAACTGCCGATACCGAAACGTTCGGCTTCGTCCTTGTAGAGGATGTCGCCGAGCCCTGCATGGGCGGCAAGCCTGGAGAGCCGGCGCAGCGGGGTCGCACTGTAGCCCGGCCAGGACGTGATCTCGTGCTTCGCTTCGGCAAAGGCAGGAAGGCTCAGGATCTCGTCGCGGCCCTCCTCGTCATAGGGGCGCGTGCGCGCCACGCGCGGGTTGAGCACCCAGCGCAGGCCGGTAGATTTCAGCACGTTACCCAAAGCACATTTAGCGTTGTGGAAATGCAGGACGCGCAGCCCGCTTGGCCTGAGTACGCCTGATCGGCCCGTGTCACAGCGTGGCAAGCGATGAGTTGCGCAGGTCCGTGATCAGCATGCACGAGGGCGCGTGGGTGATGCACAGGGGCGGCTTGGCGTTCTCGACCGCCAGCTGGGGGGTAAGCCCGCAGGCCCAGAACACGGGGAGCTCATCGTCGGCGACTTCGGGGTCGCCGACGTTCTGGTAACGCTTGCGCAGGTCGACCCCGATGGCATCGGGGTTGCCGATGTGGATCGGCGCCCCGTGCACATTGGGAAAGCGCGAGGTGATCTGCACGGCGCGGATGGCATCCGCCGGCTTGAACGCTCGCATGGTGACCATGAGCGGTCCCCGGAACGGCCCCGCCGGAACCGTCTCGATGGTGGTCCGATAGACCGCCGCGACGTTGTTGCGCTCGAGAAAGCGCAGCCGCAGCCCGGCCTGGACGAGCGCCTCCTCGAAGGAGAACGAGCAGCCCAGCGCGAAGGTGACGAGATCGTCGCGCCAGTACGCGCGGATGTCGGCGACCTCCGTCACGAGCTCGCCGTGCTCGAATACATGATAGCGGGCAATGTCGGTGCGGATGTCGAGATCCTCGGCGAGCGTGGGAAGATGCGGATCGCCGGGGTCGGAGCGCGCCAGCAGCGGGCACGGCTTGGGATTGCGCTGACAATAGAGCAGGAAATCCTCGGCGAACGCGCGCGGCAGGATGCAGACATTGGCCTGCACGCGTCCCGGCGCGATGCCCGCGGTATAGCCGCGGTAGGCGCCAGAGCGGATCGCGTGTCGCGCCGCGCGCGGATCCCGGCGGCCGAAGTCTTTCGGGGAGTCGGCGGTTGCCCAGTTGTCGCGCCGCCCTGCCTCGGCCGTCATGGCCGGACCTGTCCCGGCCATCCACGCCTTGCCTGCAACAAGAAAGACGCAGATGCCCGGAACAAGCCCGGGCTTGTAAACAGCCTCCTCATGCGGTCGGTATACCAAAGCGAATCCGCGCTTGTATACTCGCCGCAAGCGGTCGTTCGGAAGGGTTGATAAGATGAGCTTTGGATTACGCGCCGCAGCGTGCGGATCGGCGATGATGGCCGGGGTGCTCGTTGCCGGCGGCAACGCGCGGGCGACCGAGAACGTCACCCTCATCACCGATTTCGGGTTCAACGGCCGGCACGCGTATTTCTTTGTCGCCCTCGACAAGGGCTACTACAAGGCCGCCGACCTCGATGTGAAGATAGTGCGCGGCCAGGGCTCGGTCGACGCTATCCGCCAGGTTGGCGCCAACAACGCTCTCGTCGGCTTTGCCGACGCCGGGTCGCTGGTGCTCGCACGCGGAAACGATCAGATCCCGGTCAAGCTCGTTGCGATCGTGTATGCCAAGCCGCCGCAGGCGGTGTTCTGTCGGGAGGATTCGGGGGTCAAGCAGCCGAAGGACCTCGAAGGCGCCTCCATCGCCAACCCCGCAGGCGGCGCCACCGTGGACATGTTTCCCGTCTATGCGAGGGCGGCCGGGTTCGATGCGAGCAAGGTCAAATGGATTGTCGCAGGGAGCGACGCGCTGCCGGGGCTCCTGGCCAGTAACCGCGTCCCTTGCGTCGGCCAGTTCACCGTCGGCGAGCCGCTGCTGCGCATGCAGGCTGCCCCGGCCAAGCTGGTGCGTTTCGCCTTTGCCGATGCGGGTGTGAACTTTTACGGTAACGGCATCGTTGCGACCGACACCACCATTGCCACCAAGCCGGATGTGGTCCGACGCTTCGTGCAGGCGACCATCCATGGCATGCGTGACGCCTTTGCCAATCCCGAGGAGGCCGGGGCGATCATGCACAAATATCATCCGACGGTTGAGATCGCGGTGGCAAAGGGCGAAACCGAAGCGGTGGCGGAGCTGGCGCAGGTCCCGGGCCGCGAGCTGGGGCTGGTCGATCCGGCACGCGTGGCGCAGACCATTGACGTGATCAGAAGCGTGTTCACGCTCAAGCACCCGGTGAGCGTCGGCGATATCTATGCGCCGGGGTTCGTGGGGAAAGGTTCGTGATCGCGGTAAGAGTTGCGCTCCCGGACCTCGTCTCCAACTCGTATTTTCCGGCGATTGCCGCCATCGAGCTCGGCTTCTTCGCCAAACAAGGCATGGCAGCTTCGCACCAGCTCATTTTTCCGAACTACAAGGCCTATGAGGCTTTGCACGACGGCCGCGTCGATTTCGTCGCGGGCCCGGCGCATGTGGTCTTTCGCGCGTTCCCGCAAGGACGCAATGCCAGGTTCCTGGCGGCACTTTCGCAGGGCATGTACTGGCTCCTGGTCATGCGGGCGGAGCTTGCGGCCACGCCGGGAGATGTGAACGCGGTGAAGGGCCGGACCATCGGCGCGGCACCGTTGGTCAACGATGGGCTCAAGCGCCTCCTCATCGATGCCGGCCTCGACCTTGAGCGCGACCAGGTCCGCATCGTCGGGGTACCCGGCACCAGCGAGCCAGGGGTTTCGTTCGGGGTCGCCGCCGCCAAAGCCCTGGAAGACGGCAAGCTCGATGGCTTCTGGGCGAACGCCATGGGCGCGGAGAATGCGATCCGGCGCGGGGTCGGCAAGGTCGTTCTCGACGTGCGCCGCGGTCTCGGCCCAGGCGCCGCCTTCCACTACACCATGCCGGTGCTGGCAACGAGCACGCCGGTGGTCGCGCGGCAACCCGAGATGGCGGCCGCGGCGGTGCGTGCGATCGTCAGCGCGCAGCGCGCGCTCAAGGCGGACGTCGCTCTCGCCACCAAGGTGGGCCGCGCCCTGTTCCCGCCGGCCGAGGCGGAAACGATCGCCGCCGTGGTCGAGCGCGATCTGCCGTTTTATGACGCGACGATTTCGCCAGCGGCGATTGCAGGGCTCAATCGTTTCGCGCAAGCCGCCGGTCTGCTCGATCAGCCCGTGGAGTACGAGGCCCTCGTCGCCAGCCAGTTCAGCCAGCTGTGGACGTGCTGACTACATTGAGACCCGCGCGCTGGTATTTCGCCGCCGACTTGCCTAGACTGGTGCTGCTATTGCTGCGGGAGAGATCGGCCGCGTGCCGGCGCCGAAGGAGCAACCGCCCCGGAAACTCTCAGGCAGACGGACCCGGCGATAGCACAGGAGACTCTGGAAAGAGGCGCTTGACGCGTCCGCCGACGGGATAACGTTCTCAGGCAAAAAGACAGAGGGGGCACTGGAGGTCGACACCCGGTCGACTGGAGGTGCTCCAATGTCACTTCAGCCGTCCGCCGCCGCCAGCTCCCCATTGCAGCGCACGCCGCTCTATCCGCTGCACCGGGAGCTCGGCGCACGTTTCGTCCCGTTCGCCGGTTACGAGATGCCGGTCCAATTCCCCACCGGCATCCTGAAAGAGCACCTGCACACCCGCGCCGCTGCCGGCCTGTTCGACGTGTCGCATATGGGCCAGCTGGCGCTCTATCCGCGCGGCACGCTCGAGCACGCGGCGGTTGCGCTCGAAAGCCTGATGCCCATCGACGTGCTGGGCCTCAAGGAAGGGCACCAGCGCTATGGGCTCTTCACCAATCCCGCAGGCGGCATCCTCGACGACTGCATGGTTGCCCATCTCGGCGATCATTTTCTGCTTGTGGTCAATGCCGCGTGCAACCAGGCGGACGAGACGCACCTGCGAGCGGCGCTGTCCGGGCGCTGCAGCATCGAGCGTTGCGACAGTCGTGCGCTGCTCGCGCTGCAAGGTCCGCTGGCGGAGGCGGTTCTCGCCGGATTTGCTCCCGCCGTTACCGGCATGCGCTTCATGGACGTGCGGCGCGAGAAGATCTCAGGCGTTGACTGCGTCGTATCGCGTTCCGGCTATACCGGCGAGGACGGATTCGAGATCAGCATTCCGGCGGCGCAATCGCAAACCTTTGCGCGCCTGCTCCTGGACGACAGCCGTGTCGCGCCGGTAGGGCTCGGAGCGCGCGACAGCCTGCGGCTCGAAGCAGGCCTTTGTCTTTACGGGTCCGATCTCGATGCGAGCACCACTCCGGTCGAGGCGAGCCTGGAGTGGGCGATTCAGAAAAGCCGGCGCGCCGGCGGCGCGCGCGCGGGCGGCTTTCCCGGCAGCGACGCGATCCTGCATGAGCTTGCCTGCGGCAGCGCGCGCCGGCGGGTGGGGCTGCGCTCGCGGGAACGCACCCCCGTACGCGGCGGCAGCGCGCTTTACCCCGACGCGCACGGCGCCACCCCGCTCGGACGAGCGACCTCGGGCGGCTTCGGCCCGAGCGTCAATGCGCCTGTCGCCATGGGATATGTGACGCGCACAGCGGCCGCGCCCGGCACCGTGGTGTTCGCAGATGTTCGCGGCAAGCGCGTTCCCGTCGAGGTGAGCGAGCTGCCTTTCGTCAAGCACAACTATAAGCGCGCGAAATCGTAGCGGCGAGTTCTAAACCCGCCCCAGCATAGGACCGGCTCGGGCGTGGGAAATGGAGCAGGAGAGATGCTGAAATTCACCAAGGATCACGAGTGGCTCAGCGTCGAGGGAGACGTCGCCACGGTGGGGATCACGCCTTACGCGCAGGAGCAGCTTGGCGACCTCGTATTCGTGGAAGTGCCGGAGGCGGGACGCGCGCTCGAACGCGGCGCCGCCGCGGCGGTGGTCGAATCGGTGAAGGCCGCCTCCGATGTCTATGCGCCGATCAGCGGCGAGATCATCGAAGGCAACGTCGAGATCGTGAAAGAGCCGAGCCTGGTCAATTCCGATCCCATGGGAAAAGGCTGGTTGTTCAAGCTGCGGATCAAGGACGCGTCCGAGATCGAGACGCTGATGAACGAGGACGCGTACCGGGAGCTGATCGGGTGAGCGTGTCGTGAAGATTTGGCAGGGTGCAAGGGATGTCGCGAGATAAAGGCTTCGTCGAGGTGCTCAGAGAGAACCAATTTGCCCCGCGCCACCTTGGGGTATCCGCCGAGGATCTGCCTGACATGCTTGCGGCGGTCGGGGCTGCAAGCCTTGACGCATTGATCGAGGAGACCGTTCCGCAGGACATCCGTCAGCGCGAGGCGCTCGATCTCGGCGCGGCGCTCTCGGAACGCGATGCGCTGCAGAAGCTGCGCTCCATTGCCGAGAACAACAAAGTGCTGATCTCGATGATCGGCCAAGGCTATTACGGCGCGATCACGCCCAACGTGATCGCACGCAACATCCTGGAAAATCCGGCGTGGTACACGGCCTATACGCCCTATCAATCCGAGATCAGCCAGGGCCGGCTGGAAGCCCTGCTCAACTTCCAGACCATGATCGCGGATCTCACCGGACTCGAGATCGCCAACGCGTCGCTGCTCGACGAGGCGACCGCCGCGGCCGAGGCCATGGCCATGGCGCGGCGCGTTGCACGCTCGCAGGCGCAGGCCTTCTTCGTCGATCGCGACTGCCTCCCGCAAACCATTGCGGTTGTCCGCACCCGCGCCGAGCCGCTCGGCTGGCGCGTCATTGTGGGTGATCCCTTGACCGAGCTGGAGCCGAACGCGGTGTTCGGAGCGCTGTTGCAATATCCCGGATGCTCGGGAGATATCCGCGACTTCGGTCCAGTCATTGCCGCTCTGCACTCCGCCGGCGCAGTTGCCGTGATGGCGGCCGATCCCTTGGCGCTCACCCTGATCACTGCGCCCGGCGAGCTCGGCGCCGATATCGCCGTCGGCTCCACCCAGCGCTTCGGCGTGCCGATGGGTTACGGCGGGCCGCATGCCGCCTACATCGCAACACGGTCGGCGCATCAGCGCTCGCTCCCCGGACGCCTGGTCGGAGTGTCCGTGGACAGCCGCGGGCGCCCCGCCTACCGGCTCGCGCTGCAAACGCGCGAGCAGCACATCCGGCGGGAGAAGGCGACCTCGAACATCTGCACCGCCCAGGTGCTGCTCGCGGTTATGGCCTCGATGTATGCGGTCTACCATGGCCCGGAGGGGCTGAAGAAAATTGCCCGCCGCGTGCATCACAGCGCCGTCGTGCTTGCCGGCGGATTGAAGGCACTGGGCTGGACCGTTACGCCGCAACATTTCTTCGACACCATCACGGTCGATGTCGGCGATCAGCAGGCGCAGATCCTGCAACGCGCCGTCGAGCATGGAATCAATCTGCGCCGTATTGTGACCGCGCAGGGCAAGCGTTGCATCGGGATGAGCTGTGACGAGACCACCACCCCCGTGGTGATCGAGGCGGTGTGGCGATCGTTCGGAAACGTTACCGAAAGACCCGCCGCGGCCGACATCTCCTACGCAACGCTGGCAAAGCAGAGCTCCGATGCGCTCCCCGCGGCGCTGCAGCGCCAGAGCGCGTTTCTCACCCATCCCGTCTTTCATCGGCATCGCTCCGAGACGGAGATGCTGCGCTACATGCGCCGCCTCGCGGATCGCGATCTCGCGCTCGACCGCAGCATGATTCCGCTCGGCTCCTGCACCATGAAGCTCAATGCCACCGCCGAGATGATCCCGCTCAGCTGGCCCGAAATCGCCGACCTGCATCCCTTTGCGCCGGCGGATCAGGCCAAAGGTTATGCGGAAATGATCGCCGACCTCTCGGCCAAGCTCTGCGCCATCACCGGCTTCGACGCGGTCTCGCTGCAGCCCAACTCCGGCGCTCAGGGCGAATATGCCGGGCTCCTTGCCATCCGCGCCTGGCATCGCAGCAAGGGGCAGGAACACCGCAATGTGTGTCTCATTCCATCCTCCGCGCATGGCACCAATCCCGCGTCCGCGCACATGGCCGGCATGGAGGTGATGGTCGTGAGCTGCAACATGCGCGGCGACGTGGATCTCGTTGATCTACGCGCCAAGGCCGAGAAACACGCCGAGGATCTCGCCGTGCTCATGATCACCTACCCGTCGACGCACGGGGTGTTCGAGCCGCAGATCCGCGCGATCTGCGATATCGTGCACCGGTGCGGGGGACAGGTTTATCTCGACGGCGCCAATCTCAACGCGCAGGTGGGGCTAGCCCGGCCGGGCGACTACGGCGCCGACGTAAGCCACATCAACCTGCACAAGACGTTCTGCATTCCCCACGGCGGCGGCGGGCCCGGGGTGGGTCCGATCGGAGTGAAGGCGCATCTTGCCCCCTTCCTCCCCGGCTATGCCGACCCTCAGGGCAATGCTGTCGGCATGGGACCGGTAGCGGCGGCACCGTTCGGCTCGGCCTCGATCCTCTCCATCTCCTGGATGTACATCGTGCTGATGGGAGGCCACGGGCTTACGGCCGCAACGGCGGCGGCAATCCTTAATGCCAACTACATCGCGGCCCGGCTCCAGCCGCACTACCCGCTGCTATTCACTGGCGCGAGCGGCCGCGTCGCCCATGAATGCATCCTCGACACGCGCCCGCTCAAGGAGGCTGCGGGCGTTTCCGTCGAGGACATTGCCAAGCGGCTCATCGATTACGGTTTTCACGCGCCGACAATGAGCTTTCCCGTTGCCGGCACATTGATGGTCGAGCCGACCGAGTCGGAATCGAAGCTCGAGCTCGATCGGTTTTGTGACGCGATGATTGCGATCCGTAATGAGATCCGTGCCATCGAAGACGGGAAAATGCCGCGGGAGAACAATCTGCTGCGCAACGCGCCGCACACGGTGTTGGATCTCGCGCAGGAGAGATGGGACCGGCCCTACAGCCGCGTGCAAGCCTGTTTCCCCGTCGCGACGCTGGCAGTCGACAAATACTGGTGCCCGGTGAATCGGATCGACAATGTTTACGGCGACCGCAACCTTTTCTGCTCCTGCCCGCCGCTCGCCGACCTGCAACAAGCCGCGGAATGAGTGAAGTCGGGCTAGCACCGCAAGGAGAGGCAGATGGTGTAACGGGCCGGCCGGCCAGATCGCAAGCCGCTGGCTCGCTACGGCGCTATGGATGGCGCGCTCGCTCGCGGCTTGCGACTTCGAGTTGCAGCAGGCTGGTCGTCCCTCAAACTGATGGTGTCAGTGATTCGGAGTCCGGCAATCCCGCCTGCTCCAAGCATCATCGAGGGACGACCACGGACTATTATGCAGGAATCGACGTGTCATTGGAACAGTCAAGCGTATGCCATACCAGCAATTTCGTGTCATCACCGCGCTGGGAGGTCTGATGAGCTACGGAGACAACATCGCAGAGGCATATCGTCTTCTCGGGGTCTATGCTGGCCGCATTCTAAGGGGCCAGAAGCCTGCCGATCTGCCGGTCCAACAGATGACGAAGCTCGATCTGGCCATCAATCTCAACACGGCACGAGCACTCCGCATCGAAATGCCGCCAAAGCTCCTCGCAGTGGCGGACCAAGGAGCGGTCAATTACCCGACGGCTAGCGCCGTTTCCGGAGGCGTTTCGGCGAGATTTGAGCGAAACAGGGCAGCGCAGTTGCGGCCCTGCGTTTTCGGGGATCAGCCTAGCCGCCGCTAACGCTCTTCTTTCTTTTCCTTCGATGAGGCAAATCCAACCCCCGCGCCCACGATCGCGCCGATCACGGTCCCGAGTCCGGGCACGATGGTCCCGGCCGCGCCGCCAACGAGCGCGCCAGAAATTGTGCGGTTCTTATCGGCCCAAGCTTTGGTCCGCTCCCACAGGCCAACCGGTTTTGTTTCGTCGCTCATGGTGCTTCCTCACTGAAA
>Ga0073928_10001312_pt1 | contig 48784 bp, 35 predicted proteins | sample PaiPotPPA55metaG_FD_76969 | JGI IMG/M metagenome (GOLD analysis project Ga0073928, IMG submission 76969) | Iron sulfur acid spring bacterial and archeal communities from Banff, Canada, to study Microbial Dark Matter (Phase II) - Paint Pots PPA... ...
CGCCGGGTACGCCGCCGGCATCCGCTGCGAAAACGAAAATCATCATCGACACCGACATTGGCGACGATGTGGACGACGCTTTCGCGGTCGGCCTCGCGCTTACCAGCCCCGAAGTGGAAATTCTCGGCATCACGACCGCGTGGGGGGACACCCAACTTCGCGCCCGGCTCGTCGATCGCCTGCTCGCGGAAACGGGTAGCGCAAGCATCCCCGTGGCAGAAGGCATCCACACGCAAAGTAAGACTCCTTTTTCTCAAGCGCGCTGGGCCCAGGCTGGCCCACCCGCGAAGCCCCATCCACCAGCGGTGGATTTTCTCCTCGACAGCATCCGCAAAAATCCCGCCGGGATCACGCTCATAGCCATCGGTCCGCTGACCAACGTCGGCGCGGCCATCGACCGCGATGCTGCGACATTCAAAAAGCTGCAGCGCGTAGTCTTGATGGGCGGTTCGATCCACAAAGGATACGGCGATCTTGGCTACACGCCTGACCGCGGCCCCCAACCGGAGTACAACATCTACACCGACGTTCCCGCCGCGCAAAAGCTATTCGCCAGCGGCGTTCCCATCTTCATGATGCCGCTCGATTCCACGCAGCTGAAACTCGACGAAGAAAAACGCGCTCTCTTGTTTCGGCAAGGCACGCCGCTAACGGACGCCCTCACGCTGCTGTATAACGAATGGGGTCAGCAGACACCAACCCTGTTCGATGTAATGGCAGTCGCCTACGTGCTGGATCCCACTCTCTGCCCAGTTACGCCGCTGGCAATCACCGTGGACAAGGATGGCAACACTCGCGTTGGCACCGGCGCGCCGAACGCTTCCGCGTGCCTCGCCTCCGATTCCGACCAGTTCTTTCGCTTCGTGCTGCCGCGCCTTCTTCAGACCTTTCCTTTGAAACGGTGAATCGGTAGAGTAGCGGTTCGCGAAATGATGACCCTCGACAGTACGAAAGTTAGCCGGCCGACGTATCCCGACCTCGCCAACAAAACGGTGCTCATCACCGGCGGCGGAAGCGGCATCGGCGCGGCTTTTACCCGGCAATTCGCCCAGCAAGGCGCACGCGTAGCCTTCGTGGACATCGCCGAGGAAACTAGTCAAGCGCTGGTTCAACATGTTGAAAAGGAAACCGGTAATGCGCCCAAATTTGTGCCATGCGATGTCTGCGACATCCCGGCTTTGCAGACCGCGATTGAAAGAATAAATTCCGAGATGGGCGACATCGCCGTTCTCATCAACAATGCCTCCAACGACGAACGCCACGCTTTTGAAGCGGTCACGCATTCCTACTGGGACAACCGCGTCGCCGTAAACCTTCGCCACATGTTTTTCGCATCCCAGGCCGTCGCATACCAGATGAAGCGCCTCGGCGGCGGCGCCATGATCAATTTGAGCTCGATTATTTGGCGCCTCAAACTCACGGGCCCGCCGGTCTACAGCGTGTGCAAAGCGGCCGTCATCGGTCTCACCCGCACGCAAGCCCGCGAATACGGCGCGTTCGGCATTCGCGTGAACTCCATCTCTCCCGGAGCCGTCTGGACCGAGCGCCAGATCAAGCTGTGGTTTACGCCAGAGTTTGAGCGGGACGTAATGGCTGGCCAGTGCCTGAACGCGCGCGTCCTTCCCGAAGACGTCGCCAACATGGCTTTGTTTCTAGCTTCAGACGCCGCATCAAAGTGCACCGCCCAGGATTTCACCGTAGACGCAGGTTGGAGCTAAGGAATGAAAACGATCAAGGGACCCGCAATTTTTCTCGCGCAGTTTGCAGGTGACCACGCCCCATTCAACACGCTGGACAACATCTGCGCGTGGGCCGCCAAGCTCGGCTACAAAGGCGTGCAAATCCCCACGTGGGATGCGCGCCTGTTCGATCTCAAGCGCGCCGCCGAGAGCAAAACCTACGCGGAGGCCATCCGCGGCGTCGTCGCCAACCATGGCCTCGCGATCACCGAACTCTCGACGCACCTCCAGGGTCAACTCGTCGCGGTACATCCCGCCTACGACATCGCCTTCGACGGATTCGCCCCATCCGAACTCCGCGGCAATCCGAAAGCCCGCCAGGCCTGGGCCGTCGAGCAATTGCGATTCGCGGCCAAAGCGTCCGCCAATCTTGGCCTTACCGCGCATGTAACATTTTCCGGCGCGTTGGCGTGGCCCTACTTCTACCCATGGCCGCAGCGCCCCGCGGGACTCGTCGAGACCGCCTTCGACGAACTGGCCGCCCGCTGGCGTCCCATCCTCAACGCCTTCGATGAATCCGACATCGACCTCTGCTTCGAGATCCACCCCGGCGAAGATCTCCACGACGGCGTCACCTTCGAAATGTTTCTGCAGCGCCTCGACAATCACCCGCGCTGCAACCTCCTCTACGATCCGAGCCACTTCGTCATCCAGCAGCTCGACTATCTCGAATACATCGACCTCTATCACGATCGCATTAAAATGTTTCACGTGAAGGATGCCGAGTTCCTTCCGACAGGCCGCCAAGGCGTCTACGGCGGCTTTCAATCCTGGATCAATCGCGCCGGAAGATTCCGTTCCCTGGGCGATGGCCAGGTCGACTTCAAAGGAATTTTCTCGAAGCTCACCCAATACAATTTTCCGGGCTGGGCCGTACTCGAGTGGGAGTGCTGCATCAAGAGCGCCGAGCAAGGCGCCGCCGAAGGCGCCCCCTTTATAGCCAAACACATCATCCAAGCCGCCACGACTACCTTCGACGATTTCGCCAGCTCCGGCGCAGACCAAGCTGCAAACCGCCGCATGCTAGGGTTGACCTAGAAAGGAATGAAGGAACGATTCTCTCAGGCGATCAACTGCACCACCTGTAGCCGCCCTCTTTTACCCTGAGCTTCCAAGGGCCGAGAGGGCGGGATTTAGATGGAGCGCGGGCATACTTCACAACGATGAGGCGCCGTCAGCGCTGAAGTCGGTAACGAAACGAGAAAAACAAACAAAAGGAAAACTCCAATGGCCATAGACGCAACCCCGACTTCAACCACCTCCCGCCGCCTCCGCCTAGGCATGGTAGGCGGCGGCCCCGGCGGCTTCATCGGCGCTGTCCACCGCATAGCCGCCCGCATCGACGACCGCTTCGAACTAGTAGCCGCGGCCCTCTCCTCCAACCCTGAAAAAGGTCGCAAAGCCGCGCAAGACCTTCACATCGCCCCAGACCGCGCCTACGCCGATTTCGCAGAAATGGCGACAGCCGAATCGAAACGCCAAGACCGCATAGACGCTGTCTCGATTGTCACGCCGAACCATCTCCACTTTGCCCCAGCCAAGGCATTCCTCGAAGCAGGCATCCACGTAATCTGCGACAAGCCGCTGACCACCACGGTAGAAGACGCCTTAGCGCTCGCCCAAATCGTAAAGAAATCCGGCCTGATCTTCGGCCTAACCCACAACTACACGGGCTACCCCACCATCCGCCAAGCCCGCGAAATGATCGCCGCCGGCGAACTAGGCCACATTCGCCTGATCCAGGTCGAATACGCCCAAGACTGGCTGACCACTCCGTTAGAGACCACCGGCCAAAAGCAAGCCGTCTGGCGCACCGACCCCGCCCAAAGCGGCCCCGCAGGTTCCCTCGGCGATATCGGCACTCACGCGTACAACCTCGCGTGCTTTGTAAGCGGCCTAAGCGCCGAGCAACTAGCCGCCGACGTCTCAACCTTCGTCCCCGGCCGCCGCCTCGACGATAACGTCCAAGTCCTGCTCCGCTACCAAGGCGGCACGCGCGGTATGCTCTGGGCCAGCCAAGTAGCCGTCGGCAACGAAAACAGTCTCCGCCTCCGCATCTACGGCGAAAAAGCCGGCCTCGATTGGTCCCAGGAAGATCCCAACTATCTCCACTTCAGCCAATACGGCAAACCGACGATGACGCTCAGCCGTAACGGCGCAGGTGCCACGCCCGCAGCAAAACACGCCAGCCGCATCCCCTCCGGCCACACCGAGGGCTACCTCGAAGCCTTTGCCCAGCTCTACACCGACCTAGCCGAACAAATGTCCGCCCGCCAAGCCAAGCGCCCACCAGACCCGCAGTGCCTACTTGTCCCCACAGTCGATGACGGCGTAGCCGGAGTCCAATTCATAACCACAGTCCTGGACTCCTCCAAACAAAACGCCGCCTGGGTGAAATTGCCGCAACAACAATGAAGACGCAATCGGGACCCGTCGTAATCGCGTCAGCTTCGTAATCGCGCGGCCATCGTGATCGCGCCGACCGATGTAGTGGCCGATCTTCAGATCGGTTCGCGCAACAAAGCACGCAACCGAAGCCAGTCTTGCCTTCAATGGAATTGTGAAAAAGGAATCAAACCACCATTCCCACGCATACTCGCCCGTTGTTTCGTCGGACTCAAAAAAGCCGCCTGAACCCGGCTAGGCCGCGATTTCGATCAACACAACTCCTTCTTCCAGACGCTAGGCCGGTGTATTCTTCGAACGAGGACACACGAACGTGCGGATCACGATCGCCCATAATCGGACGAAAGCAGCAGTCGTACAGTCGGTCGATCGCTCTTTCGACCAGCTATTTCAAGCACCAGAGCTTCACGGGGTAAAACTCAAGGACGTCAGCAGAACCTGGCAGGGAAGCACGCTAACTTTCGGACTCACCGCGAAGATGGGTCTATTCAGCACGCCCATCAAAGGCACCATCGAAGTCACCGACACCGACATCACCATCGACGCCGACCTGGGCATGCTAGAGCGTCTGATACCCGTCAGCACCGCCCGCGAACTCATCACCACCCAAGTCCGCGGCCTCCTGACCTAGTCTCTGACGCAAGGCGCAGCGAAGCCCTTGATGAGCAAAAGGCCGCTACGGCACGATTGCCACCACGCACATGCTACTGCACAACCAGAGTTAATTTCGCGGCGTGCGTCAACGTAGTCGACCCCGAAGTGAAATTCCCGGTGACCGTAACGGTATACGTCCCGGCCTGTGGGTTGGTGCCCCCGCCGCCACTCCCCGAACCTCCACCACAGGAGGTCAGCGTCAGTCCCAGAGTGACCAGCGCTGCAAACCCAACTACTCGAATCCAGGCAAGATTTTGCTCTCGCCGCAAGAATTGCGACGCTACGACCATCAGCAGGAACATAGCGACTAATGCCAAAATCATCGGGGTCTGCCGATATCGCGCATCCCTGGGCCAACCACCGCGAAACGGCAGGAGCCATCCATGCGCCGCAGTTGTAACCGTCACCATGGCCGTTTGCGCCGCCGCGCCGCTCAGCGCCATCGTACTCGGCGACACCGCGCACGCGGACCCCGCCGGTCCTCCGCTGCAGCTCAACGACACGCTAGCCGCAAAGCCACCCGCCGGAGCCACGGCGATCGTATAACTCGCGGTTTGTCCGGCAGTGACGGTTGCGCTCGCCGCCGAACCCGGCGTCATCGAAAAATCCAAACCGCTTCCGGTGAGCGCTACGGTCTGCGGGCTATTTCCCGCGTTATCCGAAATCTTAAGCGTCCCGGTCCTCGTGCCACCCGCTGTGGGACTGAAGAAAACGCCTATCGTACAGTTCAAACCTGGCGCAACTGGATTGGTGCAGTTGCTGAGCACGCCAAAATCCGCCGCACTGGCGGTCACTGCGGTGATCGTGAGTGTGAAATTGCCCGTGTTCGTCACCGTAAGCGTTTGCGGCAACCCTGACGTACCTACAAATTGGGAGGGGAAGGAAACGCTAGTTGGACTGAGGGATAGCGCCGCGCTGATACTGGCTCCGGCCAGGGAGATCTGCTGCGGGCTACCCCCGACGTTATCAGTGACGGTCACTGCAGCACTTTTTTGACCGGGCGTTGTCGGGGAGAAAGCGACCTGAATCACGCAGGAACCGCCGATGGCAACGGAATCCCCATTCGTACAGGTGGTGCCGCTCACAATGACGAAGTCACTGCCGCCTGCGATCGCAACCGTTTGGATATTCAACGCGGCAGTCCCCGAATTGGTTAGTGTCACCATTTGTGGCGAACTGTTCGTTCCTACGGCTTGATTGCCGAAAACGAGCATGTTGGGTGAAAGACTCACAGCGGGCTGTCCGACAAAGCCTGTGCCGCTGAGAGGTACCTTCAGAGAGCTGGACGAATCGTTGTTGTTTACAATCACAACGTTGCCAGTTCGGGTGCCGGCCGCGCCAGGAGTGAAGGTCACAGTGACGGTGCAACTCGCCCCGACGGCGATGCTGCCCAAACAATTATCGGTTTCCGCGAAGTCGGACGGATTCACGCCGTTGATGGTCACCTGTGTGATGTTTAGCGGGCTGGATTCATCCGAATTTTTGAGCGTAAGGATCTGGCCGCCGCCTGATGTCGGCGTGCCGATGGCCTGGCTCCCGAACGATAGAAACGGAGGCGAAACCCTGGCAAAGGTCGTTTCATACAACTCAGCCGAAGGAGTGGGGGGCGAGAAGTTGTCTTGAACGTGGGATCCGGATCCTCCGCTAATGAGCACGGTCCCGTCGTTTAGCAAGGTCGCCGCATGGAATTCGCGCTCAGCAAGCAGGTTGGAGGTCGACGTGAAAGTTCCGGCCGCCGGATCATACAACTCGGCGAAAGGCAGAATGGGGAAGTTGAGAACTACCGGGTTACACTCAAGATTATATATTGGGCCACTGTCACCCGCGGCCACTAGGACAAGGTCGTTGTTCAATAACGTCGCCGTGTGATTGTAGCGAGGAGTACGCATACTGCCAGTGGCTGTAAACGTTCCGGTCGTGGGATCATATAACTCAGCGGCGTTCAAGACCGGGGACGTCGAACATGTAGGCATGAGGCCATAGCCGCCGGCCACGAGCACTTTTCCTGTATTTAGTAGCGTCGCCGTGTGTGAGTAGCGCGGGTCCGTCATGCTACCCGTAGTGCTAAACGTTCCGGTGGAAGGATCGTAAAGCTCGGCGCTGGCCAGTTCGCCGGATGTGGAGTTTCCGCCGCCGGCAATCAGCACTTTTGCATTGCTCAAGAGGGTAGCCGTGTGAGCTTGGCGAGCGGTATTCATGCTGCCAGTCGGCGTGAAGACCCCGGTTGTGGCGTCGTACAATTCGGCGCTCGTCGAAGGAGTGCCACTTGAATCGTAGCCGCCAGCGATCAGCACTTTGCCATTGCTCAAGAGGGTAGCCGTGTGAGCCGCGCGACCCGTACTCATGCTGCCCGTTGCCGTGAAGGCCCCAGTCGTGGGGTCGTACAATTCTGCGCTCGCCAATTCGGGCCCAGTGTTAGAACCGCCGCTGATCAGCACGTTGCCGTTGCTCAAGAGCGTCGCCGTGTGAGACTGGCGGCTCGTGGTCATGTTGCCGGTGGCCGCAAAAGCCAATGTCGTTGGATCGTATAATTCCGCGCTCGCCAAAGTACTAATAGTGGCCGGGGTCGTCGCTGAAGCGGTAAGACCCCCGGTGATGAGCACCGTTCCGTTGCTGAGCAGTGTAGCGGTGTGCTGGTAGCGCGGACTGGTGACCAAGTTTCCAGTAGCAGCGAACGTATTTACTTGGGCGTCCACGGAAGTCGTAGCGACGGTGGACACCAGCGCAAAAAGAAATGTGGGCCACAGAATCTTGCGTGAGATTTTCCGCAACTGGACGAAGTGGCTAGCAATGCCATCAAGCATACGTCACCCTGCCTTTAGCGGCATCTGCGGTATGCCCCAACCTGCTTTACGCCTCAGTTCGCGACCTGAAAGGACTCCACGATTGATCCTAAGCCTATACCAATGAAGTGATTAACACAATAGTTCTACAGTTCAGCCGATCGCGCCAAGCCCGCTACTGCGCTACCCCCGCTACTGCACGATCAAAGTAAGCTTCGCGCTATGGTTCAGTGTGGTCGATCCCGCCGGGGCGCTCGCCGATACCGTGATCGTATAGGTTCCCGCCTGAGTGCCGGTCACAACAGTTCCGCCGCCTCCGCCCGAACTCCCGCCACCGCAGGAGGTCATGGTCGATCCTAGACAAAGCAAGAGTGCGAACGTAAGAGCCGGCACGGCGCGGAGGCGCTGGTCGCGCCGCCACAGGAACAAGCTCAAGAGCACCGCGATACTCAGCAATGTGAACAGGAGAAGGGTTGGGCGATAGCTCATGGTTCGTGGTGCATCGTTTCCGAACGGCAGCAGAGTACCTTTCGACGGAGCGGTAGTGGTGACGGTCACGGTGGCGGTGGCCGGTGATCCACCCAGTTGAAGGGGAGTCGGCGAAACTGTGCAGGTTGAACCCGATGGTGCTCCACTACACGTGAGCGCCACACTTTGGTTGAATCCGCCTCCCGACGCCACCGACATCGTATAGGTCGCAGTCTGCCCTGGAGCTACCGTGGCGCTCGCAGCTCCGGTCGAAGCTATCGAGAAGTCCGGCCCCGTCCCCGTTAACGCCACCACCTGCGGACTGCCGGTGGCGTTGTCATTGATAGAAATTGAAGCGCTTCGCCCTCCCATCCCGGTTGGAGTGAAAGTCACGCTAATCTGGCAGTTAGCCGCTGCGGCGAGCGAAGCGCCGCAGGTATTGGTCTGCGCAAAATCGCCCGCGTTTGGTCCCGCGATCGCGACACCTGAAATCGTCAAGGCAGCCGAGCCACTATTGGTAAGCTGAAGGCTTTGAGCCGCACTGGCAGTGCCGATCGGCTCTTGGCCGAATGTCAGCGCGGTTGGCGCCACAGTTACCGTCGTTGCGCCGGCCGATGCGGCCACCGTGAGCGTTATCACCCGCTCGTGGGTAATACTTGAGGACGTCCCCATGATGAGTACCGGATAAGTACCCACCGGCGTCGCGGCCGCCGTAGTGATCGTCAACTTCGATGTGCCGGAGCCGGTCGGCAATGACGATGGCGCGAATCCGCAATTCGACGCGCTAGGTAATCCGGAGCAGGAAAGCGTCACACCCCCGGCGAACCCGCCGATCGGCGTCAACGTCACGGTAGACGTAGCCGAGCTTCCGGGCGCGACCGTAACAGGTGAAGGCGCCGAGGCGGTAATCTGGAAATCAGGCCCCGGAGGCTGCGAAATATTCAGAAAGCTGACGACTCCGGATGTCGGTCCTTCCACATCAACAGCCACGTCGGTTCGCTTGTCGTGGTTGTAGTCGGCGATCAAGACGAACCTCAATCCCACAGCCTGTTGAGACACATCGCCCACTGCAGGAACGATCACGATCGGAATCCCAAAGGTGCCGTCACCATTGCCCAAAAAGACATTCAAACCATTGCCCGCCATCAGATCGAGCTTTCCGTCTAGGTTCACGTCAGCCACGGCCACAACATTGCTTATCCTTTGATTCGCCGATGGTAGTGTCTGGAACGTACCGTTACCATTTCCGAGGAGCACCTGGAGTGTCCCGTTGGTAGACGCGACCAGGTCTGCGGTACCGTCGCCGTTGAGATCAGCGACCGCGAGCACTTGGGTGACTCCGGAGACAGGGAAAGTCGCAGCTTGAAAGCTCCCATCGCCCTTTCCCAACAGGATTCCGATGCCCGCAGAGCTCGCGACGGCCGCGTCCGCGATCCCGTCGTTGTTAAAATCGCCCACCACAAACGAAGTCGGTCCCGCACCGGCGAAGTAACTTACAGCCGGCGCAAAAGTGCCGTCTCCCTTTCCTAGGAACACGTTCAGAGTGCCTGTGAGGACAAGGAGGTCCGGTATATGATCGCCATTAAGGTCGGCGACAGCGATGGGGATGGGCAGTTGACCTAGCACGCCTTGCGGAAACGCGGTGGGCGAGCCAAAGCTTCCGTCGCCGTTGCCCAACATCACGTAGAAGCTCCAATTCCCAGTGATGGGATCGGAGGTGATAAAGACGAGATCCAGCTTGCCGTCGCCATTGAAATCGGCCGCCGCGATTGAGTAAGCCGGCAGCGGAAGAGTGTACGTATGGGACACGGAGAACTTCCCCGTACCATCCCCGAGAAGAATGTTTAGGTCGCTCGCGTTGTTGGCGGAGGCGACGGCAATGTCTGGGTTGCCGTCGCCGTTGAAATCGCCGTCTGTTCCGGGGCCAAGCCCCAAATTATTCAATGAAATAGCGGCATTGCCCTGAAAGCTGCCGTCCCCGTTCCCGAGCAGGATCGTATTATCGAGAGCTACGTCGAGTCTGCCGTCCCCGTTGAAATCGCCGATCGTGATCGATTCAGAGTTGCCTTCCGAGGCCACATGATAGGTGTTCTCGGCCGTAAAGGTTCCATCCCCCTTGCCCAGGAACACGGCTACAAACGGATCAGTTACGATGATCGCGTCGGGCTTGCCGTCACCATTCACGTCAGCCGTACCAAGGAGACCCGCTTTAGATGTCGCCGCGGTTGGGGTTTGGAAAGTGCCGTTCCCGTTTCCCGCAAGCAGGAACGTCTGACCGGTCGTAGAGTCGGAAACAAGCAGGTCCAGTTTCCCGTCGCCGTTGAAGTCCCCCGCTGCCATTCCAACTGGATTGCTCACTCCAGTTGAGGTAACCGCCGCTTGAAAAGTCCCATCGCCTTTCCCGAGCAGCACACCTACGGAACCCGGCGCGCTTGTGCCGGAGTTAGCGGCCAAAGCGATGTCCACTTTGCCGTCGGCATTGAAGTCTCCAACGGCCAGGAAATTAGTAGAGTTGCTTAAGACGGGATAGGTAACGCCAGCCCCAAACGTGCCGTCTCCCTTGCCCAGCAGCACAAGCAGCGCGGCGCCTGGAATCGTGCCCAGTACATCAAGCTTTCCGTCTCCGTTTAGGTCAGCCACAACCACGGACGAGAGGCTTGTCCCCATGTTCGTGATTACAGGTGTTCGGAACGTCCCGTCCCCGTTGCCCAAGAAAATGTACAAGTTCGTGGAAGAGAACGAAACGATTAGTACGTCAGGCTTTCCGTCTCCGTTGAAGTCCCCGGTTGCGATCAGGCTGCCCGGTACGCTCAGAGGGATTCCCGTTGTAAACGTGCCATCGCCTTTGCCCAGGAGCACGGTGCCATCGGCAGCGACTAGGTCGGGCTTGCCGTCGCCATTGAAATCGGCGCTGACCGTCTGCCCGTTACCTGGATAGCTCGGCGGCACGAAAAAAAGACTTGGACTCTGCGCGTCAGCGGTAGCGCATAGAAACAGAAAAAGGCTGGCGGCACCTGCGGGTGCCACGAAGCTGCTTTTCGTCCTCAGTTCGCGACCTGTCAGAATCCTACGATGCAGTTAACGCTATACTAATGAACTGCTTGAGGCAATAGCTCCACAGTTCAGTCAGTGCTCCTTACTGCACGACCAAAGTAAGCTTCGCACTGAGGCTCAGGGTGGTCGAGCCAGCCGCAGCGCTCGCCGATAGCGTGATCGTGTAGGTTCCCGCCTCGGTCCCAGTCCCACCGCCGCCTCCGCCACTGGAACTCCCGCCGCCGCACTATGCCAGCCCCATTCCAGCAAATACCAGTAGCGCCATCGCGACCCCAGAATTCGTCCTCAGGTCCTCAAAGCTACGCCAAGTGCTAAAACCAACGTGTCCGGATATCACGAATCGAGAGTTAGCCAGAGATTTGCACAGCTACGACGAATCGTGGCTGTGAAAGCGGCGCGCTGCACTGGCAAAAGTGACAGTTCAGAACTTGCTAGGCTCTCGTTATCCTCGACCCCGTGCCACATAGAGGCAGGGCCACTACCTGCGAGTTGAACTTGCCTCGTGAAGGGAAACCCAAATGAGCATCGGACCAGTAAAGAGAGTACCAATCGCCCTCAAGAGAATTTTCTCGGCTGCAATTCGATCCACGATGTGTTCGCTCGTCGTACTGGGGCTTTTTGGTTCTCTTGCCGTATTCGTCTCGCCCGTCAAGGCCCAAAGTCCTGAGCTTCAGCAGCGTCTCGCCGATCTTAAACAAGCGATGGCGCAAAACAAGCAGAAGCTTGGCCAATACACTTGGATGGAACAAGTAACGATCTTTCTGAAAGGCGAGCAGAAAAAACAGGAAAGCTTCTTGGTTCGATTGGGCCCCGATGGCAAACCGCAAAAGACGCCAGTGAATGAGGCGGCGTCGTCAGGTGGCGGCGGAGGCGGCCGCCTGAAACAGCGCGTCGTTGAAAAAAAGAAAGAAGAATTCAAGGACTATGCCGACCGCATGAAGAGCCTTATGGAGCGGTATGTTCCTCCGGACAAGGATCTCCTGCAGCAGGCCCAGGAAAAGGGGAATATCGCCCTGGCGCCCGGCGCCGGAGCTCCGAGCCAAGTGCAACTCGTGATTCACGACTACGTCAAGCCCAACGATTCAATGACTTTGGTGTTCGATAAGGACCAAAAACAGTTGCTTAGCTTGCAGGTCGCTTCCTATCTCGACGATCCCAAGGACGCGGTGAACCTGACGGTGAAGATGAGCCGCTTGCCGGACGGCGTCAGTCACATGGACTCGACAGTTCTTGAGGGTGTAAGCAAGCAGCTTAAGCTCGCGATTCAAAATTCCAACTATCAGCAGCTCTAAGCCTTAGCTTGCTCGAATCATGGTCTGTTTCTGTTGGATCTGCATCCTCGTCTCCGAGCCGCGCTCCGGCCTCAGCATGCAAAGAGGAGCAAGAGGCCCAGGCTACGATTCTGCGGGAGGCAGATTCAGCAGATGCCGCGGACGGAAAAAGGCTCCCACTAACCTGTTACCGAAGACCCGTCGCAGCTCGGTGAAGCCAAAAAAGGGAATGAGCACGACGAACAGCAGGACCGTGAAAGATAAAAGTCCCTTCCATGATCCCCCAGCGATTGCGGCGACGCTGTCCTGAAACGACTTGCCATGAAACAACATGCCGATCACGGCTTCTTCGACAATCTTGAAGCAAGCAAGCACAATGGTGAACGCGAAGGACTTCAGCAATGTCGGATAGATGAGCGGCGCGCCTTGGAACTGCTCGGCGAAATGGAGCTCCTGGGCAATGAGGACGACCTTTCCCAGCGCCAACGCGTTGATCAGGGCCAATCCCTGCGGTTCGAAATCAATATGCTGCTCGGCGAGAATCACGGACTTATAGATGGCAAACAGACCGAACACAACAAAGAGATAAAGGGAGATCATGAGGTATTCCCTCGCTCCGCGATAGGCTCTTTGCTTTAGAGTTAGCTTGGTTTCGCTCACAGTGTCATCTCCTTGGAAACTGGTTTCGCGAATCGTTTTTCACTATAAGGCGATCTTCGGCCTGTGGCTTTGACGCGCTGCAAGGAAAGAGCTGCCGGCCGTCGGTTTGCGTGGAACAAAGGCGCAAGCGGCACTTCTGATGTACCGACTTACCAGGGTCCCGGCGAATGAACGCGCGATGAGAAATCACGAAGCCAGGTCGGCTATTGCTTAAAAACCAAGGGAGGCCCGCTGACTCGCTTCGCCTTCAGGTCGACAGTAACCTCGACGCGGTCCGCGATCTTGATGAACGGAATGCCTTTGTTCATCCCGTAGTCCTTCCGGTCGAAGGCCATTGTCCCTTTGATTTCGCCTGAGCCTGACCCTTTGGTGCCGGAACCCGTAAACGTCAGCGTCTCGGGTTTAGACACTCCGCGTATCGTAAAGGTCCCCGGAATATCAAAAGTCATGGGGCCGGTCTGCACAATTTTGTCTGAATGAAACGTGATCATCGGATCCTGCTCGACGTCGAAGAAGTCCTTGCTCTTCAGCTTGCCGTCCTTCATCCCGCTTCCCGTATTTACGCTGGCGGCCTGAATCTTGATGTCCAAAGCACCTGTCGTGACATCTGTAGACGGGAATGTCAGTGTGGCGTCCCACTGGTCGAACTTACCTTCCAGAGCCACCGACGCCTGCACGCTGAACTTCATCGAGCTTTCATCCTTCGAAATCTTGATAGCAGGAACGTCTGCAGGAGTCTGTGCTCGGCTTAATGACGGGAGCACCGCGGACGCAACGAGACAGAAGATAACTAATCGCATGGACTCCCTCCTCTGAACATGTTGACTCTACGAATCTGGTGAGACTGCCACCAGGGGCCAGGTCGCCCAACTGTCAAAAGTTACAGGCCATGGCGCTCGGTCAACGACGATGGAGACTGAAAGCCCGGCTCAGACATGGTCCACATTGGCAGCGGTTCGGATGCCGGCCGCCGACGTTTGGCCAAGAACTATGGGTTGCACGGGAATTCGGGGGAATTCGAGGACAGACGGGACGTTTTTCAGTTTTCGACACGCGAACATTGTGGATCAATATTGAACTGCCTGCCGGTGCCACTCTGGGTGACGTGTTGAGGCATGCAATTTGGCCTTCGAATAACCAGTCAGTTAAATTATCTACTTGATCTCATCCCTGATTCGTGATACTCTGCTGATGTTTCAAAGGGGGAGAAACGCGAAGGTACTTCCTTGTCTGCCCAACACTTACAGGTTCCTTCCTCTCTCGATCTGGATCCAGTTATTCCTCCACTTCCTTCCTCCGTCTCTGTGCTCTCTGCGACCTCTGTGGTGAGAATCTTTCCTTCCAGGCGGCTCCCCAGCCCCAAAACGCTCTCCGCCCGACGCGTCGTGGCCACTGCGTCCCTCCTCACTACCCGCTAACTCCTTTACAATCCGCACTTCCGAAAAATGCATCAATAACTCCTTCAGAATCCGCACTTACAAAATGGTTGAATTTAAAGTCCTTTAGAATCCGCACTTACGAAAAAAACCGGGGGGAGGGGGTGCACGCAGACTTGCCCTCACGCGACTTCCACAGCCGATGTTTTAGAGAAGAGTTGCGGAGCGACTCAGCCTGTTCATGACTGCACATCAGTCCATGAGGCCAATGCGCCGTGGAACGACTTTGCGGGACGGCACCGCGCCACCACCCAAGTGCTCAGGGTTACCACGATTGAGAAGTGGAATCGGCACTCGTCCCATATTGCCGCTTAAGGGATCGTGCACCGGGCTTGCAGAAGGACATGCGCCAGAAGTTACAGTTCGGCGTAATGAATTCGAGTCCCAGGTATCTTTTGCCTTCCCGGCGCCGCGTCGTGACCACTTTGCATTGAACCGATTGGCGCGTGTTCTCGTTCAGCAGAACCACCGTCTGATCCGGTGCGAGCTCTGCGTCCAGCGGAAGCAGGCACCCGAACTGACTCACCGTGTGCGTGTGCGTGCGAATGATGAACTCCTCACCATTGAGTGCTTGCCCATCCACGCGCAGGGGCACCGCCAGTGTCACACGCGCAGAGCGACGCCTTTCGACGCGCCGATAATTCACAATTTGCATGTGCATACAATCGCTCGACACGGTTCCGGGTGGAAGGCGTTGCCGAGGGCTACACCTACTTGCTTCCCTGATGTTACTACGTTCAGCAATTTCTAAAAAGCGCGCGTTACGAAAATCGCACCTCGCTCGGAAGTTCGGAAGAACGTCGTCGAAAGAATGTTACGAAAGAACGCGGCGAAAGAACGTGACGAAAGAGCATCGCGATTCAGAAGTGGTTGGAATTTGTTGGATGAGAAAAAAGAGGGGGGACAGGTGCTGGGTTCGGTGAAGATGCCAGCACCTGCCCGTCAGCGAGGGTCGGTCTCGCTTTGAAGATTCTTGTGCTTGCAGATTAGGCTGGGCAAAAGAAGAGGACAATCAGGTAAGTCCTGTACGGAACCTGAGGGAAACACGCACAGCACCTGAGTATCGAAATCACTGAGATTGATCGGCCAAAGAACGATGGTATCTCCGAAAGAAGAGGTTGCACCAGTCGCTCTAACCAACAGCCCGTAGAGCACCCGTAGAGCAAAGGATGGCGTCAGCCAGGAACGGCGACAGTGCGGAGCTCGCGGAAAGTCGGGGCACGGTTCGCCGCGCGATCGAGGCTTTCCTGAAGGTTCATGAGCGTTAGGAGGCTGGTCAGGATGCGCTTCTTGTAGTCGTCGGTGAGCCGCATTCGACCCGTCGCCACCTGAGTCAGCTTCATGGCGGTGGTTTTCACGTAGGAAGCGATTTCGGACTGCCGTGTAGGGCTGGTCTTCCCCTGCGCGGTCTCACGGCGGAGTTCGGCGCAATCGTGTTCAATGCCCAACAGAAAGTGTTGGACGCAGAGCAGTTCGGTCTCAAGTTCATGAGGTACCGCTAGCTGGCACCAGCACAAGCTGGTGGAAGAAGACTTTGGCTCGGACATGACGACCCCTCTGGCCCCACTGAGAGCAAGGGCAGTACCAAAGTCCCGAAAGGAGACATTGTCGGAAATTGCAGGAAAATACCGGCTTATGTTGGGGATTACCGGGTTTTAGGGGTGGATTGCCGCGGATGTGTAACCCCTTTTCCGCCCGGCAGTCACCAATTTGGAGCGCACCTCGAGGGGCAGATCCGGTGGGAAGCCGCGTGTTCCTTGTGGCGCCGCAAGTGCCGCGCTGGCCAGCGACTGTCAGTAAGTTTCCGAGAAGCAAGATGTTAAGAGCGCAGGCGGAAGGGAATCAGCAAAGCACGGGAATCGAACGGATGGGGAAGCACGAAGAGAACGAGTTACCGATCAGGGCCGAAGTCACGCGCGTTAATCACAACCACCTTAGTACGCGAGTGCGGGTGGACCCACGTGGAGAATCTCTTTCACACTGATGAGGTTGCTGGCGCCTCCCCGGATTTCCTCAGCGAATGGGCAGCGGTTGTGGAGGGACCTGCCCGAAATAGGAAAAGAACTTCCGAGCTGGGGACATATCACAGTCTTAACTTGGCGGCAAAAACCGGAATGGCGAAAAAATGCTGCCCTTTGCTCGGTACTAGACCGGAGTGTTCTGGGTCCCGGCGCTCAGTCTCCGGCCTTGCGGCCACCGGATCCGATGTTCACGATGACGGGACGCTTCGTCCCTTCAGCCCACAGGCGATAACCGCCGAGGAACGCGTTGTCATTGCTGCCGAGTTGGGCGCCGGGAGGCATCTCTTTGAGTTTTTTGGAGTTTCCGCCGCCCAGGACCACGTAGTCGGCGCCAAGCGAGGCCTTGAGCATCTTCGTAACTTTGGCGACGTGTTTACGCCAGCGCTTCTTGCCGAGGCGCTCGAGGCCGCGCAAGCCCAGGTAGTCTTCGTAAGTCTTACCGCTCTTGTAACCGAGGTGGGCAAGCTCCATGGGCTCAAGTACGCCGTCCACGATCATGGCCGAGCCTAAGCCAGTACCCAGTCCAAGGAAGAGCATGCGCCCGCCCTTGTAACTGCCAAGGGCCTGCATGGCGGCGTCATTGACGATCCTTACCGGGACGCCAAAGGCCTTCTCGTAGTCGAAGCCGACCCAACCTCCGCCGAGATTGTGGGGCTCGCGGAGCGGGCGTCCGTTGATGATGGGCCCAGGGTAACCAAGCGCTATGCGGTCGAAGTCCCAGCCGCGGCTGGCTCGTTTGACGATGTCCACCGCCTTGCTGGCGGACATGGTCGGGCCGGAGGGAATCTTGGTGACATCCTTTTGTCCCGTGGCGCGCATCTTGACGTTGGTGCCGCCGACGTCCACAACGAGAACTTTTGGAGATTTCGGCGGAAGAGGAGATTTGGTTTTCGGTCTATCCGTAATGATTTTGTTCGGCGCCATAAATTCCATCTCAAGATTATCTTAATCGTCCGAGCGGCAGAATGATTCCAGGATTAATGCAAACACCTTTCCGGCAACGTGTCGTCTATTGCGGGTGTACCTAAAAAGCTAATGCAACCGAGGAAGCAACACCGCGAAAGACGCGCATCGGAATCTCTCAAATGGCCGGCGCGACGAATTGCGCGGAACCTTTCGCCGGGAAGCTTCGTAGAGACAAGTAGTGCGACCGATCATCTGCTCCACTTAGGCGCTCGACTTAGATGCTCGGGCGCGGTTGTGAGTTCTAAAGACGGAACAAGGATAACGCAGAGACGCTGAGGACGCAGAGAAATCGCAGAGAAGAGGGCGCGCGGTTCGGGGGCTCGGCCATGGAAATGCTTCGACAAGATATTCGTTACGCCGCGCGCACGCTATGGAAAGGGCGTGGCTTCGCGGCTGTGGCTATGATCACGCTGGCCCTGGGCATCGGAGCGTCAACGGCGATATTCAGCGTGATCGACAACGTTTTGATGGAGCCGTTTCCGTATACGGATGCGGGCCGCCTGATGTGCGTGCAGATTCACGATACGGAGCGTAATGAACCGGGTGGGCGCGGAGGATACACCGGACCGGAGTTTCTCGATTACGCGGAGCAGAACCACGTATTTGACCGGGTGATCGCGAACGACGGGGAAGACGTACTTTATCGATCAGGCGAGGGAACCGAACTACTGAAGGGCAGCCTGGTGACTCCAAATACATTTGAGTTTTTGGGGATGCCGGCATTGCTGGGGCGCGTGATGCAGCCTGCGGATTACGAACCGGGAGCGCCGCCAGTTTTCGTGATGCGCTACGAGACATGGGTCGATCGCTTCAGCGGCGATCCCAGCATCGTGAACAAAACTTTCGTGCTCAACGATGTATCGCGGACACTGATCGGTATCATGCCGCCCAGGTTTGGCTGGGGCGATGCGGACTTGTGGGTGCCGGAAAAGCCGCTGCGGGCGAGTGCGACGCAGAGCAGTGATTTCCCGAGATATTGGTTTTTGCTGGGACATTTGAAGCCGGGCGTTACGATTCGAGAAGCGCAAGCCGATTTCGATGTGATCGCGCACCGGCTGTCGTCGAAGTATCCGAAGGACTATCCGAAACACTTCACGGTGGAAGTGAATTCGCTGACTGACTTGGTAGTCGGACAATTTCGCATGACCTTGTACATCGTGCTGGCAGCGGTCGGGTTGCTGCTGCTGATCGGGTGCGGAAATGTGGCCAATTTGCTGTTGGCGCGGGCGACCGGGCGAGAGAAGGAATTTGCGATCCGAGCGGTGCTCGGAGCAGGTCGATTGCGGCTGATCCGGCAGCTGCTCGTCGAGAGCTTGATTCTGGCATTAGGCGGAGCGTTTCTAGGAGCGTTGATCGCGTGGGGCGGATTGAAAGGGTTAGTGGCGGCCATCCCGGCGCAGATTATTCCGGCAGAGGCGGTGATCCGCCTGAACGCGCCGGTGCTGGCGTTCACCTTGTGCGTCGCGGTGATGACCGCACTGATTTTTGGATTGGTGCCTGCGCTGCAAGCGGCGCGTCGCGACCTGAACGATCCGTTGCGCGACAGCGGGAAGGGAACCAGCGGCTCTGGGCGTCACAACGCATTGCGCAACGCGGTCGTGGTGCTGGAGGTGGCGCTGTCGCTTACGCTCATGGCTTCTGCCGGGCTGCTGATGCGGAGTTTCGTAGCGCTCCGGCAAGTACACCTGGGATTGCAGCCCGATCACATTCTAGTGGCGCGGCTGCCGTTGCCAAAGGACCGCTACAAGACCTCCGACCAGATCACGAGCTTTTACAAACCGCTGTTGCAGCGCATCAAGGCACTGCCAGGGGTCGTGGACGCGACGGAGACGAGCACGTTGCCGCCCTACGGTGGGATTCCCAGCGATCTTGACGTTGCCGGAAAGACGCACGCCGATAAATGGGAGGGTTTATTTCAGTTGTGCAGCGAAAGCTATTTCCCGACGCTGCGGATTCAATTTGTGGATGGACGCGCCTTTACGGAGTCCGAGGTCAACGGGAAGCGGAAGCTGGCGGTCGTCAACCAGTTGTTTGCGCGCCGGTATATGGGCAACGACAATCCCATCGGGCAGCGCGTGCATATCGTAGGGTTGGAGACGTTTCCGGATCCGGTGCCCGAGGCGTGGTTTGAGGTCGTGGGAGTGGTCGCGGACGTGAAGAACAGCGGGTTGCAGGATCCGATTCGGCCGGAGATTTGGGTGCCGTATACGGTTACCGGTTCGGGGGCGCGCGGCGTTTTGGTGCGGACATCACAAGAGCCGCTGGCGATGCTGAAAACGGTGCAGCAAGAAATTTGGGCCACGGACAGCGGCGTGGCGCTTACTTTCACGGGCACGCTGGAGGGCTACATCAACTCGTTTTCGTATGCCGGGCCGCGGTTTGGATTTTTGCTGATGTCGATTTTTGGTAGCGTCGGGCTGATCCTGGTGACCGTTGGCGTGTATAGCGTTCTGGCATACACGGCGGCGCAGAGGACGCACGAGATCGGGATTCGCATGGCGCTTGGGGCGGAAACCCGAGACGTGTTGCGGTTGGTTGTGACCATGGGAGTTCGGCTGGTGGCGCTCGGGGCGGTGATTGGACTCGTTGCAAGCCTGCTTTTGGCGCGGGTGATCGCGACGCAACTCTGGGGTGTCTCGCCATACGATCCGATGACTCTGTCAGGCGTCACGATTTTGCTGTTGCTTACGGGATTGATCGCTTGTTGGATTCCGGCGCGGCGGGCTTCGCAGGTGGATCCGCTGGTGGCGTTGCGGTATGAGTGATGGTGCGGGCGCGAGTTTCGTTCGCGCGGTCGGATGGAGTTGAGATAAGTTTTCATCTAAACCCCGCGGTCTGAACGGCGACCGCGGCTACAGGTCTTCGTTGTGAATTTCTTGCTGAGTTAGAGAGAGTGACGTGCCGGGCTGAAGCCCGGCGCCTACATCGCCCGCCCACATCACCAGCCTGCATAGCCTTAGTGGTCCAGGAGCAATATCGTTCGATAGAGGACTTCGGCGCCGTTGGCGCAGTCTTGCCACGACGTGAATTCTTTGGGCGAGTGGCTGATGCCATCGTGACTGGGGACGAAGATCATCCCCATCGGGGCGACCTTCGCGATATTTTGGGCGTCCTGCGTTGCACCGCTGGGCAGGTCCATGGTGGCGAGGCCGAGCGATTTGGCCGCGGCGGCGATGGCGCTTTTTACGGTGGGGTCGGCGCTTGCCGGTTGGGCATCGTCGAATTGCGTGCAGCTGGTTTCCACATTTTCTTCGGTGTCGGTCTGCTTGAGCCTTTCCTGGATGTGTTGCCACATGCGGTCGATTTTCGCGGTGTCGAGATCGCGCAGCTCGATGGGAAATTGCACGCGGCCCGGGATGACGTTGACCGCGCCGGGTTCGACCTTTACGAAACCCACCGTGCCCACCTGGCGGCCGTCTTCCGCGCGAACGACTTCGCGCACCGCGAGTATGTCTTTGGACGCCGCGGCCAGAGCGTCTTTGCGGCGGTTCATCGGTGTGGTGCCTGCATGATTGGCGAAGCCGGAGATCGTGCACATCCAGCGTTTGAGCCCCACGATGCCCTGGACGATGCCGATGGGGATTTTGTTTTCCTCCAGGTTCGGGCCTTGCTCGATGTGCAGTTCGACAATGGCGCTGATTGAGCCGCGGGGGATGCGGGCGTCGGTCAGATGCGCGGGATCCTGACCGTAGCGGCGGAGCCAATCGGCTAGCGTCAGACCCTGGTCATCCTTGCGATCGAGGATTTCTGGTCCGAGTTGTCCCGCGGCGACACTCGAACCCAACGTGGTGAGGCCGAAGTGATTGCCTTCTTCGTTGGTCCAAATGACTACTTCCAGGGGATGCCGTGTTTTTACGTTTGAATCGTTGAGCGCGCGGATCACTTCGATAGCGCCCAGGCTACCCAGGTCGCCATCGAAATTTCCGCCATGAAGAACCGAGTCGATGTGCGAGCCGGTTAGGAGGATTGGCAGCTTTTCTGATCCGGCGCGCTCGCCGAAAATGTTTCCGGCAGGATCGACGCGGACTTGAAGGCCTGCCTGCTTCATCAGGCCCATGACGTATTCGCGCGCGGCCATGTCGGTTTCGGAGAAGCCTAGACGGGTGACGCCGCCTTCCGGATTTCGACCGAACTCGCTGAGTTTTTCTAGCGTGCTTTGCAGACGTTGAGAATTGATGTGGAATTTTGGGGAGGGAGCGTCTTGGGCGTTTGAGGCAGACGACACGGTGGCTAGCGACAGAGTCGAAGCAATGAGATATGAAAGGAGTTTGTGAGGTTTCCGGACAGAGTATGGCGTGTGTTTTGTGGACATCTTGTTAGCTGAGGAGGGCGTGGAAGCGGGGGTCGAAACGCAGGGAGTCGAGGTCGGAATCTTTCGCGGCCCAGTTTTTGAAGAACGTGCCGTGTTCCATTACTTTTCCGAGGCATTGGAGGGCATCTTCGGTTTTGCCGAGAAGGGCATAGACGCAGGCAACGTTGTAGAGAATCGAGGTTTCCTCGGGATCGATGGCGAGGGCGCGGCGGGCCCAGTCGTAGCTTTTTGCGTGATCGCCAATGCGCGCGAGAATTCCGGCGCCTAAGTAGAGTGCGCGCGGGTCGTCCGGGTGATTCTCGGTGTGTTTCTCAACTAATAGCAGCGCGCGTTTTTCGGTCGCGGCGGCTTCGGCGGGGCGGCCCAAGCCGTGGTAGACGGGAACAAGCAGGCTGACGGCCTGATAGTCGTCGGGATTGAGCCTCGCAGCTTGTTCATAGAGCGCGGCGGCCTTGGCGAGGTCACCGCTCTGAAAGGAAGTGCGGGCGTAAAAGTAGTAGGCCTCGTAGAGTTTGGGATCGAGGCGGATGGCTGCCTCGAATTCCCTTTGCGCCTGGACGAAATCTTTTTTCAGCGCGAACGCCAGACCGCCGGCTGCGTGGGCTTCGGCCAACTCTGGATCCAGTTCGAGGGCTTTGCGGCTGGCGGCTTCGGCTTCGTTGAGATTGTCCTCGACGCTGTCCCAATACATGTACAGGAATGAGCAGCAGTCGGCGACACCGGCGTAGGCGCGGGCGTAATGCGGATCGATGACGATGGCGCGGGCGAACATCTGGCGGGCGAAGTCAAAACCCTTGCGGCGAAACTGGTGGAAGAATTGGCGGCCGCGCAGGTAGTAGTCATACGCCTGGGGATTGTCGGTTTGCTTGCGGGCTATGGCCTTTTCTTCCTGGGGAGAGAGCTTGATGCGCAGAGCCTGGCTGATGCTGCGAGCGATTTCGTCCTGGACTTCGAAGACGTCTTTCAACTCGCGATCGTAGCGTTCTGCCCAGATGGAGTGACCGGTTTGAGCGCGGATGAGTTGGGCGGTGATGCGCAGGCGATTGCCGGCACGACGCAGGCTGCCGCTGAGGACGCACGCGGCGTTGAGTTCGCGGCCGACTTGGGGCCCGGTTACGGGCTTGTCACGATAAGCCAGGACGGCGGCGCGGGGAAAGACCTGGAGCTCTTTGATCTTGGATAGCTCGGTGATGATGTCTTCGGTCATGCCATCGCGGAAATACTCGTCGTCTTTGCTATTGCTGAGATTTTCGAAATAGAGGACGGCTACGGATTTATCGGAGGGGGCAGCAGCGGGCTCGGCGGAGGGGGTGCTGGCCTGTCTTTTGGAGTCAATGAGGCGGCCGGAAGAATCGCGGTCGCGCTTGAGGCGTTTGAGATCGGTTTTGATTTCCGAGGCGGTTTGGTAACGGAGGTCGCGGTCTTTTTCGATCGCTTTATTGATGATGCGCTCGAGTTCGGCGGGGACTGCAGAATTGAGGGTTGCGGGCGGCCTGGGAGTTCCGTGGAGAATGGCATCGAAAATGGTGGCGGAGGTGTCGCCGGCGAAAGCGAGCTTGCCGGTGGCCATTTCATAGAGGACCGAGCCGAATGAGAAAAGGTCTGTGCGCGGGTCGAGATCTTTGCCCAGGGCTTGCTCAGGCGACATGTACGCCATGGTGCCGAGGGCGGTGCCGGGACTAGTGAGGAAGTCTTGATCGCCCCCGACGGTGACTTGTGCGGAGAGGTCGGCGACGTGCGCCTGCGCTCGCCGGGCTTCCATCTTGGCGAGTCCGAAGTCCAGGATCTTGGTTTGGCCGCGTTGCGTCAGGAAAATATTGGCGGGCTTGATGTCGCGGTGAACGATACCCCGAGCATGCGCGGCGGCGAGTGCGTCGGCAATTTCAATTCCCACATCGAGGACCGCGTCGATGTCCAGAGGCTTGCCATTGATGCGATGCTTCAGGGTTTGGCCCTCGAGCAACTCCATGACGATAAAAGGACGGCGATCGAATTCGCCGATGTCGTGGATGGTGCAGATGTTGGGATGATTTAGCGCGGATGCCGCGCGAGCCTCGCGCTGGAAGCGCTCGAGAGTCAAGGCATCAGAGGGAGTTTCATCGGGGAGGAACTTCAGAGCGACGCTGCGATCGAGGCGGGAGTCCTCGGCGCGGTAAACGACGCCCATTCCACCGCCGCCGAGTTTTTCCTGAATACGATAATGAGAAATTGTTTGTCCGGTGAGAGAGCGAGGCTCCGACATGTCTTGGGCATTCTAGGGGCCTGCCCAATTCAAGTCAATGCAAGCGGCGGGTATCTCGTCCTGGACGGTGTGGGGAGCGATTCTACGTTTCACGAGCGAGGATGTGATTTTGGAAGGGCTAACGATCGGCCGATCCCCCGCAGGGCACGGTTGGCCCTGGTGGCCGGCAAGCAGGTGCTTCAGGATGGCGTTGATGCTTTTGTGCTTTATGCCGTTGAGTTCGGCGTCTTCGTAGAAGGAGACGTCCTTGGATCGGCGAATTTTTTTCACTGTGCGGATCACACGAACGGCGTCGCGTTTCAAGGACTGGAGTTCTTCACACATTATTTTTTCCGGCGGTGGGGGATTTTACGATGTGGATGACAGAGAACAACGGTACTTTCGTACTGCGTTGTGGATTACGTGTTGAATGACGAGGCGCGTGCGATTTTTTTGAAGCGGGCTTTTTCGAAGCGAGCATTGAATGAAAACCCAACGGAGCAACGAGTCACAAAGTTTCGCCTGGGCGCGAGGCGGCGGGGCGCGCCGCCAATTGCATCACGCGAAGCTGGCCGCCCAGCCACGACTGCGGCATCGCCAACACCACCAACGCGACGGGATACCAGCGCGGGCCGAATTCCGCTACTCGATTCCAGGCCATGACGACGCCCGCTAGGCTTGCTGCGACTCCGATCGCTCCGAGGATCAAGGCGTGCATCATCGGTCGACGGGGTGCGAGTCGCGCGGTGACGTAGCTTCCAAGGATGCCGTAGAGGGTGCGGTAAAAGGTGGCCAATAGCAGAAGCGCGTCGCTCATCGGCTGGCCCAGCGGTGTGAAGATGCCAGCCGCGCGTAGCGCTTCGTCGGTGACAATTGAGAGAACAACGCCCACGACGGCGCCGGCAAGCACGGCGCCAATGCTTTTGAGAATGTTCATGATGGAGATTGCCCTGGTCCAGAAATTTTTGTCTACTTTCTGTCTACTGGGACCTGCAAGGTGGAGGGACTTTATCGAAATCGCTTGCGTTCCGCAACTTATTGCTCTCAAGACGCCGGACACGAAGCGCACATACTTGTTTCCGCGAACTACAGTGCTGTCTTTTCCCGATTGCGGCCATGCGCGGTGGCCAGGAGACTCGACATTGAGTTTGGGGGAACGCCATCGATAACTTACCTGACGTGGGGCCCGGGTATCCGGGTCCTGAGCAGCCAGAGGAACCGGAGCCGCCACCGCCGCAGCCGGAAGAGCCGGTTCCGCAACCGCCGAGACCCGAGATACCGCCTTTGGGACCGGAAGAGCCTCATCTGCCGCCTCCTGATCCAGAACCTGGTCGAGGGCCCGATCCGCTGCCTGGACCTGGCCGGCCAGGCTGGTCCGAGTAGTTTTTCTCGGAGCGCTAGAGAAAACGCGAGAGCTTTTTCAGGTCATCGATAAATTGTTCTATCTCGACGCGGCGGGTTTCTTCATCGGGCGCGCGCAGGATGGACGATGGATGGACGGTGGCCATGATGAATGAGGCCAGGGAAGATTTCATGAGTTCGCCGCGATGCTGTGTAACACGGAAGTCGCGTCCGAGCAGGGCTTGCGCTGCAGTGGCGCCGAGGCAAACGATCACCTCGGCCTGCAGGGCAGCGATTTCAGCGTCGAGCCACGGCCGGCAAGCGGCGATTTCGGAGGCGCCTGGCTTTTTGTGAATACGGCGTTTTGCCGCGCGGCTCCCATTTAAAATGTTTGACGGCGTTTGTGATGTAGGTTTTTTTGCGGTCGATGCCGGCTTTCTCCAAGGCGCTGTCTAAAAGTTTACCGGCGGGACCTACGAATGGACGGCCTTGCAGGTCTTCCTGGTCGCCGGGTTGTTCGCCTACAAATATAATTTTCGGATGTTCCGCGCCTTCTCCGAAGACGGTTTGCGTGGCGTTTCGCCAGAGGTCGCAGGCTTTGCAGTTTTTGGCGCGAACACGAAGTTCGTCGATCGATTCCGCTTGAGGGAAAAGTTGAGGCGCAGAAGCGGTCGAAGAACGTTTGGCCACGGGGTTTAGATGCGAGAGAGGTAAGGCAGGACCGCAGCGCCTGGATAAGCGCAACTGGTAGCGGCCGGCATCCTTGCCGGCTTGTAGGCTCTCCTATGCCGATCAGGCATTCGTTGCGAGCAAACTTGACAAGAGTTCAGAGAAGGCCGAGAATGGTTAAGGCGAACAAAAAGCGAACATAATGATTTGCTTTGCGCGCTCTTCTATCTCCCATGGCTGCCTCCTCCCTTGCTTCTCTCCGTTCAAAAATCGAACTCGATCTCCGCGGGCGCGTCGTTTTCCCGTTCAACTATCGCGATCGCAATGTTTTCGAGATTGTTTCCACTGGGATTCCAGAGATTGATGCCGCCGTGGGGGGATTGCCGCGGGGTGCGATGACGGAAATTTGCGGGCCGCCATGCTCCGGGCGGACGAGTTTGCTGATTTCGGCTTTGGCTGCGCGGACGGCGGAGGGAGAGGCGTGCGCGCTGGTGGACGCGCGGGATAGTTTCGATCCTTATCTGGCGAATGCGGCGGGTGTGGCGCTGAAGCAGTTGTTGTGGGTGCGCTGCCAGAACGCCGATCAGGCGTTGCGGGCGACGGATTTGCTCATCCAAGGCGGAGGGTTCGGTTTGGTGGCCGTCGATCTGAGCGATATTGCGCCGAAGATCGTGCGCTACGTGCCATTGAATGCATGGTTTCGTTTTCGTCGCGCGGTGGAAGATACGCCGACAATTTTGATGGTCATGGAGCAGGAAGCCAATGCCAAGACATGTGCTTCGTTGGTGCTGCGATTGAAGGCCAAGCCCGCAATATGGAGCGAAGCAAAAGCGGGACGCGGACGCCAAGCGGGGCCTGGTAGCGCCGGCTTGCCCAGAGAACCGAAGGGCATCTTTGCTGGCTCTTCGCGAGATTTGGTGAGGTATCCGTTTGCGCGGCTCTTGAAAGGATTCGAGCTTGGCGCGGATGTAGTGAGGTCGCGTGTGCAGTGCGCGAAGGATTTGCCATTGGCAAATGAAAATGAAGCGAATGAATTTGCCGCGAGAGGCGCGCCGAATCGAATTGAGATTTTTGAAACGGCGGCGATATGGAGTGATTGAAGTGTGGCGTTTCGCGGCTTGTGCTGTCGTGTTTAATCATTACGCATGAGCAACATTTGGCTCTAAACCCCGCCCTCTCCGCGAGGGCGGCTACAGGACTTTGTCATTCATACGTTTTGGCGATGGGGCTCAGAGAATTATGTCTTTTGCTTGCATTTATATTCCCGACTTTATGGTGCAGTCCGTGGTGCGTGCGGAGCCGGCGCTACGAGGCGGCGCGCTGGCGCCGTCCGGCAGGGCGTCGCGCGGTAGGGCGTTGGCGTTGCCCGGAAGGGCATTGGCATTGATCAGCGGGAAGCCGCCGTTGTGGAATGTTGTGGCGGCGAATGCGGCTGCGGTGCAGGCCGGGATTCGGTTGGGGATGACGAAAGCGCAAGCGGCGGAATTTTGCACCGTGGAGATTCGTCATCGCTCGGAAGTGCAAGAGAAGGCCGCGCACGCGGCGCTGCTGGATGTGGGATGGAGTATCTCTCCGCGCGTAGAAGACACCGCCGCGGATACCATTGTTCTGGATCTCGCGGGGCTCGCGTCTTTATTTGGAACCGACGAAAACATTGCGCGTGAATTGGCAGAGCGTGCTTCTCGCATTGGTGTGATCCCGCACGTTTCGGTTGCTTCCAACATTGAGGCGGCCATTCTGGCCGCACGAGGATTCGCTGGAATCACGATCGTTCCGGAGGGCGAAGAATGCGCGAGCCTGGGCGGATTGCCAATTCGCACGCTTTGTACGGATGCGGAAGTGCTGGAGACGTTGGAGCGCTGGGGCGTGAATTGTTTACGCGAGCTGGCAGCATTACCGGTTTTGCAGCTTTCCGAGCGGCTGGGGCAGAACGGAGTCCGGTTGCACGAATTGGCGCGTGGCGCGCGGATACGTTCGTTAGTATTGGCGGAAGCCTGTTTGCAATTTGCCGAAGAAATGGAGATGGAAGATTCGGTCGAAGAACTGGAGCCGTTGTCGTTTTTGCTGGGACGCTTGCTGGATCAACTTTGCGCGCGGCTGGAAGCACGAGCGCTTGCGGTGCGCACCGTGCGCATACGATTTGAGCTGGAGCCCTCGTTTGAAAAAGATGTGCAAGCGTTGAAAGATGAGTCGCGGAAAAAGACCGCGCCGAAGGAATACACGAAGGTTCTCACTTTGCCCGTTCCCATGCGGGATTCCAAAGTGCTGCTGAAATTGGTGCGCTTGGCACTGCAAGGGGATCCTCCAAAATCGCCCATCCAGAAAATTGAGATGGCGGCGGATGCTGCGCCTCCGCGCGTGGCGCAGAGTGGGCTGTTCGCGAAAAAGGGGCCCGATCCGGAAAAGCTGGAGCTGACCATCGCGCGGCTCGCGAAGCTTGTGGGGGAGTCAAATGTTGGCGTGGCGGAATTGCTGGACACGCATCGGGCGGAAAATTTCCGGATGGCACGGTGGGCGGACAGCGTGAATTCTTCGATAAAAAGGACAAACACAAATCGAAAGAAAAATGCGGGGTTGACTGACGATGACGATTCTCAGAAAGCGCGCCAACCCGCCTCGGGATTTCGAGTAATCCGACCGGCAGTGACAGCAAGCGTGGAAATAGACGAAGAACGGCCTGTGCGCATTTGTTTCTCGGGAATGCAAGGCGATGTAGTGGCGGCGTCGGGCCCCTGGCGCAGCTCCGGGGAATGGTGGCAGGAAGACGGCTGGGATCAGGACGAATGGGATCTGACGATTGATTTTGGATCGCGTGGCGGTCTACGCGAGAAAGGCGTAAGCCCGTGGCCGCAATACGGCGTCTACCGGATTTATTACGATGCGCCGAGGCGAAGCTGGTTTGTGCGGGGATTCTACGATTGATGTACACCGATGATGTACACCGAACTCCATGCGCGGTCCGCGTTTAGTTTTCTGGAAGGGGCATCCATACCCGAAGAGATGGCCAGTGCGTGCGTCGAGCGTGGCATGACGGCAATGGCGGTGCTCGACCGCGATGGCGTCTATGGAGCGCCGCGATTTTACCAGGCAGCCAAAAAAAGTCGCATACGCGCGCACATCGGAGCGGAAGTCACGTCTCCGTCAGGCTGGCGTTATGCGTTGCTCGTGGAGTCCCGCGGAGGCTACCAGAATTTGTGTCGCGCGATTACCCGCATGAAATTGCACGCCGTGAAAGGCGAAGGACATATCGCGGCCGAAGAACTGGCGGAATTCAAGGCCGGGCTGATTTGTCTGACTGGAGGCGAAGAAGGCTTGCTGGCCTATGCATTGAAGAAAGGAGGGATCACCCGAGGAATCCAGTGCGTTCGTGAGTTGTGCGAAATCTTTGGGCGCGAAAATGTCTACGTTGAATTGCAGCGGCATTTGTGCCGGGAAGAAGAAGCGCGCAACCAGGCGGCAGTCGAAATTGCAAGAAAGTTGTCTTTGCCGTTGTTGGCGACAAACGGAGTGAGTCACGCAAAACCGCAGCAAAGGGAATTGCTGGATGTCTTTACATGCATTCGCAACCATCGCTCTCTGGCAACGGCAGGACGTTTGCTGACGCGCAATCCAGAACGCCACTTGAAAACACCCGCGGAAATGCAGTTGTTGTTCGCCGATCTATCGGAAGCGATTGCGAACACGCAGATACTTTCTTCCCGCTTGCAATTCACGCTGAAAGATCTGGGCTACGAGTTTCCGAAGTATCCGGTTCCGGGTGGCGGCACGCAGATGCAGTTTTTGCGCGAGTGCACGCGCGACGGAATGATTTCGCGCTACGGCTCGGAAAACGAGAAAGCCCGCCTCCAAATCGATCGCGAGCTGGCGTTGATCGAAAAGCTCGATCTTCCCGGTTATTTCCTGATCGTGTGGGACATCGTGCGATTTTGCGCGGAGAAAAACATTTTGGTGCAGGGGCGAGGATCGGCGGCGAACAGCGCGGTCTGCTATGCACTGGGAATCACCGCTGTGGATCCCGTCGGCATGGGACTTTTGTTCGAGCGCTTTCTCTCCGAAGAACGCGGCGAGTGGCCGGACATCGACCTGGATCTCCCCAGCGGCGACCAGCGGGAAAGCGCGATCCAATACGTGTACGAACGCTACGGAAAATTAGGCGCAGCGATGACCGCCAACGTGATCACGTATCGCGGAAAATCGGCGGCGCGTGAAATCGGCAAGGCCATGTCTTTCGATCCGGAAACGGTGGCGCGTTTGGCAAGCCTGGTCAGCGCGTGGGAATACAAAGATGCGAACGACACGCTGGAACGCCATTTTCAGGATGCCGGGTTCGACCTGAAGCATCCGAAGATTCGCAAATTTTTTGAGCTCTGCGTGCAGGCGCAGGATTTGCCGCGGCATTTGGGGCAGCATTCCGGCGGGTTGGTAGTGTGTCAGGGGCAACTGGATTCGGTGGTGCCGCTGGAGCCGGCGACGATGCCTGGTCGCGTGGTCGTGCAGTGGGACAAAGAAGATTGCGCGGACATGGGCATCGTCAAAGTCGATCTGCTCGGGCTGGGCATGATGGCGGTGCTGGAAGAAACCCTGCAAATCATCCGGGAAAAACACGGCGAAGAAGTTGACCTGGGCCGCCTGCCCGTGAACGATTCAAAGGTTTACGCGACGCTGCAAAAAGCGGACACGGTGGGAATGTTTCAGATCGAGAGCCGCGCGCAGATGGCATGCCTGCCACGACTGAAGCCCGAATGTTTTTACGACATTGTTGTGCAGGTGGCCATCATCCGGCCGGGGCCCATCGTTGGAAAAATGGTGCATCCCTACTTGAAGCGGAGACAAGGCCGCGAGCCCGCGGAATGCCTGCATCCTTCACTCAAGCCAGTATTGGAGCGCACGCTGGGAGTGCCGCTCTTTCAAGAGCAACTGTTGCGCATGGCCATGATCGCCGCGGGCTTCACGGGAGGCGAGGCCGAAGAGTTACGGCGTGCGTTTGGCTTTAAGCGCTCGGAAAAGCTGATGAAGGACGTTGAAGTAAAGCTGCGGCTTGGGATGGATCGCAACGGAATCACCGGCACGACGCAGGACACCATCGTCCAATCCATTACATCGTTTGCGCTCTATGGATTTCCGGAATCGCACGCCGCGAGTTTCGCGTTGATTGCCTACGCCAGCGCCTATCTGAAGTGCCACTATCTCGCTGCATTTACCGCGGCCATGCTCAACAATCAGCCGATGGGCTTCTATCATCCGGCGACGCTGGTGAAGGACGCGCAACGCCACGGCCTGCGCATTCGCCCCATCGATGTGATGCGTTCGGAGTGGATCTGCACGATTGAGAAAATCGGCGGCGGCGACATGACCTTGCGCGTAGGTTTGCGTTACGTCAAAGGTTTGCGCGAGGAGATCGGCCGAGAGATCGTTCGGCAGCGAGAGATCGAAGCGTTTCGATCCATCGATGATTTGAAACTGCGCGTTCCTGGATTGCAGAAGTCAGAGCTGACGGCGCTGGCGGAAATCGGCGCCTTGAATTTCGTCGGCAGCAAGACCGGCTTTCACCGCCGCGATGCGCTGTGGCAGATCGAACGCGTTGCGCGCCGTGCTGGGCCGCTTCTGGAAGCATGTGAGGAGGAGCCTGAGGCCTCGCAAAACGTATCAAATGCGGGTCATTCTCCGTTGCTGCAGATGACTGCCGAAGATCGCCTGATCGCTGACTTTCGCAACACAGGTTTGACCGTCGGTCCTCATCCGCTGGGCTATCACCGCATGCGATTGAAACTGGAAGGCGTTCTTTCGGCGGCGGACCTGCACCATTTGCGCGATGGGATGGAGGTCCGCGTTGCAGGGTCCGTAATCGCGCGCCAGCGGCCCGGCACTGCGAAGGGTTTCGTATTTCTCAGCCTTGAAGATGAAACGGGTATTTCCAACGCCATCATCACGCCGCAGATTTTTCAGCAGCATCACGTGGTGATCGTGAATCAGCAATTTTTGTTGATTGAAGGGAGGCTGCAAAGCCAGGACAACGTGATTTCCGTTAAAGCGGAACGCATCCGCCCGCTGTTCTTAACGCGAGCGCAGACTTCGTCGCACGATTTTCACTGATGATCGGGACGAACCGCCGAAGCTTTCCTGCAGTGTCTGTCGAGCGAGCGGGAATTTCCGTCAGTGGAGCGCGGGCAATGATCGCAACAGGGCGCTGACTCCGTTCCACAAGATCTGCACGCCAATGCAAACCAACAAGAACGAGGACAGACGCATGATAACGTTCATGGCCGTAGCACCCAGAAGTTTTGCTAAACGGTCCGCGAAGCCATAGCAGAGGTAGATGCTGAGTCCGAGAAGCGCCGAAGCGACGATGATCGCCAAAATTCCCAGGACATTAATCCCTGGAAGCCTGGCGGCATTCGCGCCTAACGTGATGGCCACGGATATTGAGCCGGGACCCACCGTGAGCGGCAAAGTGAACGGATAAAATGCGTGGCGGTAAATGTCTTTTGGATCGACTTCGTGGTGCACGCCGCTGCCGCGATCATCGTCCTCGTCGGTGCGGTTGAGCATGTCCCACCCAGTGGCCACTACGATCAAGCCGCCTCCTATTTGTACGATGGGGAGCGAAATCCCGAAGAACGTCAGGATGTGCGTGCCGATCAGACACGATGCAACCAGCAAGGCAAAGCTATTCATGGCGATGCGCTGCGACAGGAGCCTGCGTTCTGGAGGTGTATAGTCCCCGGTAAGCGCCAGAAAAATGGGGCTTCCGCCGAGCGGATTCACGATTGGGAAGAGCGCGCTGAGAAGTAGAAGCGTGGTCTTGATGGCTGCGAGCAAGGAACCCTCCGGATGGGCGAGTATATCCGAGCACTATCCGGACGCAAAAGTGTTCAAAGACGCTGGGCGACGATCATCTTTGCGGTTGTGATGGCCTGGCCTACGTGGCGCTGGGTGTGATCGGCAACGTGAACGAGAAGGCCACCGAGCGTTGTAGGGAGGCCTTTCTTTCCGACCATTCGTGATTGATCCAGGTCCGTTTGCGCCAGGCTGCGAATGCGTTCGGTACTTCGGGTCAACGCCTTGGTGAGTTCAGCGAACAGTGCATCCCGCGAGACCCCCGGCTGGATCTCATTCTTCAACGCTGTCAGCTGTTCTTGTGCCAGAGCTTGGCCCTCCGCGTAGGTCAGTAAACGATCGAGGCTCCGCGCGATGTGGCGTAGATGAAAGGCGACCGGTGGCAGACCGGCGGGACGGGCATTCAACTCCGCGTCGGTCAGAGCGCCGCACCATTTTTGCAAGTCTTCGCCGGCAAGTTCCAGGGCGTGAAGAACCGCTCGCGGCACCGCGGGGATTTCGGTCAACATGCCGCGCAACCATGGTTCGGGCAGCGGTCTGACAGCCGTTGCCTCTGTCGGCTGATTTGCGTTCATAGTGAGCATCTCCTCAGATTGGAGCGCCGTAATCCGGCGCGGCTGAAAAAGTAATTCTAGAACAGAAGTCACGGCTTGCCGAACGATACGGCGTAGGCTAGAGTCTCGGTTCCACAAAAAAGGGAAGACCATGGCGACAAAAGCGAAGGAAGCGAAGAAACCGCAGCCCAAAGGGAAGGGCGGGGAGACCGTCCGGATACTAATCTCGCGCGCGCGGCTGCAGCGCCGTATCACGGAGATGGCGCGGGAAATTCGCAAAGATTTTCCCGGTGAGCCGCTGCATCTTGTTGGCGTGCTCAAGGGCGCTGTTTTTTTTCTCACCGATTTGGGAAAGCAAATCCCGGGAGACGTATCGTTTGATTTCATCGCCGTGGCGAGTTACGGACTGGGCACGCACTCCTCGGGGCAAGTAAGGCTCACTCGCGACCTGGATTCCAGCATTGAAGGGAAAACCGTAATCGTGGTGGAAGATATTCTCGACACAGGCATGACGCTGCAATACTTGCTGCGCGTTTTTGAGCAGCGCAAACCCAAGCGCGTTCGTGTCGCGGTGTTGCTGGACAAGCCCGAGCGGCGCGTTGCCGCGGTGCACGCCGATTACGTTGGCTTCACCATTCCCAATGAGTTTGTGGTCGGGTTTGGGCTCGATTATGCCGAGCGCTACCGCAACATGCCGGATGTCGGCGTGCTTTCCCTGGGGCCTGACGGTGCCAAAAGCGGCAAATCCTAGGTGGATACGCCGGCCGCACGGACATTTCGCAACTAATTTTGTCTAACTCATTGCGCCTTCTCGTCGCCTGCTATAATAGTCACTTCGATGAATTCCACCGACGCACGTACAGGGGCGGTCACCGAAAGCGGAAGCCCAGAAGCTTCCGCTGAAGTCCTGGCAACACTGGCCGAAATCGGCGAAGAGGTAAATGCTTCGCTCGATCTTGACGAGGTGCTGGCGCGCACGGCTGTGCTTATCAAGCGGCACATTGATTACGAGATTTTTGGCGTGTTGATGTTTGAGGGAGATGGATCCTACCTTAAGCATCGCTTTTCGATCGGGTATCCACGCGATCTTGCGGAAAACCTGCGGGTCCCGCTGGGTCAGGGGATCAGTGGCACGGCGGCGGCAACCGGGCACCCCGTGCGTGTAAGCGATACGTCGAAAGACCCGCGGTACATCAGCGCGATTGACAATGTAAGGTCGGAGCTCGCCGTGCCGCTGATGCTTCGCGGCAAATGTGTCGGTGTGCTTGATATTCAGAGCCGTCACCCGGATTACTTCACGCCGGAGCAGCAGAGTATCTTGACTTTGTTGGCGAGCCGTCTTGCGGTGGCGGTGGAGAATGCCAGGCTGTTTCAGCGTGTTCGCGCGCAAGCCGAGACGCTCTTGCTCTTGAACGAAGTGGGGCGGGAGACGAGTTCAATCCTGGACGTCGAAGAGTTGCTGCGCCGCGCGGCGGAACAGACCAAGCGGGTGATCGACTATCAGATCCTAAGCATCATGCTCTACGACGAAGAGCTTAAGGTTTTTCGTCACCGCGTCGATGTGAAGCACGGTCATCGCGTGCAAGGAAAGTTGCGGGCAGCAGCGAGTGAAGGAATCGTCGGCGCAGCAGCTACGCTCAAGGAGCCGGTGCTGGTTCCCGATGTCACCGTCGATCCACGCTATTTGATGGCGAATCCGGAAACGCGCTCCGAGCTGGCCATTCCCATGATTCATAAGGGGCGCGTGATTGGCGTGCTGGATCTCGAGAGTCCGCAGCTGAATTATTTCACCGAGGACCACGTGCAGACGCTGTCGATTCTGGCAGCGAATTTCGCGGTTTCGCTGGAGAACGCTCGATTGTATGAGCAGGTCGCGCGGGACGAAGCGCGGCTCGAACGCGATCTGCAGGCGGCGAAGCGCATTCAAGGCGCGCTGTTACGCTCGGTGCCGACGGAGGACTTCGGGCTGGATATGGCGGCGCGCTATCTTTCGGCGCGTGAAGTCGGCGGCGATCTATACGAATTTTTGCGCTATGGTCCGCAGCAGCTTGGGATCGCCCTCGGAGACGTCAGTGGCAAGGGAACGGCGGCGGCGTTGTACGGCGCGGTCGCCATTGGAATTATGCGCAGCCTTGCGCCACAAAAACTGCAGCCTGCGGAGATGCTGCGGCAGATGAATCAGATTGTTGGTGAGCGGCGTATTGAAGGCCGATTTATGACCGCGTGTTTCGCAACGTTTCAGAAGGGACGCAGCAAGTTGCGCGTTGCGAACGCAGGGCAGTCGCAGCCGCTTTTGTACAAAGAGGGGCGTTGCGGCAAGGTGGAACTCACCGGATTTCCTTTGGGGATTTTTGAGGAAGTTACCTACGACGAATGGTCGGTTACGCTGTCTGTCGGCGATATCCTGGTGTTTCATTCGGATGGCATCGCGGAAACGGCGAACAGCGAAGGCCAGTTCTTCGGGACCGAGCGATTGCGCAAAATTATTGAAGACCAGCACGAGCTGACGGCAGCCGAGCTGACGGATCAAGTGTTCCGCGAGGTGGAATGGTTTTCGCAAGGCGCGCCACTGGCGGATGATCGCACACTGGTCGTGCTCAAAGTGCGATGAGCGGACCGGCCGAGGCCTCTTTACGAAAGCTCGTGTTCGTGGATCCTGCCACATTTACTCCTCATTTCTCCTGGAAGAAATTAGAAAATAGCGCTTCCGGCGGAGAATTTGTCGCTTGCGAAGGCGTGCGTTTGGTGGACGTTGCAGAGCAGATCGGCACGCCTGCTTACGTTTATAGCCGCGCCGCGATTGATGACGCGCAGGCGGAGTTACATCGTGGTCTTGGATCGCTTCCGCACACGCTGTGCTTCGCGGTGAAATCGAATGGGAATTTGTCGATCCTGAAGCATGTGGCGAAGGGCGGGAACGGTTTCGATATCGTCTCGGGCGGAGAGCTAGCGATGCTGCGAAGCGTCGGCGTGCGCGGCGACAGAATCGTCTTTTCAGGAGTGGGCAAGACGCGCGAAGAGATGCGCGAAGCGCTGCGCTATCCCTCTGCGGGGGTGCGTGGTCGGCGAAGTCGGAACGGGATTCTCCTCTTCAATGTTGAGTCGGAGGCGGAGCTGGAGGTTTTGTTAGAAGAATCATCGCGAAACATGAGAAACGGCGGCAGGGTCCCTTCCGTTTCGATCCGCGTAAACCCGGATGTGCAGGCCGGCGGGCATCCCCACATCGCGACCGGACGGCACGAGCACAAGTTCGGGCTCAACTGGGAAGAGGCGCGACGTTTGTATCTCGCGTACCGCGAATCGAAGTGGATTCGCTGGCAGGGCATCAGCGTCCACATCGGGTCTCAAATTGTCGCGTTGGATCCATTTCGCCGCGCGCTGCGGCGGCTAGCCGGCTACGTTGACGAATTGCGAAAGAACGGAATCGCGCTGAAGTATCTCGATTTCGGGGGCGGTCTTGGAGTTCGCTACACGACCGAAAACCCTCCTGGGCGCGCAGAGTACGCGCGGATGGTGTCGCAAATGCTTCGGCCGCTGGGACTGCACCTTTTGCTGGAGCCGGGGCGCACGATCGTCGGGCCCGCGGGTGTGCTCCTTACGCGTGTCATCTATGTGAAGGAGAGCCGAGGCAAGACGTTTGTGATTGTGGACGCGGCCATGAACGACTTGATGCGGCCGGCGCTGTACGGCGCGGTGCATCCGATTACGAGAGTTACGAGGGACAAAGACGACGGCACGCCGCGTCAACGGGTGGATGTCGTTGGTCCTGTGTGTGAGACTGGGGATTGTTTTTTGCGCGATTGGCCGCTGGGACGAGTGGAAACGGGCGACGCTTTGGCGGTTTGGGTGGCTGGGGCTTATGGGATGAGCCAAGCGTCGAACTATAACGCGCGGTGTCGAGCGGCGGAAGTCTTCGTTGAGGGGAACAAGTTCCGGTCGATTCGGAAGCGGGAAACCTCTCGCGATTTGCTTCGAGGACAGGTGCTTCGCTAGGTTGCTGTGGGTTCGTTTGATGTTGGGCCGGACAGCTTGGGTAGGCACCCCCCTAGTTTTTCTTTCAAGGATTTGAAAACAAAGGAGATTCGCTACGGTTTGGCGTAGTGACTTGATTCTTAGGGGTTTAAATCTAACTGACGTTGGAAAGCACTGGAAAATTGGGCTTTATATGTTGAGTCAAAGCGGCAAAAGTCCTCATCTTTACGGGCTGTGAATGTGGATTTGCGCTTCGTGGGAGCTGAATGGTGCTTGCTGAAGGGGACACAGACGCTTCGAGACTCAGCGTAAACAAGAGTGTCTGTGCTACACGAGACGCAACAGTACCTGTCGTCAATATAACACAATAGTTAAAATAGTCAAGTAAAATCGCTGGTGGCTGTTGGCGGGGCGTCGCGGTTGCCGGCTGTGGATGCTGGCTAGGTTTCGCCCCATTTGAGTTTGCTGTGCAGGATCTCGAAATAGGATTTTTTTTGGGGTTGGATTAACTTTAGGCGTTCGGCAGCGCGGGTCATGCGGACTCTGTCGGCTGGTTCCATGGGTATGCCGGTTTGGCCGTCCAGGGTTAGAAAGACAGATTCGGTGCCGGCGGATAAATCGATGTCTACCTGGGAAGAATCGCGGATCACCACAGGGCGATCACTCAGTGTGTGCGGACAAATCGGGGTGATGATCCAGGATTCGACGGATGGGTGCACGATGGGGCCGCCTGCGGATAGGGAATAGGCGGTCGATCCCGTGGGAGTGGCGACGATCAGACCGTCAACGCGATAACGACAGACGAATTCGCTGTCGATCATCAGTTCCAGGTCGATCATGCGGGCGAGGGCGCCTTTGTTGATGACCGCTTCGTTCAGGACGGTTTGGCGCTCGACGATTTTTCCCTCGCGTTTCAGTTCGACGTCCAGCATGACGCGTTCGCTAGATGGCAGTCTTCCGGCCAACGTTTCTTCGAGGGCGGAGTACATTTCTTCGAGTTTGAAACTGGTGAGAAAGCCGAGGCTTCCCACGTTGATAGGGAGGATGGGAATGCCTAGTGGGGCGGCGACGCGGGCTGCCGCGAGCAGGGTGCCGTCCCCGCCGAGGACAAGCAGGAGTTCAGAGTTTTTCGCGACCTCATCACGATGGAGGCCCTTGGAAGAGTCATTCAAGGCGCTGGCGGTTTCGGTGTCGTAGAACACCTTGATGCCGCGGGCTTGAAACCAATGAAGCAGCGGGGGCACAACGACGGCCAGATTGGAACGCCGAGGCCGCGAAATAAGACCGATGGTTTGAAAGGACACGGACGGGTGCATGGATGTCTGAGATTCTACTCCAGGGGCTTTTTGCGCGCGTGGAGAAAATACTCCTGATTGCCTTCAGCGCCGGGTAGATGGCTGGGCCGCATTCCTAGAATATCGAGGCCGATCGCGATTGCGGCGGCGCGCACTTTTTCTACGGCCTTTTCGTGCAGGGCTGGATCGTTGACGATGCCGCGGGTTCCGACATCTTCTCTGGGCAGCTCAAATTGAGGTTTTACGAGGACGAGCAGGTTCGCGCCGGGTTTTGCGACTGTAGCCGCGGGAAGTAGCACTTTCGTTGCGGAAATAAAGGAGACATCGACGACGACGAGATCGACAGGCTCGGGAATATCTTCGCGGCGCAGCTCTCGGGCGTTGCGTTCGATGCGAACGACGCGGTTGTCTTGATGCAGCTTCCACGCGATTTGATCGACATTTACGTCCACGGCGTAGACGCGTGAAGCTCCTTTTTGCAACAAGCAGTCGGTGAAACCTCCGGTGGATGATCCGACGTCGAGGCAAACGAAGCAACTCGGATCGATTCCAAAATCCGCGAGAGCGCCTTCGAGCTTGAAACCGCCTCGGCTCGCATATTTTTGAGTGCGGCTGGTGACTGCGATGTGGGCGCCTTCCGAGACAGGTGCGCCTGCCTTGTTCGCGCGGATGTCATCGATGGAAACTTCGCCGGCTAGGATCATGGCTTGTGCTTTGGTTGTGGACTCGGCTAGGCCGCGGTCGACTAGCAGAAGGTCGAGGCGTTTCTTTTTTGGGGGCTTCGATTTCATGCATGAGTACAGTAGTCGTGGGGAATTGGGGTGTCAAAGGCGCGAGATACTGGGTTGCATAGTGGTGGTCGTCAAAAGCGAAGAGAGATTTCTCCACTGCGCGGCCCGGCGCGTTCACAGGAAGTGAACGCGGAGGAAGAAGCCGGGCCGCTCCGGTCGAAATGACGGGTTGCCGGTGGGGCGACGTTTTTTTGCACGAACAGGAGGGTTAGTGCGGGTTCGCTTGAGGTCCTTCGGGCGGGCGGAGTCAGGCGCGGCGAAGGACCAGGTATTCGGCTATGTCGCGGAGGCGACTGGCTTTTTCTTCGAAGGGAGCGAGTTCGGCGATGGCACGAGTGGCCAGGTCGTTGGCGATTTCGTGGGAGCGCTCCAGGCCGTAGACCGCGGGGTAGGTGGCTTTTTGTTGGGCGATGTCTTTGCCGGCGGTCTTCCCTAGCGCGGTGGAAGATTCTTCCACGTCGAGGATGTCGTCGGTGACTTGGAAGGCCCAGCCGATGTTTTCGCCGAAGCGGCGCAACCGGGCCACGTCACTCTTGCTGGCGCCAACGCACAAGGCTCCCGCGGTGACCGAGGCGCGAATCAAGGCGGCGGTTTTGGAACGGTGGATATATTCGAGCATTTTTTTGCCAACGGTCTTGCCCTCGGCTTCGAGGTCGGCGACTTGCCCGCCGACCATGCCGTTGACTGTGCCTGCGGCGGTGGCGATTTCGGTCAGCATGGCCACGCGGCGTTCGGCATCGGCGGGCGTAGAGGCGACGACTTCAAACGCCAGCGTTAGCAGGGCATCGCCTGCCAGGATAGCGGTGGCTTCGCCGAATTGCTTGTGGCTGGTGGGCTTGCCGCGGCGAAGGTCATCGTTGTCAAGCGCCGGCAAGTCGTCATGAATCAGCGAATAGGTGTGAATGCACTCGATCGCGCAGGCCGGATGCAAGGCGGCGGTGACATCGTCGCCGAAGATGCGCGCGGTCTCTAAGCACAAGATGGGCCGGATACGCTTTCCCCCGGCAAAAACGCTGTAGCGCATAGCCTGGTGAATCGAGGACGGTTGCGTGTTCTCTGAGGGCAGTAATTTTTCGAGGTGAGCGTCGACTGTCAGGCGGTCTTCCTCGAAAAAAGCTGGGAGCTTCACCGGGGTGGGAGGAGTGCTGGTCGAGCGGTTGGCAACCGTCACGATTCGCTCTCGCGCTCGGGATCGAATGGTTCGGGGGTGAGTTTGCCGTCCGCTTTTTTGAGTAAGATTTCCACGCGGCCCTCGGCTTCTTCCAGTTGTTTCTGGCATTCGCGGGAGAGGGCTACGCCTTCTTCGAAGAGTTTCATGGCGTCGTCGAGAGAGAGTTGGGGGCTTTCGAGGCGGCGAACAACCTCTTCGAGACGGACGAGGGATTTCTCGAAGTCCGGCTTTTTGGGAGGTTCGGGCTTCTTTACGGGAGTTGAGTTCACTCGATCAGGCCTCGGGTGCGATTGAGTTAAAGGCGCCCGCCACGGTCGGCGGCCGCCACATGATCCGATGCAGAGAGCATTCTACGGCACGGCGGAGAATTGAAACAATTGGTTTGTGTCGTGGTGATGCGGGCTACGGGCTGGCTTTCAGGGTTAGCGTGTGCTTGCGGTCTTTTGCTTCGGCGGCGTCGGTAAAGGGGGCGAAGATGGGCTTGCCTTCGTACCAATAAGAGAATTGGTCGGAATAGTGGCTGCTGCCAGGTTGGCCTGATTGGCCTGCGGGGATCAGGAGGATAGATTCGTCCCAGTTGCCGGGATTGGCGACGAAGCGCATTGCGGGGCCGTGGGTTTTTGTGGCGGCGCGGACGCTGTAGCTTGTGCCGGACTGCGGCTTGTCGCTGATGCTCAGCAATTTCTTCAGTAGACCCTCGCGACCTATGGGGTGGAGCATTTCCAGAGAGTTGAAACGCTTCCAGGGCCAGTCTTCGATTCGGGAGCTGTGCGAGTCTTCGGTGAGTTTGGCTACGGCGCGATCGGCAGCTGCGACCAGGAGCGCGTCGTAAGTTTTGTACGTTGGCGGAAGCCACTTCGCGGGACGATCGGTGAGGATCTTTTGCAGGAAGGTGGTGGCGCGCCAGCGGTATAGATTAGGTTCATCACCTAAGTATGGCTCCAGAATCAGCGCCAGCGCTGAGCGGCGTAACGCGACCAAGAAGGAGACTTCGGGAGAGTCGGCGTCGGCGATGCCATTCCAGTCCTGGAGGCCATCCATAAGCTTTTTTGTGCGAGGATCGTTTGGTGTGACGGTTTTTGCGGCGGCGACCAACTGATCGGCGAGAAAAAGATGAGGATAGCTGAAGGTGTCGGTCTGAACCTTCAGCATATCGGTGGGCCGCAGGTCGTGCTTGTCGTGGAGCAGATCGTAGATGCGGGCCGTGCGGTAGGGCTCCTCCCAGCGATCGGTTAAGTAGGGTTTGTAGGCGGGTCCCACGACGCGGGCGTTGGCGGTGACGATCAGGCCGCTGTCAGGATTCAGCGCTTGCGGGAGTTGATCGAAGGGGATGTAGCCGGTCCATTCGTAGGCGTCGGTATCGCCGGGGTAAGGAATTTCTCCGTGGCCTTTTTTGCGGATGGGTACGCGCGCGGCCATTACGTAGCCGATATTGCCTTTGACGTCGGCATAGACGGCGTTTTGAGCGGGGCCCCAGACGCGTTTCATGATGCTGCGAAATTCTTCCCAGTTTTGGGCTTTGCCGAGCCAGTTGTAGACGCTGGATAGGCCGCCCGGTTCGGTGGCGGTCCAGCGGAGGGCATACGACTTGCCGTTTTCGCGACGCACGATCGGACCGTGGCGGGTTACCACGATAGGGAGATGTTCGTCTCGCTGGCCTTTTATGTGAATCACTTCGTCGAACAGTTGAGCTTTCACCCACTTCCCGTTTACGCGATATTCATTCGAAACGGCGGGATTGAACGTCTCGGAGTAGAGATCCTGCACGTCGGCGCCATTGTTGGTAAAACCCCAGGCGATGTGGTCGTTGTGGCCGATGACGACCAGGGGCGCGCCTGGCAACGTGAAACCTTTCACATTCCAGCCTGGGGCGGTCAGATGGATTTCGTACCAGATGGGCGGGAGGGAGAGTTCCAGGTGCGTGTCGTTGGCGAGCAGTGGCTTTCCCGTGGCGGTGTGATCGCCGCTGACGACCCAGTTGTTGCTGCCAAGGCTGTGGCGAATTTCGCTGTGGGAAGCTTCCAGATATTCGGATACGGAATTAGCCAGCGCAGTCGTCAGATCGGGAATCGCGTCCGGTGCGCCTACGATATTTGGTCCTGGTGCGCTCGCCTTGAGCACGCCGTCCGGCTCCATGTCGTCATCATCATCGTCGTCTTCGTCGTCGGAGTCGACTCTGGAACGCTGCGAACCGTCGTTCACTACGTTGGGGTCGCCGATGACGAAATGATCCATGGCGGCGTCGGGGGAGAACAGATCGCGGGCACGGTCCGAGCCGACGCGGTCGGTCACTCTTGCGCGATCGAGTTCCTCTTCCCAGGTGTCGGTGAGCGTCTGGTACATGTAGCCGGAAATGACGAGAGTGTCCGTGGGCTGCCAGGGCTGCGGCTTGTATTTGAGCAGTGAAAATTCGAGGGGCAACTGGTCTCGATGCTGATCTATGAAATGGTTCACGCCGCGAGCGTAGGCTTCCAAGATGGTGCGATTAGCAGGATCGATTAAGCCAAGATCGCGGTCGGCGGCGCGTGCAAAGCCGAAGGTGCGGAATTGCTTGTCGACGTTGAGCGTGACGGGGCCGAGAATCTCGGAGAGTTGGCCGCGAGCGACCCGACGGAGGAGATCCATTTGCCACAGACGGTCTTGGGCCATGACGTAGCCTTGAGCTTCAACCATGTCTTCCACGGAATTTGCGCGGATGTGAGGGACGCCCCAGTGGTCGCGTTCGACGACGACGTCCTTTTGGAGGCCAGGGAGAGCGATGGAGCCGTCGAGCCGCGGAAGAGGGCGATAGATGAACCACCAGAGAGTTGCGCCGATGGCGATCACAACGATCGCGGCGGCCCAAAATAAGAAACGTAGGATTGCTCGCAAGCTGGCTCCCGGTCGTCAGGACGAAAGTGTGAGTGTAGAAGAGGGAGCATGGGTGCGCAACCGAGGGGAGATGAATTTGATACCGTCCCGGTTGCAACTGCGACACCTTCGTTCGTATCGGGGGGCGTCCAGACGATCTCGCGGCGCGCTGCGTTTGATTGAGTCTTGGCGAGGATCGTAGGTGAAAGGTGGGGGCTAGCGGGCGAGTTCCCACAGGTTGGGCTCCGTTGTTCGGGGAAAACTGGCACGTGACTCGCCGGCACGGTGTGCAGGTCTGTCCTGCTACAATGCGGAAAGGGGGCCATCCCAACTACATATGTTTGTTGTGCGGCTAATTGGCGTGCTTGCGCTCGTCGCGCTGAATGGTTTTTTCGCGGCGACGGAGTTTTCGCTGGTCGCGGTGCGTTTATCGCGAGTGCGGCAGTTGGTTCAGAAGGGGAACCCGCGGGCCAAGGTCGTTGAGATATTGCTGAGCGATTTGCACCGCGTGGTGTCCGGTGTGCAATTGGGAATCACGCTCGCGAGTTTGGCGCTCGGCGCGCTTGGCGAAAACACCCTGGCCAATGTGCTGGAGACGCTGTGGCCGAAAACCGAAGGGGCGCGCGGGGCGCTTCTTGCGCACGCGGCAGCACTTGCCGGGGCGTTCGCGATGCTTAGCGCGGTGCACGTGGTCATCGGCGAGTTGGTGCCAAAGACCGTGAGCCTGGCGCGGGCGGAACGCGTGGCGTTGCTGATCGCGCGGCCTTTTTCCTGGTTTCTGAATACGTTCCGATGGGCGATTGATCTTCTCGACGGCATTTCGGGAGCGATTGTGAAGTCGCTGGGCGTGTCGGAGCCCACGGGGCACGGCGCCGCGCATTCCACCGAAGAACTCCAGATCCAGATTCAACAAGCGCGTGAACGCGGGTTGATCGCGCCCGGCGAGGAGAAATTCATTGTCAGCGCGATCGAGCTGGGGCAGGTGCAAGTGCGGGAAATCATGGTGCCGCGCCCGGATATGCATACGTTGCCGGTTGAATCTACTTTAGATGAAGTGATGCGGGCGTTTGCGACCACCCAGCGTTCTCGTATTCCCGTGTATCGCGGGACGGAAGACCAGATCCTCGGCTTCGTGCATATCAAAGATATGCTTTGGGTGCTGCTGGACCGCGAGCGGCGGCTGGAGGAAGGTGTTGCGCCGGCAGCGTTCGATCTGCGCAGGGTGATTCGCGAAATCCTGATTGTGCCAGAGACCAAGCCGGCGAACGAGTTGCTTGCGGAATTGCGAAGCCGTCGCGTGGGGATGGCGCTGGTAGTCGATGAGTTCGGCAGCATCCTTGGACTGGTCACTTTGGAAGATATCCTTGAGCAAGTTGTTGGGGAGATTCACGATGAGTTTGATGTGGTCGAGCGGCCGCTGACTCTTGCCGATGGCGCAGTGATTTTCGATGCAGCTTTGAATGTGCGCGATTTGGATACACAGTACAACATCACCTTGCCGGAGGATCCGGCCTACGCGACCGTGGGGGGATTTGTGCTCGATCAACTAGGATTTATCCCTCGCGGTGGCGAGAGTTTCGAGTATGGGAATTCGCGGTTTACGGTGGTGGAGATGGACGGGAAGCGGGTTGCGCGCGTCAAGATCGAGCGCATTCGCGCCTTGAGCGGCGAACAAAAGTCGGCGGAACCCGCGGCCGATGCAATGCCGGCGCAGGCTGCTTCGTCTTCGGCTTCAGGTTTGGATGCCGTTAAATCGCACTCCGGTTCGTCCGCGCGGACTCGGTGATGGCGCGGCATCTCGTGCAGCGATTCCTGCTCACACTTCCGGCTCTGTGGCTCGTTCTGACGCTGGTATTTCTGATGATCCACATCGTGCCAGGGGATCCTGTCGAACAGATGCTTGGGGAAGGCGCGGCCCCCGGCGAAATCGTGCAGTTACGCCATGGGCTCGGGTTGGATCAGCCCTTGTTCACGCAGTATGGACACTATCTTCGGGAACTCGCGCATGGTGATCTCGGGCAGTCGTTTAAGTTTCAGGCGCCGGTGCGGCGGATTATTTTTGAGCGCTATCCGGCGACCCTGAGTCTCGCGTTCCTTGCCTTGTTAGTTTGCGCGGCGATCGCCATTCCCGCGGGGATTCTTGCCGCTTATCGGCGTGGGCATGCCGCGGACCGCGCTGTTGGTGTCTTTACGCTCTTTGGTCTTGCGGTGCCAAACTTTGCGCTCGGGCCTGTTCTAATTTTAGTTTTTTCGATTGAATTGGGATTGCTGCCGGTATCAGGGCGCGGAGGTCCCGCTTATTACATCCTTCCCGCAGCCACACTCGGCGCCGCTTTGGCTGCCATTCTTACACGGATGGTGCGCGGATCGATGCTGGAAGAGTTATCGAGCGACTACGTGCGGACGGCTCGCGCCAAGGGACTCTCGATGAAGGCGGTGTTATTTCGTCACGCTTTTCGCAATGCGCTCATTCCCATCATCACCATCCTCGGGCTGCAATTCGGAACGCTGTTGGCGGGAACGATCGTTACCGAGACTATTTTTTCCTGGCCTGGGATCGGCAGGCTGACGGTGCAAGCGATTTCTTCACGTGATTATCCGTTGCTCCAGGGCTGCATTCTCGTGATCGCGCTGTCGTATGTGGTCGTGAATTTGCTTACCGACGTGCTCTATTCGGTGATTGATCCGCGCGTGAGGTTGTCTTGAGATTTGTTGCGATCGTGCGTCAATTTCTGGGTCAGAGCGTGCTCGCGCGCGTGGGATTTTTCGTGGCGATGCTCCTGATTCTGGCCGCGCTGCTGGCGCCGTGGATTGCGCCCGCGAATCCCGCGTCGCAGGATTTGCCTTCGCGTTTGCAAGCGCCTTCCCGGGCTCATTGGATGGGCACGGATGAACTGGGGCGCGACACGCTATCTCGAACTTTGTATGGGGCCCGAGTTTCGCTGCTCGTGGCGGGTTCGGTGGTTCTCGGTTGCGGACTTACCGGGCTAATTGTGGGAATGGTGGCGGGCTACGCGGGCGGATGGTTCGATCGTTTCGTGAATTTGCTGCTGATCAACGCGTTTCTGTCGTTTCCAGGGATTCTGCTGGCCATCGCATTTGCGGCGTTTTTGGGGCCGGGAATCAGCAAGGTGATACTCGCGCTCGTGATTACGGGCTGGGCGGGATATGCGCGGTTGGCGCGCGCGCAGGTGCTGAAAGTGAAAGAACTCGAATTCATTCTCGCGGCGCGGTCTTTGGGAGCGTCGCATTTGCGCATTTTGGCTTCGCATTTGTTGCCCAACATTTTGCAGCCGGTCTTGATACAGGCGACCATCGGCATGGCCGGCGCGATTCTGGCGGAATCGACCTTGAGCTTTCTGGGTCTTGGCGTTCTGGCGCCCGTGCCAAGCTGGGGCGCGATGCTGAATGATGCGCGCAGTCATCTTTTTGACGCACCGCACCTGGTGATTTTTCCGGCGTTGGCCGTGATGATGGCGGTGCTTGCGTTCAATTTGCTGGGCGACGCTTGGCGCGATTGGCTGGATCCGCGGACGCGCTCGCAAATGGCGGTGATGGAGCTCACCCGCTGATCGAGATGCTGTGCTCCGAGATGCTATTGGTGCCTGGGTTGAGGCCGGGCGGGGCAAGCCCCGCCCCTACAAGGGATTACGGCCGACGTGGCGGGACGGCGATTAGAGATGTCGACGCGACGGCACCGTGATCAGAGGCCGACGCGGCGGGACGGGCGGGATCGCATCCTGACGTTGCCGTTCAGGGATTCGCGCTACTTGCCTGGTAGAGTGACCGCAGCGCCGCGTCCCAATGCGAGGGTGCGTGCCGCGCTCCCCTTGTTTACGCCGATCTCTATGTATCCACTCGATCCGACGTAGGCGATTGGCTCACCTGCATTTCCCGATGCGAAGGTGTGTACGAGGCGCGAAACCGAATGCGTTCCGACCTGGAACTGCACCTTGCCGGCGGTCCGCGCCTCCTCGGAAAGATCCTCGGCGCGGAAGTTTGTGATCAAGTTGCCGAAGCTGTCGACCCGCAGCACTATACCTTTTAATACCCCGTCGGTTGCCTTAGGCCGCGGCATCGCGAATTTCTTATAGTCCTCGATTACGTCTCCCATGCTTGCAGTCTGCCCACTTTTCGCCAGCCACGCGGCTACCGGCGCAAATACATCGCGGCCATGAAACGTCTTGCTGACCGGTTGCAGATAGTAGTGCTCCACGTTGGCGTGGCGCACCACGACGGTGGGATCGCGTTCGTACACGAGCGACAGAACTCCGTTGTCGGGGGCCACAAAATATTGATTCTCTGAGGTGACCAGCAAGGGCCGCCGCTCGGTGCCTACGCCAGGATCCACCACCACAATGTGAATCGTACGCGGGGGGAAATAGGGATACGCCGCTCCGATGGTCAGCGCTCCATCCAGAAGATCGTAGGGCGTGACGTGATGGGTGATATCGACAATCGTTACATCTGGATTGATCTTGAGAATGACGCCCTTGAGGGTACCAACCAGATGATCGCTGGTTCCGTAGTCTGTGGTAAGCGTGATAATCGGGTTCGACAATGGATTCTCCGGCCCTGGGGTAATTCTGCGAAGGTCCGCAGGCGAAGCGTGAGGCGCCTCGCACACCTTCACGCTAACCAACGCACATCCAGCCGTCAAGAAAAGGACGCACGGCGTGCTGTGCAATCGCCAACGCCCCGAAAAAGGGAAGAGATTGCTATGATGAGCCCGTGCCCCTGCTCGGCGCAAAATCCGGGTCGACTGGGACGGCCGGGGCCGTTCAATCACCCGCCTTTGATGCGGTGGGTCCTTGACCTTCCCAGCTGGCGCGGGCATCGAAGACTCCCTTGCGGCGAAATCATCGGGGGAGGTTTTTGCGGTCAGGTGTGATATTGTGACTGGGTAGACTTGCCGAGTTGGATTGCCTGAGTTCCCTGAAGGGCTGCGCTTCGCGGCCTTCCCTCCATTGACTTCAGCCGATTCGAGGCCGACGGCTTGTGCATCTGAAGACCGGCGGAATGCCGAGCCTTCCTCACAGAACGACGGTTCGCAAGATCAGGGAGAATTAGGATGAAGAGCCTTTTTGTAGGAAACATGAATTTCCAGACGAGCGAGAGCGATCTGCGGGCGTTGTTCGAGCCGTTCGGGCAGGTGACGCGCGTGCACATGGCCATGGACCGGGAAACCGGGAGAGCGCGCGGCTTTGCGTTCGTGGAGATGCCGAATGATGAGGAAGCCGCGAAGGCCATCGCGGGACTGGACGGAAAAGAAGCCGGTGGGCGCAACCTGAAGGTGAACGAAGCTCGTCCCAG